>JAEEGL011068105.1_pt1 | contig 18214 bp, 8 predicted proteins | sample 9134231 | NCBI WGS metagenome assembly JAEEGL01 (sample SAMN16246548, study PRJNA631951) | gut metagenome | biome: gut microbiome; feature: rumen; material: fiber-attached | host: Bos | place: Iran: Karaj | collected 2018-10 | reverse complement strand
TACCCCACCCTGTCCGCCCCGGCGTCCAAGGCGGCGCCTGCCACGGCGCGGATCATCGGGGATATGTACGGAGGGACGCCGAGGGCGGCCGGGTCGTCGATGTAGCCGTCGATCAGAAGGACGGAGATCTCCCTGGGCATGTTAGGTCATCGGTTCCTGTGCTTATAACGTGTGGAGGTTGTAAGTTCCTGCTGGCATCTTATCGATTTTGTAATCATCTTGTTCTGGGTGGTTGTAAAGAGGGCGCAAAGGGAGCTTTGTTTTAGTTTCTTTTGAGAACTACTTCTAAAGATCTTTGATAGATTTCAGACAATCGGTTCTTGTTTCTCTAGGCGTTGTGGTGTATATGTATACTCTGAGAATTCTGTGGTCGATTCTCCTTGACAAGGACGTTGACGAATCCATCTCCGTTTTCCCTTAGGACTAGGCTGTGAAGGCCTTGTTTATGGAGTACAGATGGGGGTTATGTTGATGTACGACAGTTTATCTCCTATGGTCTCATTAGACATCTCATTGCTGTGGGTACTTTGGGCATGGCTTTTGTGATCTGTGGACCTATTCGCATGTTTGACAGTGGCTGTTCACGCTCATGTAAGTTGTCTCGGGTGGACGTTTCGGTACCCGATGTTTTACGAAATGATGTCCATTGTAGTCTAATTTGACTGTAAGGGTTAACATCGGTTAAGATGCCGAAGTGGAAGTGAAAGGTCCTGTATAAGTATCATTCTAAGCGTTTTATGAGACGCAGAGGAGCGGATGCGGAGTCTTTTGGCTGGTTGGTCTGGGTGTGGCTTCTTTGTGAAATTGTCTAGATTTGGAAGTCATGACCGTTTGGATGGGGGATGGATTTATTTATGGTCTAGGAGATGAAGATACGGCTAACGATTGGAGGTAGCGACGGCGTTGCTTAGCATCGGACACGCGGTCGTAGTTAGTTGTCCCTAGTATACAAGGTGGGGAGGATGAGCGGAAATCCGAGAAAAGGCAACGTTTATAGCATGATGGATGGCAGGAAGAAGTTTGTTCCTGTGATTTTCGCGGTTTTGGCAATTTCCATCTTACTGGTATCATCGATACCAGTTCCGGCCAGTATTACAACGGTGGCAACACCGGAAGACGGTTATTCTGGGGATTACCACGTGGTCAGGTACCATTTGAACTACGATCAATATAAGGACGTCATAAACGACAGTTATGGTGTTTATAACGCTGAGTTCATAGAGGGGGGACCGAAGTACGGTGATGTTTCTGTTGTGAAAAACAACGACGGTGTTATTACGTCAATAGATTGCTCTGTGGACGTGGTATATTACGGTTCGATAGTGTCGACGGAATATAATCCTCAATTATGGGCAAGAACCATTCCGAATTATGAGGAGGACATCACTGGTAATTGGTTGGAGATTGAGAAATACAAAGATGAATCAGGTGCCGCAGCGGTGTTCACTGGGTGGCTTTACAACGACCCGAGGGTCAGTGAAGAAAACCTAGTTCATTATCCGGGAGAGGTCTTGTCTGAATCCGATATGGGGGGTTACAGGCTTTTTGTAAAAGATGGCTCCCGCTATGTAACAGAGAAAGTGGACGGAGTAGATCAGACTAGGAAACTTGGTCCCAATGAAGAATACGTGATTGATGTTTATGCTACCTGGGGAACGGTTGAAAACGTTGAAACAGTAAGCACTCTCGCAGAAATCGGTACTGCTCAAGGCAATTTTGAAGGTGGCAATGAGTACACGAACTTTATTTTATTGAGGAATAATGCGGAAATCAATGTTAACTCTGGACTAACTACCAATAAACCTATGACGATACGTACCGAGCCTGTTGCTGGATTTGGTTCTGTCGGATTGATTAGAGGAGACGTTAATGCATATATCAATGCGGGTCAGCCCCTCATTATCGATGATATTGGATTGAAACTCAAAACAAATAATAAGCACGGCAATTATGACAAAGGGATTTCCGGGTGCGGGTATCCGCTGATAATTGGAACAGGGATAATGTCATACTTTAATGGCAGTCAAACCAATCATACTGAAGACCGTAATGCCTATCCTACATTAAGGGGCGGTACAATAAGTGGGGGCACGAGTAATGATTGGTCTGTCAGTGTGTATGGGGATACAAGCGGTAATAGTAATATCGCGTCGGTGTTGATTGTCCACAGTGGGACATGGGCCAATATCATCGCTGGCAATTATTCGGGCGCCACAAATGGCTCTGTATATAGTGTTTTACGGACTGTAACGGTGTTGGATACATATGCTTGTGGAGGTACCGGCAACAACAATGTCAATGTTACAGTATCAGGAAACACCTATGGGTATATGGTGAATGCCAATGCGGTGGCCGATACATACGAACAAAAGAAAATGAATTTGTTTACGTCGCCTCACAGATATGATACAGATGCAGAGATCTCTTGGCCGTTCGTGATTAACGGCGGAGAAGAAGACGGTCGGGCCTTTGTATACGAGTCGACAGTCATAACAGGGGGAGGGGGGTCAAGTGGTGATGGAAAGGTTAGTGGAAATACTAACGTGTTCATTTCCGGGTCGTCCGTCGTTTGGGACGCTCAGGCGGCGGGGAGGTCTTACAAATCAGTAGTTGGAGAAACCGCTCATATAGAATTATCTGGAAAAGCTATCTCTTGTCATATATTGTGCGGATCCAGTACAGATGGTACCGTTGGAAGCGATAGACAGTGCGTTAAAAACACCTGGGTCGTCGTAAAGGATTCCTCAAAATCTGCAATAGTGTGTGGAGGGGGGTATGATACTTACGATTTGCCAGGGTCCTCAATGAGTGGTAAGAATCGTCAAGAGAATGATAAAGGGTGGATAAAGGTTGAGGTGTTGGGCGGAGTTGTAGGTAATGTGTATGGGGGAGGGCTCAGATCATCGGTGGGTACAAGTTCCGATAAAATCGACAGTATTTCCATAACGATATCTGGAGGAACGGTCCGTGGGAGTGTATACGGGGGAGGTTCCGGCGGATTTGATAAGCCGAAGCACGATGAAAAAGGGTTGCCCTATTCGCAAGGGCAGGGGTGGCAAGACACCACTGGGATAAGTGGAGCTTACTGCAAAAGTATATTGATCGATGTTTGTGGATTCGCCGTGGTTGAAGGGAATGTATACGGCGGAGGAAAGAGTGTTCCTGCTATTGAAAGTTTTGAATGTGATGCAAGTGGATATAAGTCGAAGTGGGGCCAGTATTCTTTATACAACGGTGACCAAGTTCGTAACGGCGTGGCAGTAACTTCCTGCGATGAGATTTTAATCTCAATCAGGGACGAAGCGAGAGTTGGCGGTGTTTTCGGGGCCGGCAGAGGAATCAAGGTATTGTCTTCAGTGGAGCTCGAAGGCGTCGATTCTCTGGACGAATATACCAAGCTTCCCTACATGACAAAGTCTGGTGAATTAAAGTACATGGATTGGTACCACGATAAGAACTGGGCTGGAGATTATCAGTGCAGGTTCCATACGTATACCGAACCTGATGTGCTTCCGTCAGATTTTGTCATGGTTCTTGAGGCAAGTAATAGCAGTTTTAAGTCGACTTTTGACATCGAAGTTGTGGATGAGGGCTATATATCCGATCTGATAGGTGGAAGTCAGGATGATGTTTCTAGCGGTCAGATTGTGAGGAAGGCTGGGCCGATTGTAGTAAAAGTTACTCAAACAACTCCTGGCAGCAATATAGGTGCATCATTCTACGATGATGACGGGAATCCTTTAGACATCAAGGTATCTGTGAAAAAAGAGTCCAGCAATAATTCTAATCCTACTTTAATTCGTTTGACAATCGATCCATATGATGGTTATGCCTTGGTAAAATGCCGCACGATTACCGTTGACGTACAAGGTGATTCTACTGTCGATTCGTCTGTTTATGGTGCAGGTGGAAGAAGTAGAACGGAGGCGAACGAGGTTAAGGTAAGAGTCATTGGTTCTGACATTCTTTCTACTGAGGAGATTGAGGGTGTACAAATCGGAGATTCTGTGTTCGTGGGGGGGATGAAAAAGTCTCTTAGTGCTACTTCGGCAATGGTATTAATTAGAGGAGACACGTCCATCGCCAACAGCGTGTATGGTGCGGGTGCCGAGGGGCCAGTCATCCTTACTGGCGGAACGGAGGTTGCCTTGTCCGGGTCCGGCGTTACGATAGGGGACTCGGTGTTCGGCGGAGGCCTCAAGGAGTCCCTTGCAGCCGGTTCCGTTCTGGTGAATATAACAGGTGACACTAAGGTGAATTCATGTGTCTACGGTGCTGGGTCTGAAGGAGAGGTCGATGTGGGCAATGGGGCCGTGAGCGTGCACGTCGGAGAGGAAGCAAAGGTGTCTGGTTCTGTGTTCGGCGGAGGCCTGAAGGCTGAGATGACCGGGAACACTAATCTGACTATCGACGGCGAGGCCCGGATAATGTCGTCCGTGTATGGTGGCGGAGACGTAGGTGAGAGGGATCAGACGGTTTCGGACATGCAGATTCTTGTGCACGGCAGCTCGAGCATATACGTGCACGGCAGCTACGTTGAGGGCGCCTATCGCGGGCCCGGCATTGCTAAGAGCATCATAGGCGGCGGAAACTCCTGTCTTGTAGATGGAAATAGGGTCGTGCTGATAGAGGATTACGTATTGCCTTCTGATATGGGGTCCTCCCAGGGCGTCAATAGGATGGAGTCCTTGCAGAGCGCCACCAGGATGGACATTGTCAATTCGACGATTTATCTGGATGGCAGGGGAGTAGGTGCGACGGCATCCCCCTCGCTGAAATACTCCTTGTACGACATATACGACCTGAGGTTGGTTGATGGATCGAGATTGGGAATATCCCAAGAGGTAGATGGTATAAGGGGCTACGGGAGCTATGTCAAAGATGAAGTATTGTCTACGATTTCTAACCCATCAAATACCATAGTTTCGAGCGGCGGAGTCTTGTTTAACACAGGATATAGCATCGGGGATTACAGGATGTATGGCCCCATAAGCGGGTACACTATCCTGTCTAAGGACATTTCTGACGAGTTTTATGGGGCATATGCGTATGGCAGTCAGCAGTCTGTGGGCCATTTTGTCCAGATCAAGAGCGGTTTGTATGAACTAATCCAATATGTGGATAGAGAAGGAGAGGATGGAGTTCATGACGAGTTCAGATTATGGACGACCACGGGTGCATTCAAGCAGAACCGGATTTTAGTGGCAACCTACAGGGGGGGTGCCGATGCCGTTATAGGGCCGGAGGAGGCGGTTATCATGCCCATGTCGCAAGGTAATGGTGGGATGATGCTTTTCACTGGTGCTACCGTGTCTCTTGATGTAGATCTCAATCTAGTTTCTGAAAACGATAGTGGCCTGCAGGGCATACAGAATTCTGATGACGTCTGTATAATCGTCGGATATGGCGACGATGTCAGCAGTGAATACGATGGATTTACAAAATTCAATTATGAGGTAGGAACCAATCCTAAAAACTACTTGGGAGTGCCGATCACCGGGAGTTTCGCCGGTGAGTATCCTGGTTCCGATCTCAAAAGCATTTCGAGAATCGTCATCGGGATGTGGTACAGCAGCAATATTCCTTTCACCGGGGAGATGGGGGAAATCAACCTGGAGTTCCAGGAAGTGATAAAGACCTTTGTGGACAACTCCTTGGTGTATGTTCCTATAAGCAAGACAGAGGTCGTAGTGACGCTGTATTGTGTGAGCAGTCCTAATGCCTTCGCTAAAGACACCGAGGCTGAAGCTGAGGAAGAGGAAAACAAGCACAAAATAACTATTCTGGTAGACGGCAAAAGCGGTTCTGGAGAGTTGACCATACCTGATGGGTTTAAGGACTCATCCGTGTCTCTCTATGATTTAGGGGGCGATTCTGACCTGTTCGATTATGTGGAGATGCTCACGGCGGCCAACAAGTACGGAACGAGCGGATGGGAGGGTACCACTGGAGCCGGGGGGCTCGTCTCGGAATGCAAGGATGAAAGGCTCTATTTCGCCATGTCAGGTTCTTTCAGTGCCAGATTGGAATTCAGAGTTAGTGTGGATGATGAGAACATTGATTGGTCGAGCAAGAGTCTGACGTTGTACTTCGTCATCACCAGCGACGATGTAGGGTCCTCCCAGACTCGGTATTTCGTGCTTACGATTAGTTTTAGAGAGATTCAGAAGCATATGGTCGAGTTCTATGCTCCTGCTTACAAATACGAGAGTATTGCTAGGATGGGTGAAGGCGTAGAGGTCATCCCTCCCCTACTTTCTTTCTCCAACTTCGCTGAGGTCAAACACGGAGAACGGCTTAAGTCTACGGATTACCCTGTGACTTACGATTATTTCCGTGGATGGTATCTCGATCCAGATTGCACGAAGTACTTCGATACCACTTCGGCTATAACTAACGATTTAAAACTCTATGGGAAGTATGCTTTTGAAGCGACATTCCACCTGAATGATTCCACGTCACGTGTATATTACGAGGATATAGTGAGCGATAACATAGCTAGACTTACGGCGATTTACGAGGATGAATCGAAGCCGGTTGAAGTGGTGTATAACTATAGCGGCGGAAGTAAGACAGCGTCTCATCACTTCGGTCAGACGTATTCGCTGACTGATGAGCTCGCATCATTGTCAGTTCCGACAGAGAACATCGTAGGATGGATGATCGGAGGCAAGGTTTACCGCGGATCTATGAGCAGTTTCACCGTGTATACTGAGGACATGGAACTGGTCGCCCTTTATGCGAGTTCAGAGCCTGCGACTGTCATCTATGTCCACGCTGATTATAGTGGATCCTCGGCTGTTTACACTGTCATGAGGAGCGAAATATCGACTATAGGAGCCCGGATATCACTGGAAACGTATAACGAAGTGCGGCTGGACGGGATGCCTGCGCGGGACGATTTTGTTGGGTGGTCCTATAACGGTTCACTTTGTAAGGCCAGCTCCGAGAATGATTTCATCGTATCTGATGAATGCATGGTTCTATACGCTTTGTTCTCAGGGGATTTGACGTCTAGCAGTCGCATTATCACGGGGTCTGAGGTAATTGTCCATCCAGGTTCGAAGATTTATTTGCCTATACCCGCTGTCGGTGAAGCGGATGGCTTCAGAGGGTGGATGGTCGGTGGAGCATTCTATTACCCGTATAGTTCGGAGCTCGAGATCATCGTTCCGAAATCGTATCCGGCAGCCATAGACATACCGGCAAACAGTGCTGTTAACGTGGCTGTGAAGTTTATGGTCCCCGGTGGGACCACGCCCGCCTACACGTATGCGAAGAAATGCGGAGACATGCTTGCCATTCCAGAATCTCCGATCCATGAAGGCGGCTTCCATGGATGGTATTACGACGGTTGTGTCTACCTGCCAGGCGACTTATTCGTTGTTCTGGGTAGCGATACGATAGAGTTTGTTGCTATGTTCGATGATTCAGACTCTAAGTATGCAGATAGTTCCATAATTACGGACGATTACGACTATTTCATCGTAGACGGTCATGTATACCCCAGGGGAGTACCGCTCAGGGTGCCTAACAGCGTCGAAGTCGGGTCGTTGCAGGAAAGCGATGTTGAGGTGAGAACACTAAGTATTCAGACTGGGGAGCACTTCAGGGGATGGAAGGTCGGTGACGCGTACTATTTTACCCTCGACAAGAAGAGCATCTATGTCGTTTCTGTAGAAGACGAGGTGGCAATCCCAGTGTATGAGAACAGAAACGCCCCGGCGGAAATAAGCTTCGTATACGACGACGGGAGCCTGGTGGAAGATTTGGAAGAAGGATGGAATCCTGGTCCTCTCTACTATGGACGCATGCTTACGCTTCCAAACCTCCCCGATACGGATGTCAGCTTTGAAGGCTGGTATAGTAACGGGTTCTTCTTCCCCAAGGGTGATGTTGAATCGGAAGGCTACGAGTATGTGATTACTGACGTCTTCACCGAATTTACGGCGATTCATTCCGACAGCAAGCGCCTTGACATACGGCCTGGAATGCTTTATGTGCTCCACGGCAACTTGTATACGTATGACAATGCCCCCTGCGAGGAGAACGGCGAGCGCTTCATTTACGTTCCTACCTGGGTGAATTGGGATTATTCGGAGTCTTTAGACAGTGATGGCAATCCGGAAATCAGGACTGATGTTAGTGTCAGGATAGACTTCGGTAGCTCACTAGACAGCATGGAGGCCCATCCAGGTCAGACCGTCAATCTTCCGTTCCCGGTTTACGAGGACGGGTTTAAGGGATGGTTGATTGGAGGAGAGCTATACGAGCCGGATGGGAACGGTGCTTGTGAATACGTGGTCCAAGAGAAGTATTCCTACATGCGTCCCTTGGATCCATCTGATGCGAGTTATCCTGGATATCACAATGACGGTTCGTGGTACGATGACACGGAATGCACCCACCGTAGGTTCGTCCGCATTGATAGCGAGGACGGTATAACCGTATTCGATGATTTGGACCGTGTCATCGATGACACTGATTTCTATTTGAAGTGGACAGGAAACAAGATCTATGTGGCCGCAGTCAAGCAGGGCGAAAGCCTGGATTACTCTGAGGTCTACCATTTCTGTATGACATACGGGGATAAGTTCACGGAGACCGATGTTCAGAACGCATCCCAGGCTGCTTTGGGAGATTCTAGTGGCATTTGCATCTGGGAAGTTGCTAAGGAGGATGGAGATGGAGGTTTCGTGGGCATCGGGACGAAGGTTTATGCAAAGTCTAAGCTAATCCTAGAGGATTACACGGGCACCGTGGTCACGAAAACTGTGATTTAGGATGGTGAGCCTGAGGTCGTCAACATGTTATACATCCTTGCTACAATTACTACAGATTACATAGAGGTGGCCTTGTCCGCTGTGGAGGACAGCATAGACATTCCTACAAACTTCTATGTCGCAGAAAAGAATGGCAAATACACGTTTAACTTCAACGAGGGGCATCTAGTTGGGAATTACCTCGTGGAGTGGTGGCTGGAAGGGGACGATAGATACGTATATGACATGGGGGAGGAGGTAACCGTGGAGGATATCGGTGGCACCCTTTACCTGTACCATGACGGACTAGATCCGAAGCCCATCGACGGGAGGAGGCTGTCGTTCGTGGCTCATTGGAAGCCCATGAAGTATACCGTAGAGGTTCAGCAGGCGGCTATGGGTGACGTCCAGTTCAGTTTATCTGGTGACGATGACGATTTCCACAGCTTCGATGAGAGTACTTACGTAATAGAGAACCTGTCATACAAGTCCAGGGTGTACTTCAGATACAACGATGACGGGTATCCTGTCGATTTCTATAGATGGAAGACTTTGGGGGAGGGAGACGTGGTCCATGACGTTCCCGATTCCGATCCCAGCTATGGATATTTGGAAGTGGTGGGTGACGCTTCAGTTAGCGCCACTATCATTCTCAAGTCGTGGTATGTGGTCAAGGTGGTCCGTCCGGCGAAGGGATATGTAGACGTTACCGATACCTCTGGAAATCATATTGAACCGAACGGGTATGAACAGCTGATCAATAGCGATTACTACAGGATACCTGGGGACGCCGGCGTCAATTTGAATTATGTGTCTTTCAGAGCCGGCGATGGTGGCGGGCAATATGACGTCATTTATTGTTGGGGATACGGTATCAATGAGTCGGATGAACCGACTTTGAGCCTGGCCCCCCAGCCGTACGGCGTAATAGTGAGACCTTTCATCAAGCTGGCCGTCATGGCTGAGCCGGAGCCGGTGTATGCCGCCTTCCCCCAGAACGATGACGGGCGCTACAAGATGGTCTTCGTGGATGTCGGCTCCTCCATCGGAGAGGTCGCTGATACGGACACGGTTATAGTGAACGTCGACCTTCCAGACACCAATATTGGTGCTCCTGTACACGTGAGCGTACCGGTTTCAGAGGCTGGCGTCCTGGTCGGAGATGTCGGTGCTTCTTGGGAGGATGGGAATCTCGTGATTCTTCTTGATGGAATCGGAGACGTTCGCGGGCGTGTTATTTTGGATATAACGCTGGACTCGACGGAGATACGCGATACCGAGGATCATCGCATATCGGAAATCTCGGTGTCAACGCAGATAAGGGCCAATGTGTTTATTGTTGGGCCATTAGCTGACGGAGGGGCGTGAATGGGTCGGAAGATCGTTTCGGCTTTCGCAATAACTCTGTTGTTATTGTCTGTAGCTATATGCGTTCAGGGTGCTTCTGACGGGGAAGGCTCTGGTTCAGCCGTGGGTACGCCCAGTAATCCTCAGATGCTTTTAAGCGATTTGGACCACTATCGCGTTCTGCATGAGGATGGGCAGATGACTGCGTACTTCGGAATAAACAAAAGCTCGTTTGTGAACCCGAGTATGGCAATCATGAGTTGGGTATGTTCTGACATAGATGATTTTAAGGGTGCGGATCATGGCGCTGGGGTCAAATACATCGAGCCGGTCTCCGGCCATTCGTCATGCAGTTATGATACAGGCGTCAGCGCTTCTGTATCGAAGGTTTCCGAGTCGAACGACGGTGGGCTTTACGCCCTTACCCTGACAGCACTTTCGAACGCTGATTATGGCTCTTACTATTATAAGTTCAAGCTGCTGGTTACAGAGAAGATAGTGTCCAAAGAGAAAACTCAGGCGTTTTACTATGGGGTGTACCTTAGGGTGGTAGACAGAGCGTACGTGAATGTGGAAGGTCAGGATGTCACAAGCGCGGATAGCCCTATGGTGATCAAACCAGATGCCGAGTACCATATTGCTGCTTATGACGGGGCTGGGAACTGTTTGAGGGGCGATTATGCATATTACGCCGAGGGCCTCCCAGATGGTTTCAATCTTAAAGTGAACGGCGTTTTGGAAGGGAAGGCTTCCGCAGATGCGGATCTCACGGGAATGGCTACTCTCTATGCCGTTAGCAAGAACGATGCGACCGAGGTCCATTTTGGGAAGTTTTATTATTCTGTTTACTACGTCGATCCGTTCGAGTATTGTGTGAATGGCGCCGGGTGGATTGATGCTTCCGTTGATGGGTACGTCGCCGTCAGTAATTCGGATGTTATGAAGATCGAGATTCGTGAACAGAGTCCCTCCGTACAAGGAAGTTATACTGTGACCTTGGCGATGAGTGGAGAAACTGAGATGTATGAATTTGACGACGGAGTAATCTGGTTGAACGTGCCAGATGATCCCGATATGCCAAGTTTTAAGGATTATACTGGTGTAATCCAGCTTCATATCGTCAGGGCTATTGATTACGTTCCGGACTTTGAATCGACTCTACACGTCATGTTGGTAGGGCCCGTGGTCCATTCTGGTTTGAATCCCGTGGTGTTGTCGTCTTGATAGCTTTAGACAGGATGGTTCTCTGTAATAGTAGCACTGGTGTTGTATGTTGATATTTTCTTACTAGTTCGCATCGACGAGTGGGCCGGCGTTGAAGAAGAAAATTTTGTACCATTGGACCGTGTCATCGGTGTGGAGGGTCATTGTCGCAGGAATGGTTCCACGATATCCAATCTCATCCGTTATCTCAACGTTTAATTTATTGGTGCTTAATTGACCCGCAATAGTAACTCCTGACACATGGGCGGCTATATCAACTTGCCCTCCAGAGTTCGGAAATTCCACCGATGCGGTATATTTCTCTTTTTTGTTATCTGGAGTCGCGATATACAACGCGCTTTCCAGATTTCCTTCAGTGGTAATCGTACTGCCTTCTAGCTTTTCCACTGGGAATATGGTCATGTCTCTGTCAATGTATGCATCCCGGGTCATGCTCATTTGGCTATTGTCGATGATTATGCCCAGGATGGTTTCGTGGCTATGATTGTCTTTGAAGGCGACATAGGCCGTGGTTATGCCGTTGAAACTGTATACACCGTTCCTGTTCGGGAAGGCTTCGGAATCGTCCCCTTCGCCGTCTCTCAGCTCGAATCTGTCATATTTCAACAGGGTGACCGTGTATGTGCCGTCAGCCCCGTAGGAGTCTTGTGTCACGGGGAATTGAAGCAAGGAGATCGAAACGAGCGCCACGGCTAATATCATAGTTGCTACGTAAGTGCGGTGTGAATACGCTTTGGTTAGCATGTCTGTTTCCTCGGTATGTTGTTATGATGGGTTCCAGACTGGAATGGACGAGGGGTCCGACCACCATCACGTGGACAGTCGCTCTGGCATTTCCGTTGGATACAGTAATTCTAATTATTCCTCTGAAATCCGTGAATGGCCCGATTACGATGGTTTCCTGTATCTCCTCGGTGACCATGTTGCCGTCGCTTGGCCATTCCACGGTATATCCAGGGTCTGGTACGGAGATAGAGACCTCGTTTGTGCTCCTAACGCAAATATACTCATCTTCGTTGGATTGGCAGTCGATACCGTTGACGGTGTAGCTGAACATGTCTGGCTCGATTATGAAGTCGTAGCTCTACGATACGCGGTCTGTGGTATAGTTCTTGTTTACTCCGTATATGGTGAACGTTAAATTAGTACGCTCTTCGTATCCAGCCAGTTTGCCTTCTATGGTCCCGTCTGATTTCATGTTCAATCCGTCAGGGAGACCGGTTGCATAGTAAATGTAATCGTTCCAATCGGTTTTTATTTCAAGCGGTTGTAAAGAACTCAATACGCAGGCTTGGAAAGGTCCCTCGTTTTCGTGGTGATGAATTGCTATAGTGGTAGTGGTTGGAGTAAACTCTGTTGGACTCGCCCCTTCGTTTCTATAAAATAGGCAAATTCCTGTGGCCAACTCCCTCTCGATAGTTTCGGGGGTTATGCCTGGATCGCCATGATTTTGATAGTAGATGTTGGCACCGAAGTAGTATTCCTGTTTATAACCGTCGCCAACGATTCCTTCTTTAACAGACACTTCTATTCCGAACAGGAAGTAGCCATTGCCATTGAGAGGCGGTTGGGCGCTGAATGCTATGACGTAGAATCCGTTGGAGGGGTCAATTTCCTTGATGGATAGACTCCCACTGGATGAAATTACTGTCATCGCGTCTTCAACTGCATTTGGCCAAGAGTCCTCGCCAAGAACCCGGTTAGACCCGTTCCATTTATACTCAGCCCTAAGGATGGTGGTCCATTCTTCAAAATTTTCCCATTTATTATCATTCACCTGATGTCCGCCTTTGTTGTACGTTTGTACGGCATTGATCTTTATGGTCACGTTGGGCTTGTAAAAGTGTTCTGTATTAAGATCAAAGTATGTAGGAACCTGTGTGCCATGGCTGACAATGGGGATAGAGCCGCTCATGGTGTTGTCTCTACCAAGCAGCATCACAGGACTGTCTATGTCGCCGATGTTGCCGTCGGACTGCGTCTCTGGAATCAACGGAACGCACGGGACGGCCAGTAGTATTGCTATGATGAACACGGTCCGCATTGCTCTAGACCTCCGTCCAAGTAAGCTAGGCGTAGACACTTTATGTCCTTCCGTCGATGCGCTGCCCTTTTCTAGGCGGCTTTCAAGGTTGGCAATTTTGCGGTGCATGCTCTGACGAACATAATATATATTATGTGTATATTAATGCAACAACTATACCAACTGTGTTCGGTAATTCAGTATGGCGGTTCTGTTTTTATTCTAATTTCTTTGTACTCGTTAGCACGGTATCTTCCAAATCGTCTCCTTTACATTTGTCTTCTTTCTTCTTGGACCTGAGAACGTCTTCGAAAAGCTTTGCAAATCAGAAAAGTGTACTGGACTTTCCAGCCTGCCGTATAAGGGCTTTCTATGCATTGTGGCAGATTTTCAAAATAAGGTTCATCTGTTGTGCCCTTAGTATGCAGTCATGGGAACACATTTCGCTAGGGTATGACGGCCGTGTTTGTCCAGCTATGGGCTACTGATGTTTGTGGAAACCTCGATGCTCCCCGTCGTGTATTTCGATCATATGGTCTTCTCGTCGTATACCATGTCGGTGTCTGAGTCCACGGTTGCATGGGTTTGATCCATTCGTTCATCGCTTTCACGTTCTAGTGGTAGCAACGCCAGCCGCCAAATTTCCCAGGGATATTCCAGTGGAATCCACTGCCACTTGGATCGGCTCAGCCGACACCGTCAATCGTAATTACCGCATGCCAGTTTCTTCCAATTAGACGTTTAGGGACCCCAGCGTCAAGCGGTAACCGATGTGCAACGCCGTGTGGATCATGATTGCCCAGCCTATTATGGTGTCTGTGAATTGAAACGGACGATCCGTTTTGCCGTTGTTCACGGCGGCAAGATCGTCTTTCAACGTTTCCACCCAGATCCTATCATGTAATGGCCCGGTGAATTCAGTCATCGCCTTGGTATTTTGATTACAACCCCTTTTTCAGAGTCTTTCATATTCTTTGTGTCGGTCATATCCAGAGCCGGCCGCTCTCGCCTCCATTCAAGCCGTTGCATAGGTGGGACAGAGGCGTTATCCAGATGGTTTGCGTTCTACTTTAGGTGGTGCCGATTTTAAAGCAAAAAACGACGCCAGTATTTATTTTTAAAAATTTGATTCCAACGCGAATTGGACATTCTTAATTCTTTATTTAAGAAAATGATGCAAAAGGAGAATTACCGAACACAGTTGACTGTACTGGCGTCTGTTGAAAGTAAAAATAGTCGCCGGGGCATGTCTCCCGGCTATTTCAATAAGTTTATTCGGAGACGGCGAACCGGAACTCGCCGGAGCAGACCGTCTTGCCGGAGTCCCTGGCTATTGCGCGGACTACAAAGGAGCACGGGTCCTCGGGGGACAGCTGGGAGGATATCCTTCCGGTTATGACGCCGTCGTCGCTCATAGACAGCCCTGCGGGGAGCCTCTCCGCCTCGAATCTATATCCATCTCTCCTGTAGGAGTCCTTACCGATGACGGCAAACGCGTAGACGGGGTCCATGTTTCTGCTCTTGGAAAGGTCCAGGAACTGGTATGCCTTTCCAGAGAAGTCCCTGGACGCCACTGGATGGAACGAGCCGACGGACGAGGACAGCATGACCGCCTTCTTCTTCCTAAGCAGGAAGGCCAGGGCCGCTATCAGAGCGGCTATTATCGCCACAGTCAGCGCGACGATCCACCAGGGGAAGTCGTCGTGCTTCTCCACGTTCTTCCCGTCGGCGAAGATGTAGACGTCGCCGGTGAGGTTCGGGATCCTTATGTCGTTCCCGGAGACCACGTTCCCGGTGACGTTGGCGCCTCCCATCCACACGGTGGACTCTATGGCGTTGAACTGGGAGCCGGACGGCAGCGACAGCGTGACGTTCAGGGAGCCGCTTGCCGGGCTGCTGTACGGCGTTATCCTGATGCCGTCGTGGAGGGTGTCGTGGATGTAGTACATCCTCTGCATCCCGGTTAGGATGATGGTGGAGTCCTGTTCGACGTTTAACAAGGTGAACTTGTAGCCGTCGCCGTCAGGCGTGCGGTCCAGAGTGCGGCCGTCGGTCACGCAGAGGGATCTGGATCCGGACAGGTCGTAGGAGTAGCCCTTGAACGCGGTCGTGGTGTATGTGAAGTTGGTCCCTTTCGGGATGACCAGGCCGTCATAGGTGAACTTCAGGCCGTCAACGGGCTGGAGATCGATCTTGACCATGTCGTACACGGGCTGGGACGGGTCATAATCCCACTTGGCATAGATGTGGGTTATGCGGTTGGCATCGAAGAGGTGGTAGTAGCTTCTGTCGTAAGGGGTCTCGCAGGCGGTGTCAATGAACCATCCGGTGAATTTGTATCCCGGTCTCACTGGATCTTTTGCCGGAGGGTCGACCAACAATTGGGTGCCGTACTTGTATCCCTTTTCGGAGGTCACGGGGGCGTTGTAATACGTGGTGTCCGTGCCGTCGTTGTACATGAACTTGACGTAGCGCACGTAGGACGACGGGTTCACCAGGACGGTGAGGTCTTCGGAGAGAGGGGTGCCGCTCACTACGGCGTTCTCCCTCACGTAGTAGGTGATGTAGGTGTCGTCCGCACATATCTCGAAGGGCACGTTGAATTCCAACGCCACGTTCTTCACAGGGTCGACGATGTCGAGGTCCGCCTTCACGGTGGAGTACCTCCACTCGATGGAGGAATACGTCTTCTCGTCGTAGTTGTGGTCCCTTATGCTGATGTTCCTCCCGTAGCAGATCCATATGTTGGAGTCTACGAGCTCCTCGTCGGCATCGGAGTCGAACGAGGCGATTTGGGTCGGAACCAGCAGGGCCGCGATGGCCAAAAAGGCCGTCAGGACAATCGCGTTCCTATTCATTGTATCGCTTTATGGAAAGAGAAAAGATAAATGGTTTGGGGTGAGAGGGTCAGAGCCCTCTCGTTTATCAGGCGGAGGTCACAGCGGGGGCGAGTCCGGAGTGGACGAGGGGGCCCACGAGCATCACGTGGATGGTAGCGGTGAAGGTCTCCCCAGCCTTGGTCTTGGTAATCTGGAGTTGTACGATTCCGGTGTAGTCGCCGAGCGCAGGGAGCGTGACGGTGGTCTTGCCTTCGGCGGTTACAGGGGTTATAATAGTGAAGCTCCCGCCAGCGCTGTACTTTGCCGCAAACGTATATGCATCGTCTCCAGTCGGAATGCTGGCGATGGAGGTTCCGTTGTAATTCAGGAGTTCCACGACGAGGGTGTCGCTGTTCTTGATTGCACTGTACCCAGGAGTGGAGTATAGGGTCGCTGTGCCGTCGGCTCCGATCTTGTACTTGAAAGAATCGGAATCCGAGCTATCTTCCGTTACCGAGTATTTAAGGTCAGTGCTTGCCAGAATGATCTGTCCGGTGACCTTGTTGACTGCATAGACAGTGAATGCCTGGTCGGTAGCTAACGGCGCGGATGAGATGATCTTGCCTGCGATCTCACCGTTGGTCTTCATCGCTATTCCGTTGGGGAGGTTGGTCTCGTAGAAGTCATACTTATCGGCCCCTAGGAATGTGTCCGTGGATCCGTTCACAACCTTGACTTTTGCAAAGGTGCCGGTGAAGTTCGTGTCCTTCTTGAACTCGATGCTGGTTACTTCCTCCGTCTGTTCGCTTTGAGTCTGAGTAAGCACGACCGTGGCGCTCGTCTTGGAGATGTTGGCTGCGTAGTAGTAGTACAGGTCAACGCTGTTGTAGGGCGAACTTATGTCGTCTGTCAGCTTGACTGCGATCAGGTAGTAGCCCGCAGCAGCAGCGTTGGTGAAGTTAATAGTGTGGACTCCATTAGTGTCGTCTTTGGTGAAACTGCAACCAGTTGTCGTTGCTTTGCTTGCATCATCGGTCATGGTGCTAGTGGTGTTCAGGTAGAACGTGGCACTGGATTTGGGGACGTCGAACGCTTTTACGTTCATGCTCAGTTTGGCCTCGACGCCGTTAGTTCCGATCACGTATGGTTCGTCAGCGGATCCGATTATGTACTGGGGGTTGCCTATTGTCCCTATGGCAGGGGGTTCGTTATCAGCATCGGACGACGGAACCAGAGCCGCTGATAGCGCCACGACCACCATTATGGAGGCCATGAGTGCGGCCATGATTTTCTCTTTCATGATATCACTCTCTTTGCGATATTCCGCCCGATGGCGGAAGCTAGCGGAAGTACCTACATCGTACTGGTTATTAATACTGATGGATGAAACGTTCGGACACGTTCCAATGCCGAGGTCTCATTTGGACCTGTAGCTGGCTTTCGGAGTTGGATGGGAGCTTGTGTTCAGAAGATAACACGGGGCCTGGAGGCCCCGCAATAATCGGTTTCAGGAAGAGGTGACGACGGGGTCGAGTCCGGAGTGCACTATGCTGCCGACGATCAGGGTGGTGACCTTGTGCTGCACGGTGACGTCTCCGACGGTGTTCTTCATGATGATCTCGACGACTCCGGAGTCCTCAGGCCCGGACGTGTAGGTGTACTTCCCGCCCACGAGGCTGATGGGGACCTGGGTTCCGTCGGGCCCGGTGTAGAACACCTTGACGTTGGGGTTGAGGGAGCCGTCGCTCTTCTCCGGCTTGACAGAAATGCTGGTCCCGGCCTTGATGATCTTGGTCACGTCGTCCTCCTCGGTCTCGGAGCCGTCTTCGGTCTCTACTTCGTAGGAGAACTCGACGTCGCTGAGGTAGACCCTGAGGGTGACGTTCTTGGACAGGATGTTCCCGTTGGCGTCGGCGGCGTTGATGGTGACGGCGTAGCTCTTGTAGCTCTTGCCCTCGTCCGCCTTGATGTCGTGGATGACCTTCCCGGTGATGACGAACTCGTGGTCGGCGGCCACGTCGACCTTCACGGCGAGTCCC
>JAEEGL010357074.1_pt1 | contig 18214 bp, 15 predicted proteins | sample 9134231 | NCBI WGS metagenome assembly JAEEGL01 (sample SAMN16246548, study PRJNA631951) | gut metagenome | biome: gut microbiome; feature: rumen; material: fiber-attached | host: Bos | place: Iran: Karaj | collected 2018-10 | reverse complement strand
GATTGAAAAATCCCTGCTTACCGCCATGCCGGTATAGCCGGAGCCCTCCTTGCCGGTGACATAAGCCCGGTACAATCCATGCTTTGTCGGTACGTCCTCGCCTGCTGTATCGTAAGATGAGCCATACCGGATGTCAAACAGACCGGGATCCTTGTTTTCCCCGTTGATCTTGACCGCAGCGACTTTATTATCCGCGTCTAATTTGACGACGGCATCGGAAATATCTGTTATACTTTCAACAGACGTATTGTCACCAGTTCCTTCTGCGGATGCTTCAGACGGCAGAGAAACCGCATCCGGCATTTCCGCTGCAGCAGTCAGAAAACCGGCTGCATTCGGAGATACCGTACATACGGTCAGTGCAAGGGCGAGCGCAAAGGCTGCGTTTTTCTTCCACAGGTGATTCATATCAATTCCCCCTAACTTGTGTTTAGTAGTCAACGTAATTTTTCATCGTCTGATTGTATAGTGCGCGGTTTTATATAACATAATTATACACAAATGTGAACACATTTTCAATACTTATGACTAAGATTCTATGAAATCACACACAAACGCATCAGAATATTGTGCTTTATGACGATTGCGGAATGGATAAGAACCGGCTTCAAGTACAGATTGTAATACATCGGCGGTGAAACAGACCTGCGCGAAAGCCATATTCTGAACTGCCTTCCATTACATCTGTCTTGTGTTCGCTTATTTATTTTTACTCCAATCTCGTTTTCATAGCTCATGGAAAACGACATATTCAATGCAGTTTTTCGGCGCCTCGATCAGACGCTTGTTCAGCGTGATCGTACACTGTTTCGGCTGGCAACTGCCCCATCGGGAAGTCATGTTCCGCAGCTTCAAAAATGGAAACTCCACCTGGTAGGGAATAAACCGCTCGTGTACATCCAGAAGAATCTGATAAAAGATCATCAGCGTTTCCTTCCTCAGCCAGTCATTGTACAGCTTCTGCTTTCTTTGAAAAACGTCTGGATGCTTCACATGGATCGACACATAAATGCCGTCGCACTCCACAAATTCTTTCCGGTCTTGTTACTATTCAGTCCTCCAAGCCAACTGTCCTTGAAACAAAGAATGCAGTGCATCGAACGCAGTGAATTCAGCTTTTGCGGCGGTAGCTTCTTAACACTATCACAGCCGACACACACCTATAAATAAGCATTCTTCATTTCTGCTTCGCAAACTATTCCTTTAATGTGATTGTAAATTTCGATCACATTGTTTTCATACTCTGTACTTTATTCCAGAGTAAGGATATCAGAGAAGCCTGTTACCTCAAATATTTCTAGTATATCCTCATTGCTGCCGGTAACGACCATGCTTCCCTGCTTGTTCATCGTTTTCTGAGCAGAGAGAAGCACACGAAGTCCTGCTGATGAGATGTACTCCAGACCGCTGAAGTCAAATTTCAGGTCAGTAACCCCCGTAATCTGAGATTTTATGAAACTTTCCAGCTCAGGAGCAGTTGTGGTATCGAGTCTTCCCTCAGGAGTAATAACGAGCTGTGAGCCGTTTTTGTTTGAATTAATTGTCATAGTATTCTTCCTTTCAGATTGTATTGATTATTTGTACTGCCTGATCAGAGATCAAGCGGCTGAGCGGTATCTATCAGGGGCAGAAGCCACTGGTGCAATATGTGCTCGATACGCAGCTTCTTCGCTTCTTGTCATCGCCGCGCCTTGCTAAGAAAGACTGCATATACTGCAAACAGCGAAACTGCAAACACGATACCAACCGGATAGGCGACCGATGACGAAAGTCGGAAGCCTTCCTTAGCCATAAGGATGTACGTCATGCTAACAGCAGACATAAACACTCCGGGTATCGCGGTTATAAGAGAATACCGGCAGTTCTTGGAGTTTTGCATAAGATATGACGTAGATACCCACAGAGCTATCATAGCAAGAGTCTGATTGCTCCATGAGAAATATCTCCACAGCACGTTGAAATCAAGCTGGGTGAGCACCGCCCCCACAGACAGCAGCGGAACGGTTATGACAAGACGATTACGTATGCTTTTTTGGTCAAGACCAGTCCATTCGGCGAGTATAAGTCTAGCACTCCTGAAAGCCGTATCACCCGAGGTTATTGGACAGGCGACCACTCCGATGACTGCGAGTACTCCTCCAGCACCGCCAAGCATTTTACGGCATATCTCATAGACTGTACCAGACTGTCCGTTTTCGGTTATGGCTGCATTGAGAAGGGATGTCTCACCGTAGAAGGCGATTCCAGCCGCAGCCCATACAAGTGCAATAACAGCTTCAAGTATCATTGCACCGTAAAAGACATACCTGCCGTGCTTTTCGCTTGTGATACACTTTGCCATCATTGGCGACTGAGTAGAATGAAAACCGGATATAGCTCCGCAGGCAACTGTTACGAACATATATGGCCATATCGGGAGTCCGTTGGGGTGAAGGTTTTCCAGTTTTATTTCGGGTATGTTATAGTCTGGCAGAAAAATCATAGCGCCGGAAATGCTGACTGCCATTACGATAAGCACAATGCCGAAAAAAGGGTATAGCTTACCAATAAGCTTGTCTATCGGAAGGAGCGTTGCGAGCACATAATAGACCAGTATAACGGCTATCCAGAATGAGCCTGAGAGAGCCTTCGGCGTCATATTTGCGATGAGGTTTGCAGGACTCGTTATGAATACAGTACCTGTCAACAGAAGCAAAAGTACCGAAAATGCACGCATTATATACATTGCAGGCTTTCCAAGATATTTTCCGGAGAGCTGGGCTATTGAAGCACCGCTATTTCTCTCGGAGATCATACCGCTCATATAGTCGTGAACGGCGCCCCCGAGAATTGAACCCAAAACTATCCACAGGAAAACTACCGGTCCGAAGCAGGCACCCATAAGAGCACCGAAAATAGGTCCTGTTCCGGCAATATTCAGAAGCTGTATTAGCACAGCCTTCCACTTTTTTATTGGCATATAATCCACGCCGTCGTTGAGTTCGACAGCGGGGGTTTTTCTGTCATCCGGTGCGAATATCTTTTCGGTCAGCCGTCCATAGACGGCGAATCCGAAAAATAGAATCACAAGAGCAAGTATAAATGATACCACTTTGATCACCCAAATAAAAAATAATGTTCAGCTATAACCTAAAGTGCCTCCAAGGACCGATCCCCGGAGGCGCTTATTGCGAATATCAGTCCTTGATATGCTGGCAGAGATCGAAAGCAAAGCCGCTTGGAGAGATAAGCATAGCCGATTTGTTCGTTGTTGTCTGAACGGTATGATCGCCTCTTGGGTTTTTGAATCCCCTGTCAAGCAGCAGCTGGTAAGCTTCATCGAAATTGTCTACGTTCATACGGATAAGTGTAAGGTCATGGTCACCCTGGAGATTCTCGACCTGAGCAATATCAACGTAGAAGCCGTTTGCGTCTTTCATGCGTACATTTGTGAGATCACCTGTACCGAGGTCTGCACCGAGAGTGTGGCGCTTCTCGAAGCCAAGCTCCTCAAAGAGCTTAATGGCAGCCTCTGCGTTCTTTGTAACTATGAGGGGGTTAAAAGTAGTGATATTCATAGTAAATCCTCCTGATATTCACTTTTTGATGTGTTCGATAAGGCTTATCATGAAACCTGAGGGTGAGATCATTGTAGCTGCTTTAACGCTCTTTGTATTGATCGTGCCATCGCCTCTGTTGTTCTTGAAGCCGTGCTTGATAAGAATTTCATACGCTTCATCGAAGTTATCCACATTCATTCTTATAAGTGTAATATCCTGCGGAAGGCCATCCCACTGGGCAATATCAACGTGGAATCCGTTTTCATCCTTCATGCGAGTACTTGTTACGTCAGTAGTTTCCAGAGCTGTAGTAGGAGTATGTGTCTTTTTGAAGCCGAGCTCCTCAAAGAGCTTGATAGCTTCGTCAGCCTTTGCTGATGTGATAAGCGGATCAAATGTTGTAATTTTCATAACAATACTCTCCTTTTTGACATATCAGTCATTTTTTATATGCTGTATGAGATTGACAGCAAAACCAGTAGATGAGATCATCATCGCTGATTTTGCCGACTTACTGGGGATAGAGCGGTCACCGTAGATATTCTTGAAACCGTGTTCTATGAGCATATCGTAGGCTTTTTCGAAATCGTCAGTATTCATTCGTATGGAAACTATATCGTGCGGAATATCAGCATCTACCTGAGAAATATCGAGATAGAATCCGTTTGCGTCTTTCATCCTGATAGCGGTTACATCATAATCACCGATACCATCCTGTTTATGCCGCCTCTCGAAGCCGAGCTCTTCAAAGAGCTTTATGAGCGGTTCTGCGTTCTTGGTAACAATCTGAGGATTGAATGTTGTAATTTTCATAATAATTCCTCCTTTATTTTTACTGCATTGTGCAGTAATAAGCGTTTAATATATAAGAGTATCCAGCTTTGAAATCAGACCGGCAATTTTCTGAATAGTATCATTTATCAGGTGCCGTTCAATCTCAGATATTGAGCTTTTCTTTCGTAATTTTCTTATTTTACGGATATAGCATAGCAGCGAGGCTTTCTCTATGACCTCATTGATCCTGGTTTCATCTTCTGTCCTAAGGTAGTATTTCAGGAAGAAACTGAAAAACTGCTTTGCGGTATGATATGAGAATCCCATAAACTCTTCCACAACAGAAGGCTTTTCCTCTCCGAGCACTACATAGAAATAATACAGGTCACTTATCTCTGCAATTGGATGACCGACAGCAACTCTGTCCATATCTATAAGTAACGGCTCACCGTTTTGCATGAATACATTTCCGGTATGGAAGTCACCGTGAACAAGGGTATCTGTATTTGAGATTTCTTTGATAAGTTCAACACATTTGGCTGCAAGCGCATCGTCCTCATAAGCTATACCTGTTCTGACATAGTTGAGATACCTTTCAGAAACGTCTGAAAAGCCGTCCTCCTCTGTGACTTTGATACTGTGGATAGTATGGGCAAGCTCAGCCATCATTTTTGCGTAAGCTTCGACCTGTCCCGGCGCTTTAGCAATGCAACCGGACAATGTATCAGACTCCACTAGTTCATACATTGCACCATACCGATTGCCGACCGATACGATGCCGAAAGATATAGCTGTTGGTATGCCGAGAATGAACGCCTTGCGGCTATGAGCGATCTCCTGTTCAACATCGCGGTAGGTGTTATTCTGATTGAATACCTTAATTACCAGTTCGTCATCATAGCGGTAAACATCGCCCTTGGCACCGTGTCCGAGAAGCCTGCAGCCATCGACCGATACTTCACGATACTTTTTGTACCTTGACTTTTCTGAATCAAAGGTACCCGGCCAGATAGAATTGATGTGCTTGATGAGCTCCTTGAAGGCTCCGGTCTTGTTCAGCGAAAGTTCAACAGCCTCAGCGATATTTTTGTAGTACCACTGGTGCATTGCAGGATCTTTCTGATGGAGCATATTCCACATTGCCTCGCCCTGCTCGGAGTAAACTCTTGCAAGTGAACGTATATTTGCAAGCTTGTCTGCAAGCCATAGCATTTTCACGCCAATGTCTGTACTGTTTTTCAGTACTTTCAGCGATTCCTCCTTACGGCGCTGCCATGAAGCAGATTTGTCCTCGTCCGGATAAGGATTCTCCGACTCTGAATCGACCAGAGCAGCGACTCTTTTTCCGAATCTTTTTTCAATTTCAGTGAGAGTACCGTCGGTGTCTTCTACAATGTCGTGCAGGATACCTGCTGTGATTATTTCTGTATCCTCAGTCATAGTGGAGAGTATCTGTGCGACTTCCATCGGATGCAGGATATAGGGTATGCCATTGAATTTGCGAACTATACCCTGATGCATGACAGTTGCGTAAATAATGGCTTCTTCAAGCAAATTCATCATAATAAATTATCCTTTTCCGTAACAAGCTGTGTTGAATGCATATAATTATCTGTTGATTTGCACATTGTTATATGTAAAATAACCATATTGAAATTATATCATTTTTTTACATATTAGTCAATGAACATTCTGTAAAGTTTTTTATCGAACTGGAAAACTAACGGTAAGTTTTACTAAGCGTAAATCATTTCAGGCGTTTTTACATTTTATTTACAATTTACGGTGTGCAATCCACTTGACAAAACATATAAAAAATGTTACCATTAGGTATAATAAAATATCAAAACACACTAAATAACTAAACTTTTAAGGAGAACTCCAATGAAAGAATTGATTATAGAAGCTCTGACAGAAAACTTGTCTGAAGTGATTGCGTTTGTTGACGAACAGCTTGAAGCTGCTGACTGTCCCGTAAAGGCACAGATGCAGATAGATATCGCTGTCGAGGAAATATTCGTTAATATCGCTAAATACGCCTACGTAGATTCAACCGGTACAGTAACAATACGCTCAGAACTCTCTGAGAAACCTTGTTCATTTGTAATAACCTTTATTGACAGTGGAAGTGCATACGATCCTCTCTCTAAGCCGGATCCTGATATAACCCTTTCAGCAGAGGAAAGACAGATCGGCGGTCTTGGCATATTCATGGTCAAAAAGAGTATGGACGATGTAAACTATCATTATCTTGACGGGCAGAACATCCTCACACTAAAAAAGGCTTGGTGATAAGATGAAAAAGTTATTCAGACTAAAACTTGGAGGCTTACAGCAGAAAATACTCAATCTTGTATTGGTATTTGTCCTTGCGATAGTCGGTGCATTCATGGTAACTTCCATATATCTTTCAAAGAATCTCACGAAAGTGGTTGAGGATTCAGCTGATAAGCAGAAAAGCTCGATGACCAGGATAAGTGATGATACAGTATCATCTGTTCTGGAGCTCTCACTTACAAAGAGCAACAAAATGGAAGCAGACATTGCAAACGGTATTTTCACTGTGGCAAAGGGAGATGTCCAGACATTACAGGAATATGCGGAATACATTTTTACCCATCCTGAGCAGTTTTCGGACAAGGCTGTATCATACCCCAAAAAGGAAAATGATGGCAAGCCTTCTGTTCAATTGCAGCACGAAGAGACAGTTGATACGGCAAACGACCGTTACCTAGGCTTGGCTGGCAATATGAGCGAGATAATGCTTTCAATGTACAAGAATTCAAGCTTTCTTAATTCGTGTTTTATAGCTACTACAGATGGCTCTATCATATTTGTTGACGATCGTTCCGGCGCTTATTTCGATGATAACGGAAGTGTTGTGCCTTTTGATACACGCAATAGACCTTGGTACACAGGCGCTGTTGAAAAAAAAGGGCTCTACTTCACCGGAGTTGAACTTGATGCATCTACTGATATTCCCGGACTTGTCTGCTCTGCTCCTGTCTATGTTGACGGCGAACTTGTCGCTGTTGTAGGGGCAGACATTTTCCTGTATCAGATCTCGGATTTTATGAAGGATTCCGCAAAATCAGGCAGTATCAACTGCATTATTAATGAGAACGGCGAATTGATTTTCTCATCAATTGATGAAGGATCTTTCAAGACTTCGACTTCCGATAAGGCTGTTGATCTCAGAGAGCATGAAAACAAAGAGATTTCAGCATTTGTTACTAAAGCTCTCAAGGAAAATACAGATCTAACATCTCTTACTATCCAGGACAAAGAATATTACGTCTGCGCTACTCCTATGGACTCTGTTGGCTGGACTGTTGTATCTGCTGTTGATAAGGAAATGACTGATGCTCCTACAAAGGCGCTCATATCTGCATATGAGAAGATAAACGATGATGCACAGGAGGATTACCGTAAAAGTACAGACAGATCCAAAAATATACTGCTTATAATTACAGTTGCTTTACTGATACTTGCTTCAGCAGCAGCGCTTACACTTGCAAGGGCTATCGTCAAGCCTGTAGAAAGAATGACTGCCCGTATGAGTGAGATAAAAGATTCCGACCTCGCCTTTGTAATGGAAGATACATACCGCACCGGCGATGAAATCGAAGTGCTTGCTGAATCATTTGCTGACCTCTCACAGCGTACAAGAGATTACATTGTTCAGATAACTAAGATAACTGCCGAAAAAGAGCGTATCGGTGCAGAACTTGAGCTGGCTACTAAAATACAGGCGGATATGCTGCCGAACATTTATCCGGCGTTCCCTGAGCGTGAGGAATTCGATATTTATGCAACTATGACTCCTGCAAAAGAGGTCGGCGGCGATTTCTACGACTTCTTCCTTATCGATGATGATCACCTTGGGCTCGTTATGGCAGATGTTTCCGGTAAGGGCATTCCGGCTGCACTGTTTATGATGATGTCCAAGATACTTGTCAGCAATTACGCGATGATGGGCGCAAGTCCCGCAAAGGTGCTCGAACAGGTCAATACACAGATATGCAAGAACAATGAAGAAGAAATGTTTGTCACAGTATGGTTCGGCGTGCTGGAGATCTCAACGGGTAAGGTCACGGCTGCAAACGCAGGACATGAGTATCCTATCGTAAAAAAGGCTGACGGTGAGTTTGAACTTTTCAAGGATAAGCACGGTTTTGTCATCGGCGGTATGGAAGGAATGCGATACAAGGAGTATGAGTTTACACTAGAAAAAGGTGGAACACTGTTTCTATATACAGATGGCGTAGCAGAAGCCACAAATGCTTCCAATGAGCTATTCGGTACAGCAAGAATGCTGGAAGCGCTCAACGCCGAACCCGAAGCCGCTCCTAATGAACTGCTCGGCAATATGAAAAAAGCCATTGATCTTTTTGTCGGCGAAGCACCGCAGTTCGACGATCTCACTATGCTCGGCGTAAAACTGATCTGACCAGTAAAGGAGGAAATATGATACTATACATCAACTGCTGTGTACGAAACAAATCAAGGACCGATCGGGTAGCGAGAGCTCTGCTTGCCGGAATGGGAGAATATACTGAGCTTTTTCTTCCCGATGAAGATATTAGACCTCTTACTGAAGAGGCTGTCGAAAAGAGGACAGCCCTGCTTGCTGAGGGAAAGCTTGATGATCCAATGTTAAGATACGCAAAACAGTTTGCTGAAGCGGATAGGATCGTGATCGCAGCACCGTTCTGGGATGGCTCATTCCCGTCGCTGCTGAAAGTTTATATCGAAAACATATACGCAGTGGGGATTGTATCAGCCTACGGTGCTGACGGGATACCGATCGGACTTTGCAAAGCAGACGAGCTCATATATGTTACAACAGCGGGAGGTCCGTATATCCCTGATTTCAGCTATGGTTACATCAAAACTCTTGCTGAGAACTGCTTCGGGATCCCAAATACAAGACTTATAAAAGCTGAAATGCTCGACATCGAAGGAATGAACTCAGAAAAGATACTATCAGATCTGATAGAAACTATTACTGGAACGGAGGTATAGTGTTATGGCTGAAAACGTAATCAGACTTTCCGGCAGGATCGATACCAGCAACGCTGCAGAATGGGAGAAGACAATAACGGAGCAGCTGAGCGGTGAAACTGAAAACTCATTTGACGCAGACGAACTTGAATACATTTCAAGTGCCGGTCTGAGAGTTCTCATGAAGGTCAGAAAAAAGGCTGGCAGTGAGATAAAGATATTCAATGTATCTTCGGATGTATATGATATATTCGATATGACCGGATTTACAGAACTCTTTAAAGTCGAAAAGAAAATGCGCGAGATCTCCGTTGAAGGCTGTGAGGTGATCGGTAAAGGCTTCTACGGAACTGTTTACCGAATTGATCCGGAAACGATTGTAAAGGTATATAATACACCTGACAGCATACCGATAATAGAAAAAGAGCAGCGCCTTGCAAAGTGCGCTTTTGTCAAAGGAGTACCGACAGCTATCTCTTATGATATAGTCAGAGTCGGCGATAATTACGGCTCGGTATTTGAACTGCTCAATGCTGATTCCTTTAACGATCATCTTATAAATGAGCCGGAAAAATTCGAAGAGCTCCTGCATAAGTACGTTGACTTTCTGAAAGTGGTACACAGTGCAGAAATGGATGCAGGGACTATACCGATGGCAAGGGACATCTTCATCGGCTACCTTGATGTTATAGACTCTTACCTTACATCAGAACAGTCTGTGAGACTGAAAGAATTATTGTCAGCACTACCTGACGATCTGCATATGGTTCACGGAGACTTCCAGATGAAAAATGTAATGCTTGTTGGTGATGAACCAATGCTGATAGATATGGAAACTATTTCAACGGGACAGCCTATATTTGACCTTCAGGCACTCTATGTCACATATATTTCCTTCAGCGAGGATTGTCCGGATAATCTCAGCAGTTTTCTTGGCATTTCCGATGATCTGGGCGAGCCGATATGGAACAGTATCTTAGAAAAATACTTTGATACTGCTGACAAGGCTGAGCTGTCTGCTATAAACGATAAGATCAGGCTGATGTCTGCAATACGTTTCCTTTATCTGCTCGCCGTAACTGACCTGAAAAACGGCGACCTTGGTGAAAGACGGATAAAGCGCACTCAGGATCATATTTCTGAGCTCCTTAAAAAAGTCAATGGATTTGAAATATAATAAAAACTGCCTCGGAACTATTCCGGGGCAGTTTAAGTTTTTAGTTCAGTTTTTAGTATACCGACAGCGACCTACCACAGCTTGCCGTCATCAGTACAGGATATGTCAGTTCAGTGATAGTATCGTTTGTCATATCAGATGCGCTGCACGTCAGAGTATATGATATGCCGCTGTTATTCAATGTTCCGATACTAATAGCCGCTTAAAGTTATTCCCTGTTGTCCTTCAGACTCTCGATCATATCTATATTATCAACTCTGCGTCTGAGTATCAGCAGTGAGCCGAAGTAGCAAATGCAGGTGACAGCAATTGTGAAAAGAACCGTTTTCAGCGTAAGCTCCACTGGCAGTATCAATTCAAGAACTTCTACAAGGAGAACTGAAAAGAGCTTCATTATTCCAACACCGCCGAGTATTCCAAGAACTATGCCGGGTATAAGGAGTATGTGATTTCCTCTCAGCACCATGGTGTCGATATACTTACGCTTATAACCGAGAACTTTCAGCATTGAGATATTTGCAGCCTGTTCGTTTATCATCATATTTATAGCGACATAGATCGAAGCGATACATATGACAACGCCGAGGAGAATTATTGTTATCCTGTTGGTCTTGGATTCGTCATAAACAATATCCATCTGCTTCTTAAAAGACTTGTCTGTCAGTATAAGTGAAACCTCACCCTTTTCAAAACTAATACTCTCGTCAGACAGTATGCAGTCATAATAATCAGCATCTATACCTGTCACCTTCGAGGCATTCTCTCTTGTACTTATAACGTAGATCTCATAATCATTCTTTATAATTCCACTTATCTTTATCGTCTTTTCTTCGAGAGTAGCACTATTTTTCAGTTTTATCTCATCACCCTTGTCCACGTCGAACATAACTGCTGCGAGATTGCTTATATACCAGCCTTCGCTGAGGTCAGCAGTTTTGTTGGTGGATTTTTCAGTGAGATTGAGCCGTTTGCAATCCTTGTCGGCACCGATAACGTTCACGATGCTTCCGCTTTCAGACTCAAAACTCGAATTGATAAGGACATCGGTATTATCGCTGTATACTCCCTCCCTAAAGTCGCTGAGGTAGTACCTGTACTTGTAGCTGCCTATCTTTGGCTGAGGATCATCGGCAAGAGACTTCATCGAATCGGAATATACCATTCCGAAGCAAATAATAGCGCTGCCGAGGAATATTCCAAGAAAAATAACAAAGCTTCTTCCGGGATTGCCTATGACTGAACGAAGCGCAAAACGAGTTCTCACCTTCATTTGGGATCTGGTGAAGATCTTTTTTGAGGCAGATTTTGTACCTACCGAGCCGCTCAGGAGCGACACAGTATTGTTTTTGAGTATCTTACGTGTAACGAGCATAGCAGCAATAAAATAAATAACAGTCGGGATAATTATGCCGGCGATCATTATTGCGGCCGGTACTTTAAAGACGGGCTTGATAGGCTCGAAACTCGCTGTTGCGAATTCACCGAACCAGTCTGCAATAAACAGCGAGACTAAGCTCATAAGAACACCGCCTATAAGTCCTGGAATTACCGCCATAATACTGTAATGAAGCATTATTGTGCGAGGTTTGTAGCCGAGGGCAGAGAGTGTTCCGATAATTTTCTGTTCCTTTATTATTTTGCGGCTTATGATGATGCAGATAAGAACTACCGCGATTATTGGCAGAGTAATAAGCAGCAGCCAGGCCATAATGATATATGTGTCTGCTTCCTGATAGACATAATTGATGCGGCCGTTTGCGTCAGAGGAAAGGTAGCTGAGTGTAGTATAACTGCTGTTTATTTCCTTACGCAGCTCATTCTCCCTGGACGAATCATTGTAGATGACCTTATACATCACATTAGGCTCTTCAAAACTGCTGTTAAAAGTCTTTTCATCTAGAACTGCAAGGAAAAAGTCTTCGACATTCTTGTAGGTGTCGGTGTCGTTCTCGACCATAAAGAGGTAGTCAGGGCGCAGAAACAAGCCTGTTACCGTGCGTTCCTTTTGACCGGCAAATATCCTGTCGCCGACTTCGATGCTGTGTTCCTCAGCGTAGCCGAGAGAGATCATGACCTCGTTCTCATTTGTCGGACGGCTGCCGGCTGTCAGTTCACAAAGGTCTATCTGTTTATTCTCTTTGAAAATACGCGAATGCTTGCTGTCAGGTTCTTCAAAGTTCACGCTGTATTCCTTTTCAAAGACCGCATCGTATTTCGATGCAAGGCTCTTTAAGGCTTCATCGGGAATAACCATTTCAGTCTCAAACTGAGCATCCTGACGGCTGTTGCGTCTGGCAAAGTCATCTGCATACTTTTTAACGCTTATTCCCGAAGTGTAGAACAGGAAGAACATCAGCAGCGTTACCATTGTCAGAACAGAAGCAGAAACGTAAAACGACAGATATGATCGTATGCTTCGCGGATATCGTTTGTTAAGTTTCATAGCGCACCTCCGTTCTACAAGTTCAGCTTCTCGGCGGGACACTTATTATCATTGTCTACCTTTGAGGCAACATTGCCATCCTTGAATCTTATAACGCAGTCAGCCATATCAGCGATAGCTTCGTTATGAGTAATGATGATTATAGTAGTACCATAAATCTGGTTCATCTTCTCTACGAATTTCAGCACCGCATAGGAAGATTTCGTGTCAAGTGCACCTGTTAGCTCATCACAAAGCAGAAGCTTGGGATTCTTTATCATAGCTCGCCCGATAGCGACTCTCTGCTGCTGACCGCCGGAAAGCTCTTTCGGGAAGCGCTTGCGGTACTGTTCTATCTCAAGGGCTTTCAGTACCTCGTCGATGTCAAGTGGCTTGGGAGAGATCTCAGATACGACCTGTATATTCTCCTCAACGTTGAGGTCGGGGATGAGGTTGTAGAACTGGAAGATGAACCCCACGTCCTCAAGACGGTACTGTAACAGTTCCTTCTTGCTTGCGGAGGCTATGTTTTTACCGTCAACTATGAGGTCGCCTGAGTCAAGACTGTCAAGTCCGCCGATCATATTGAGCAGAGTGGATTTACCTGAGCCGGAAGGTCCGAGGATAACATAGATCTTGCCCTTGTCGAGCGTAAGGTCAACTCCTGCAAGAGCGAAAACTGCTGCTTCACCTGTTCCGTACTGTTTTTTTGCGTTTTTAATTTCGATAAACATACTTACCTCCATCTGGCATCTATTAAGAATAATCAGTGTAAACTCTGATAGAAACTCTTTCTGCGCTGAGTTTTCTTATTGTACAGATATAGCAGGCAAATTATTCATTTCTGGCATATTCAGCGCAACTATCAGCATTCACATAAACAATTGTTTGTTTGCGTGAATTTATGTTTAATTTAACTATATAAAATTATATCATTCATTTACATAATAGTCAATGAACAATCTGTAAATTTTTGTGATCATGACAATCTGCAAAGTATTCTACAGGTGGTTTACATTCCAAAAGATAGAGGATACTTTCATGAAGCATCAGCTTTGTCTCTTGGACTTCATATGACGGCAATAAGCTGTTTAAAAATATGACTAATTATCAAAAAGCACTTGAATTATGTTTATTAATTTGGTACAATAGAATAAATCATACAGCAAATGCACCGTTAATCAGCATCGATCATTCGTAAAATTTAGCTTATATCTCAGACAAAGAGTGATTTAGAAGGATAAAGAATATGAAATACAGTATGGATACATAAAGTCTCACTTAAATAAAAAGTTGTTTTCACACGCAACATGGATCGTTGTTACGATGAAGGAAGGAGTGGACATCGACATATTAAGCTCAGCGATAAATACTGCGATCAGAAGATATCCATATTTTACTCTATGGAAAGATGATTGATCATCATTCTTTGTACAGTTGGCGTATTTCATAAATTAGTTCACTGCGTTTTGATTGATACTTCTGAAGTTTTAGCTGAACATCCCCCCAAAAAAGAACTTTAATACTCCAGCACAAAGAAGAGACAAACCTTAAAATATCAGCCTGTTGTTGACAATATGTACTCGAACATCATCTGCTGCGCATTTACTCCCTGAAGCGTTCATGATTCTGAACTATTAAGCAAAGCAATTTTCACTGCTTATGTTTTATCAGAATAATTGCTGACAGCGGAAATAAAAGTATAATCGTTATTGAATTATGCTTTGATTCCGATAAAGCATCTCACAGCACGATATGACACCGAAGGAAAAAAATATTAACGCACTTTGAGAAGTATGTAACAATAACAGCTTTTCAAAGTGCGTTTTTTATTATTCAGGACAGCAATAAAGGAGGAAAAATGAAAGGTTTTTGTGAACGAAAATTCGGCTCTATGTTTATATCAGGTACATTTACAAAGGCGGTCATGTACATCATGCTCCTTTGTGACAGTATCATTGCGGGTTACTTTATAGGAGAGACCGGAGTTGCTGCGATAAATGCAATCACGCCGGTGACAGGTATCGTCACATTTTTCGGAGACCTTGTATCCACAGGTGTGGGCATAGTTTTCACAAGAGAGATCGGAGCTATGCGAAAAAAAAGAGCCGATGAGATCTACGGACAGGGTCTTATCATCAGTATTTCCATAGGTCTTATCTCAGCGATCACGATTTTTCTGATACAGGATATCTATTTCAGCATAGGCGGTATAAAGGGAGAAATACTCGACCAGGCACTCAGATACTATCGCTTTGCCCCGATAAATGCTTTTCTTACGATAGTAATTTTCTACCTTGAACAGATGGTATACAGTGATGGCGACGAGCTTTGCAATAATATCTGCTATGTGTTCCAGATCGGCGGAAACATCGTATGCTCTGTAATACTGACAAAATTCATGGGAATGACGGGTATCATTCTTGGCTCTGTAATAGGCAACGGACTCGGCATTCTTGCCTGCTGCTGGCATTATTTCAGAAAAGGAAACACACTACGTTTCGTATGGCACCTCTCTTTCAGGGATTTCCTGCTGACATCTCGTTACAGTATCGTGGATTCTTCCGTCTACCTCTGCTGGGCACTAATGGATTACGTTATGATAGGATTTGTATCAAGCCATTACAGCGAGACAGGCCTTGTCACGCTTGCGGTGGTCGTCAGCCTGATAGAATTCAGCGTTGTACTTGACGGTGTCGGGATGGCAATGCAGCCTTTGATTGGCACATATTACGGAGAAAAGAATCATGTGCTGATAAAGAGGGTAATGAAATCCGCATTGAAAGCAGCCGTTCTCGAAGGTGCAGCCGCAACGGTACTGATCTGCATTTTTTCAAGACAGTTCTGCGGACTGTTCGGTATAAGCGGCGGCGCAGCTCTTGCGCCTTCCATGACTGCGATACGTATCGTTTCACTTGGGTTCACACTATGCAGTGTTGTATCGCTCACAACCTCATACTATATGCTTATCGACCGCATTCGTATGGCAACGTGTATTGCAATACTTCAAAACGGATTGCTCTACATTGTTTTTCCGATACTTGGATCATTGTTTTTCGGGATCAAAGGAATGTGGGCAGGCTTTATCGCTGCTTCGCTGATGACGCTGATCTCTGCGTACTTATTTGTATATCTGCGGTTCGGAAGGGATAACTTCCCATACCTGCTTAAAGATATTGACTCGGAGATCGTTGTAATGGATGATATCCTTACGGCTGACAAGGCAGCTTCACTGTCGGAAAGCGTTGAGAAGCTCCTGGTGTCGCATAATTACCCGAAGAAAATAGCTAACCGCGCAGCGCTGTTCGTAGAGGAGATCGGCCTTACCGTACTTGAAAACAACAAAAACAATAAAAAAACGCTGTTGTTTGAGATATCTCTTTTCTTGGAAGATGATTCCGTCCTTATCATAGAACGTGATTCCGGCAAATTATTCGATCTCACAGACCCTGATCTTGCAGTCAAAGGGCTGAGCGGTTACATATTAAGCGGACTTATGGAATCGCATAAAGAAAAGGCATACCTTATAACCACAGGTTATAACCGCAACATGATCCGATTTTCAACGAATGAAAAATGACAAAGGAGGGTGAAATGATGAATGTTTATGACTTTGACGGAACGATATATTATCCTGACTGTACTGTTAGCTTTGCTTTATGGTGCGCAAATCGTCACCCGAAGCTGTGGTTCACTTTTGTACCTAAAGCAATCAAAAACCTGATACTGTATAAAAGGGGAAAGCTGCCCAGATACCAGCTGGAAAGACAGTTTTTCAGCTTTCTCGGAATGATAGATGATTTCGAAGAGCAGATCGAAAAGTTTTGGGATAAACATGAGAAAAGAATATCAGCGTGGTATCTTGCTCAGAAAAAGCCCGATGATCTTATCATAAGTGCGTCACCGGACTGTATCATCGCACCGATAGCCAAACGGCTCGGTGTTAAATACATGGCTTCAGAATATGACCGGGAGTTCGGTGTATTTACCAATAACCTGATGTATGCAAAAGAAAAGGCGCGATATATGATAGACCATGGCTTTCCGGTGATAGATAACTTCTATTCTGATTCTCTTTCCGATACTCCTATAGCACTTTGTGCGGAAAAAGCTCATCTTATTACCAACAAGGCACAGAAGGTCAATGACTGGCCGGAAATGGATAAGGAAACCTTGAAGGAAGTCCGCCGCAAAATAGATTCGGGAACAAATATACACCTGGACTGAATAACAGAGGAAAGAATATGTATGTAATAGTTTATGATTTCGGAACAAGTGCAGTCAAGACTTGTCTTTTTGAAATAAGCAGTACCATACGTCTCATATGTTACACAAATGCGGAATATGGTCTTTATATTCTTGAAAACGGCGGTGCGGAACAGGATACAGAAGAATGGTGGAATGCGATTGCCAAGACCACAAGGGGACTTTTTAACAAGACAAACATTAAGCCCGAGGAGATAGCGGGTATATCCTTCTGCACACAAATGCAGGGTGTTGTACTGGTAGATAAACAGGGAAACGCAGTGCGCCGCCCAATGAGCTATCTTGATACACGAGCAGTCAATGAATTTAAAGAAGGTCTTGGCAAAGGGCTTATCAAGATCTCGGGCTGCAATGCCTTCAAGCTGATAAGAAACCTGTGTATCAACAAGACTGCCTCGATGAGTGTAAAAGATCCCGTATATAAATATAAATGGGTAGAGAAGAACGAGCCGGAAATTTTCGCCAAGGTGTATAAATGGCTCGATGTGAATGATTATCTGATAGCCCGATGTACCGGAAATATCATAAGGACCGTAGATTCAGCATTTTCCACTTTTCTGTATGATACCCGGAAAGGCAAGGAGGGCTGGAATATCGGTCTTGCAAAAATGTACGGCATTAAGCCCGAACATCTCCCCGACCTGATCGAATGTACCGATGAGGCAGGAAAGCTGACTGCAAAAGCAGCGGCTGATCTTGGACTTCCGGAGGGCATACCTGTTTTTGGCGGCGGAGGAGATGCAACATTGACAGGCATCGGAGCAGGCTGTACACGTGTCGGTCAGACGCATATCTATATTGGCACATCAGGTTGGGTAGTTACACTGATGGATCATCAGGCGGTAGATCCATTATGCAGTATGACAGGAGTTATGTCAGGTCTGAAGGGACATTTCCATTACTATGCAGAACTTGAAACAGCCGGAAAATGCTTTGAATGGGTCAGGGATCATCTTGCACTTGACGAGGTGGGTGTGTATTCGCAGAAAATAAGCATTTCAGATGACCATGAAAAGAAATACAAGAGCTTAT
>JAEEGL010245909.1_pt1 | contig 18214 bp, 15 predicted proteins | sample 9134231 | NCBI WGS metagenome assembly JAEEGL01 (sample SAMN16246548, study PRJNA631951) | gut metagenome | biome: gut microbiome; feature: rumen; material: fiber-attached | host: Bos | place: Iran: Karaj | collected 2018-10 | reverse complement strand
GCTATTACATGGCCAACACCGACAAATGGTATTTCGCCTATACTTTCGACGGCAGCACGGTTACCATAGTTGACGCTTGCCACGCACAGAATATGCACGAGGAATAGTTCGTTTAGAATACATTTCAAACTCGCTTATAACTCTCACATTTTCAAGCATAATTTACTGCACAAAATTGGCAGTGCTTTTTCCTTGCACGGCATAAATAAACTGATGAGATTTGTGTCAGTTTAATTGATGAATTATTATGAAAAATGTAAACACAAATTGGGCAATGCCAGCAAGGACTCAAAATCAAAACGATTCACCTTTCCATTTTGCGGCACATACGGGTTCTATGGTGTACAATGTTTCTATGGCATGGTATTACAACTATTTGTTGAAAAAGGCATATACCATGGAAGCAGAATACACTTATGAACAGATTCAAACCATTAAGCAGGAGCGTTTAAAGCATACTATTTCTGGCGTGCTGATAGGGGTGGTATTAATTGCTTGTGTTATTTCATGCTTACAGAATAATGAAAGCGATAAACGCCAAATCGGTGCATATAGATAGAAAACACCATATAAAGATTTGACAGATTTTGGCTTTGAGTATATTCATGAAATCGAGATTTGGAGTTTTTTGTTAAGCAAAAGCGCTCCGACTGTTGTATAAAATTTGTAATAAAGGCTATTATTAACTATATCTTATTGGTTGATACGAAAGGTAAAGTAAAACAATATTTAATTTATGGAGGCTGCAATATTTTTCATATCTGATATTCATCTGTCCGATGAAAAAGCAGAAAACCAAGGATTAGTCTTGGATGCGTTTCAAGAGGATTTTAAGAAACAATTAAGCCTCTTAAATCCATCAGATGCATATGTGCTCATCGGTGGTGACTTGGTAAAAGATGCTGACAAAGAAGGAATTTATAAGTCTTTCTTAGAAAGAATTATTAAACCAATTATGGCTGTCGGAATCAAAAAGAATAACATCATTTGTGTGCCAGGAAACCATGATGTCCAACGATCATGGATTAAGGAAAATATACACGTTTATGCCCCCGTGATAAGCCAAAATTTTACGGAGGAATCATTTGATGATTTTGTAAATGAAAATAACGATAATCTACTTCTTCACAAGCAATTTAATTATTCCATTTTTATGGATCAGATGATGGAACGTGAGGGCTTCAACTTAATTGGTTATCCAGTCGAACTTAACGATGAATGGAGTGTCTATTGTCTCAATTCCGCCCTTACATCTTCCGCGGGAGTGAAAGATCCAGAGTATCCTCAGCTTCATATTGATAACGGGCGTCTGAATATAGATACACGAAGACTTTATGCATGGGTAAGCAACAACAAGAAGAAGAAAATCCTGCTAATGCATCATCCCATTGACTATTATTCTAATTGGGCTTCATCAGAACTGAGAAAGATTATCAAGAAGAGCTTTGACCTTGTTCTTACAGGTCATACCCATGAACAGGACTTTCTGTGCAACAACAATGGAACTGAATCTTTCGTTTGGTGTATGGCGCCACAGTTGTTCACCGACAAAAAGGATATCTTGGGTTATAGCATCATCGAACTAAATGATAGTGGAGTTGAAAAAGTTGTTTATCGAGAGTGGAATGAGAGGCATCATGCATTTCGTCCAGGACTTAACTTTACCGAGGAAGAAGATGGTATAGTCAAGATCAATCAGCAGAAAGTTGCCGTCAAAGATAAGGTTACTATTCTGTTCGAAGAGCGCCTAAACGATGCTATGGCCGTATATGGAGACAGATCTTTAGTCTGGATTGATCGTTATTTTAGTACAGAGCGTTTCGATCGAGCCTTCACTTTTAAGAAAGACAAACTGTTCCACGAAGACAGCATTCTAAATGAAGAACCCAAAAACATCAAGATAGTAACACCGGCACAATATGGATTGACGTCGTTTGCATGGCATTTTCTTCTGCGTCTTTGGCGTGAGAAGAATAAGTTTGGGCTTTTTCTTGACTGCGCTCTATATAAGAAAGGAAAGACAGAAAAGTTCTTCGATAAACAGCTCAACACCTTTGAAAAGAACCATTCTGACGTGCAATGGATTGTGTTCGACAATTGGACGGTGTCTAACAAAGATTCCAGAGAAATATTAAAATATACCAAAGACAAGTATCCAGACGTTCCGATCATGCTGTTAAGCCCAATGTTAGAGAAAACGCTAATAGAGAAGGAGTATGTGGCCAATCAAGAGTTTGCTTTCGTCAATCTTTTTATGGCTCCGCTTCAGGCTTTCCAAGTGCGAAAGATGGTGGAAGTGTATAATCAGAAGATGAATATTGACGAAAACGATAAGGTATTGAAACGGCTTAATGCAGATATTGCCAATTTCAATATGCACCGCACGCCGCTGAGTTGTATTTCACTACTTGAGGTGTTTAATAAGTCATTCGATGACAATCCAGTTAATCGAACGGCTATGATTCAGCGGCTGCTGTCTATCATTTTCGACAATGAGTCCGTCCCAACCTACAAATCTCTGCCCGACGTTAAGGATTGTGAGTTTGTGCTTGGATATATATGTGAGCATATCATACGTACTGAGAACTATTATTTCACTGATGATGATTTCTATGATACGGCAATGAAATTCTGTAACAAACAGAAGATAACACTCGATTACCGTTACCTATTTGACATTCTATTGCACAATCAGATTTTATGTCAGTATGATGTCCATCTGTTTGGATTCCGATTTGCCTTTTGGGTGTATTATTTCGCAGCCATGCGAATGACTAAATCTGATGAATTTGCGTCTTTTATTCTCGATAACGAGAATTATGCCCACTATCCTGAAATTATGGAGTTCTACACTGGTAGTGACCGTTCGCGCAATGATGCAATAAAAAAGATTATAGAGAATATCCGAAATATCATTCAGCGCGTGCAGACAAAGGTGGGTATCCCAGAAGATGTCAATCCATTCCAACGTTTGAAAATCAAGAAAAACGATGAGTTGATAGGCAATGTCATTCAGCAGTTGGAAGACAACCTCCAGAAGTCAAAACTACCCGACAGAATAAAAGATGCGTGGGTAGACAAGAATTATAATCCGTCGCGTCCTTACCATCAGGATGTTTATCGGGTTATGGAGAACTATTCGGTCATCTATTTGCAAGAGATGATTAGCATAGCATCTAAGGCCATGCGCAATAGTGATTATATCAAGCCAGAACTCAAGGAAGAACTGTTTGACGCCATCACCAACGCTTGGCTTGTTATCGTGCGCGTTATTTACCTCATGGCACCTGCACTTGCCATTGAAGGCGTTGCTGGATATGACGGTTTCAGTTTGCAACTGGATGATTCTTTTGATCATAATTTGTCACCCGACCAAAAGTTGATTTCTGTCATTACAGCTATTCCTTGGAACATTGTGTCTTGGTACAAGGATGACATCTATTCAGCCAAACTTGCCAACTTGATGTATAGCAAGATTACTCTACCATTGAATCCTATTGCAAAACATTTGCTTATTGGTGTGGTAATAAGCGAGCAGCCGGATAAGTGGACCGAAACGGTGCGTAAATATCTTTCAGAGCTCGACCGCAATTCATATTATTTTGGAGATACACTTGATATGCTTAGCGCTAAATGGCGTTTTGGCTCCATGTCGGAAGTCGATGCTTCCAACACTAGGACACTGCTGTTAGCAGGATATTCAAAACTATATTCTGGCAGCAATATTATGGAATTGAGCAAAGCTAAAATGATAAAATCAAACATTCTTCCAGAACGCGAAGTTTCAGATGAAGGAAGTGATATATAAACAGGTTTTGTGTTCTACTCATATCTTCCTTCTTGTACATTTGATGCTGTAGAAAGGAATTAAGAATCAGATTATTAATATGAAAAAAATAATGCTCGTTTTCGGAACCAGACCTGAGGCAATAAAGATGTGCCCATTGGTTAAAGAGTTCCAAAAACACCCTAATGAGTTTGAGACCATAGTATGTGTGACTGGCCAGCACCGCGAGATGCTAGACCAGGTGCTGCGCATTTTTGATGTGACGCCAGACTATGACCTAAACATAATGAAACAAGGGCAGGACTTGTACGATGTTACAGCACGTGTGCTTACAGGTATGCGCGATGTTTTCAAAAATATTAAGCCCGATGTGGTGCTTGTACATGGCGATACCACAACAAGCACGGCGGCAGCTTTGGCAGCATTTTATCAGCAAATTCCCGTGGGGCACGTTGAGGCAGGATTACGGACACGGAACATTTACAGCCCATGGCCTGAGGAAATGAATCGGCAGATTACGGGGCGAATAGCCACCTATAACTTTGCACCCACACCGCTTTCAAAAAGAAATCTTGAAGAAGAAAAAGCGCAAGGCAAAATATACGTGACAGGCAACACAGTTATTGATGCCTTACACATGGTGGTGAACAAACTGAAAAGCGATAAGGCTCTTGCCGACGAACAAGTAAAGGTGCTTGCCAATGCGGGTTACGATGTAACTCGACTTGCCAATGGCCGAAAACTAGTCTTGATTACTGGCCATAGAAGAGAGAATTTCGGTGACGGATTCATTAGCATGGTAACAGCCATGAAGGACTTGAGCGAGAAATATCCTGATGTAGATTTTGTGTATCCTATGCACTTAAACCCTAATGTCAGGAAACCAATTCACGAAGTTTTTGGTGATGATTTGACCGCTTATCAGAACTTTTTCTTTATTGAGCCGTTGCAGTATTTGGAGTTTGTCTATCTGATGGAAAAGAGCACAGTGGTGCTTACCGACAGCGGAGGCATACAGGAAGAAGCCCCCGGGCTTGGCAAGCCAGTGCTTGTTATGCGTAATACCACCGAGCGGCCCGAAGCTCTTGATGCTGGAACTGTAAAACTTGTAGGCACCAACCATGACCTAATAGTGGGCGAAGTAAGCCTGTTGTTGGAAGATACCGTTTATTACGATAAAATGAGCCAAGCCGTGAATCCTTATGGGGACGGAATGGCGTGTGAGAGAATTGTTGAAGCATTGAAATAATAGAATACTAATATGATAAACGTAATTGGATTGGGCTACATAGGGTTGCCCACAGCATTAATGATGGCTTCGCATGGTGTCGATGTTATCGGAACAGACTACAATAAAGAGTTGGTAGCGACGCTGAATGCGGGCAAGACCACATTCAAAGAAGATGGATTGGACGAACTTTTTCAAGCGGCCATTGCCAAAGGCATTAAATTCACCACCGAATACCAGAAGACCGATATGTACATTGTGTCGGTGCCCACGCCATATGACAAATTCAGCAAAAAGGTTGATGCCTGCTACGTGGTGGCGGCTGTGAAAGAAATAATGAAGGTATGCCCCAAGGGTGCAACCGTAGTAATTGAATCAACAGTTAGCCCAGGCACTATCGACAGATTTGTGCGCCCAGTTGTTGAAGCCAACGGACTCAAAATAGGTGAAGATATTAATCTAGTGCATGCTCCAGAACGTATCATTCCTGGCAATATGGTTTACGAGTTGTTGCACAACAATCGCACCATAGGAGCCGATGACAAGGAGATTGGCGAGAAAGTCAAGAGTTATTACGCAACGTTCTGCCAGGGCGAAATTGTTGTAACCGATATTCGTACGGCGGAAATGACCAAAGTGGTGGAGAATACATTTCGTGCCGTGAACATTGCATTTGCCAACGAGTTGGCCAGAATATGCCGTCACGACAACATGGATGTATACGAGATTATCAAAATCTGCAATATGCACCCGCGTGTGAACATTCTTCAGCCAGGCCCAGGAGTAGGCGGCCACTGCATTTCAGTTGACCCATGGTTCTTGGTCGGCGACTACCCCCAGTTGGCGAAAGTTATCGATGAGAGTATGAAGACCAACGATAGCCAACCAACATTTGTTTTGGAGCGCATTTATGAGATAATGAAAGAGCGCAACATAACTGATAATCGACGAGTGGGGTTGTATGGTTTAACCTACAAAGAGAATGTTGACGATGTGCGCGAGAGCCCGACACTTCAAATGCTCGACATTCAGGAGCGCCATTTGGCTCGCCCGCTTAAATGCTTCGACCCCTTCTTTACCAACAAAGCAATTGTCCAAAATCAGATTTTGGACTTCGACCAATTCCTGAATGAAGTTGATATGGTTGTCATTATGGTAAAACACAATCATATTAAGCAGAATTGGGACAAGTTGAAGGGGAAGGTTATATTGGATTGCCACAATATTTGCCCGTTGACAGAAAATGTTTACCATATCTAAAGATGTAGTAAATGAATTTAAAATATATAATCACATCTAGAAACTATAACACAAAGCCATTTTGGGATTTAGTGTTTGAATGGGAAAATATGTTTTCTCAGGCACTCAATTTGCCTTTTTACTATGAGAATAAGAATATATATAATCGCTACATAGCACGTGTTCCATTTGTGCCATCATTGCTGCAAACATCAGAACCAGCTTTTAGATTTGACATGAACCCTTTACGAAATAGCAACGCAAATAATAAAAGCAATATCATACCATGCATTGTTGATTTCTATCTGAGAGGAGATGAAAAACTTAATAAATTCTACAAAAGGTATAACAAGAACAAGATTGTATTTGTATCAAGTAGGGAAGTCTACGACTATTTAAAATCAAATAACTGTCCTTTGAATATTCAACATTTAGCACTAAGTATTTCTGATAAATATCAAATAAGTGAGCAAACTAATTATGAAAAGAAGTATGACCTTGTAATGATGGGGAGACAGAACCCCGTGTTATTGGATTTTGTAAAGAGATATGCTGCCAGTCATAAAAACTTTAATTATGTATATCGCATACAAAAAAATGGCCGGTTCGATTATTATACTTCTGATGGACAAGCAATTGGCGATATCGATACACGAGATAAGTACATGGCATTAATGCGAAGTGGGCGAGTGGGACTTTACGGCACACCTGGCATGGACGATGATGAAAATCGCACAAATGGCTTCAACCAATTGACGCCGCGTTTTCTTGAACTTATTGCATGTGGTTGCCATATAATTGCTCGTTATCCAGCTAACTCGGATACAGATTATTTTGAGTTAAATAAGTTTTGCCCAAGTATATTGACTTATAGTCAGTTTGAAGAAAAAATGGATTATGCTCTGTCGGCAGAAGTGAATATGAAGCAATATTCCGATTATTTAACAAAACATTATACTTCTGTTCGCTGCAAACAATTGCTACAGGCCTTAACGGATATATAATAATGGAAAAAATCGCAATTATTGGAGCAGGTATTTCCGGACTTAGCACGGCTCATTTTCTCAAAAATAAATATCAAATAAAGATTTTTGAGAAAGATTTAAAGCCCGGTGGCCTTATAAAATGCAAGCAGGTCAATGGAAGTCTTTTCCATATATGCGGAGGTCACGTATTCAATAGTAAACGAGAAGATGTGCTTGATTGGTTCTGGAGCAAGTTTAGTCGCAACCAGGAATTTGTCAAGGCTGATAGGAATGCTGTGGTGTATATGGAGAATGGTGATAAAATACCATATCCCATAGAAAACCATATTTACTTATTGGATGAGAGAACGCAAAAATCGTTTTACGAGGACCTGAATGAAATAGATAAAATAAAAGGGCTGAATGCAGGATTTACTGACTACGATAGTTTCGGCGATTTCTTGCGATGGCGATTTGGCAAAACCCTTTATGATTTGTATTTCCAACCATACAACGAAAAGGTGTGGAGATGTAACCTGTCAACGATTCCCATGTCGTGGATGGAAGGGAAATTGCCTATGCCCACAACTCAAGAAATGAGAGATAATAACGCAAAAAGAGTTGAAGAAAAACAGTTTGTGCATTCCACATTTTGGTATGAGAAAACAAATGGTTCTCAACATATTGCAGATAAGTTGGCGGAAGGATTTGACATACAGTATAATAGTCGGATTGCTGAGATTGTTTTTGATGGCAAAAATTGGATTATACAGGGTGAATCATTTGATAAAATTGTGTTCTGTGGCAATATTAAAGATATGATAAACATGATAAAAGGTGTAAATGTTGATGAGTTTAAACCTGCCATTAATTCTTTAGATTATCATGGAACCACATCTGTATTTTGTGAAATTGATAAAAATCCATATAGTTGGATATATCAACCTAGTAGAAGCCATAAAAGTCATCGTATTATTTGCACAGGTAATTTCTCGGAAAGTAATAACGCGGCGGAAATAATGTGCAGAAATAAGATTACAGCGACAGTCGAATTCACAGATGAAATAAACAAGGAAGAGATATTGGAGAATCTAAAGTATATACCATTCAATCCTATATATATCGACCATCAGTATAATAAGTATACTTATCCCATCCAAAATGGCAATACACGCAATATGATTCAGTCTTTAAAAGCTAAACTTGCACCGGTCAAATTCTATTTTACCGGGCGTTTTGCTGACTGGGAGTATTATAATATGGATGTTGCAATAGGAGCGGCCATGGATATGGTAAAGAAGCATTTTTAATCACAATTTTTCGCATTTGTGTAGATAAATGTCAACAATAAAGAAGAATTTTGTTTGGAGTTCTATTCTAACTGTAGCAGGTTACTTGTTCCCGCTGATAACGTTCCCTTATGTAACACGTGTTTTGGGTGTAGAAGGTTTGGGAAACTACCAGTTTGCTTATAGCACCATAGAGTATTTCTGCATCTTCGCAATGTTAGGCATGGGTGCTATTGGTATAAGGGAAGTGGCCAAAGAAAAAGGCGATCGTGAAAAACTGTCGCAAACATTCAGCAGTCTTGTTATAATTAACCTAATAACAACGTTTTTGGCCATTATCGTTCTATTGGCTTTAACATTTATCATTCCATCCTTTATTTCTCATAGTAAGATGCTATATATCGGTATAGCTCGGATTTTATGCAATACACTATTGATAGAATGGCTGTTTAAAGGGTTGGAGGATTTTCGCTTTATAACTATTAGGGCTATTTTGGTAAGATGTGTATATGTGGCGTCTGTTTTCCTATTCGTTAAAGATGAAAATGACTTTGTTATATATTTCCTTCTTTCAACTTTAGCAGTTGTCGTAAACTCGTTTATTAATTTGGTTTATTCTAAACGGTTCGTCGACTTTTCTTTTCGGAATCTTAATTTACAACAATATATCAAGCCTTTTATAATTCTTGGCGCTTATCGAATATTGACAGCAATGTACACGTCGTTTAATGTCATTTATTTAGGCTCGCAATGCGGAGACGTTGAAGTTGGATACTATGGAACAGCCACAAGACTCTATACTTTAATCATGTCTGTTTTTACAGCCTTCACTGGAGTGATGATGCCACGGATGAGTTCTCTTTTGGCGGAAGGTAAAACAGACGATTTTAAAAACATGACAGTTAAATCTATTGATTGCTTGTTGCTGTTTTGCTTGCCGCTTATAGTTTTATTTGAGGTATACACACCACAAATAATTAGAATAATTGCTGGTATTGGTTATGATGGGGCAGTTTTGCCAATGCGTATAGTTGTTCCTTTGATGTTGGTGATAGGCTACGAACAGATTATTATTATCCAAATGCTCATGCCACTGAAGAAAGATAATGCCATTCTTATTAATTCATGTGTTGGCGCGGGCGTTGGATTGTTACTGAATATTATATTGGTTCCTATTTTAGCAAGTGTAGGTTCTGCAATTGTCTGGTGTGGATCAGAAGTTACTGTTTTAGTTATTGCCCAATACTTTGTGACAAAATACACCGGCTACAAGTTGCCTATTAAAAAAATAATGTTTTCAATACTTGCATATATGCCATCAATAGCAGTTTGTTGTTTGTTAAACAGATTGCTTTCTAATTGGATAGCACTATTTGTAGGATGTGTCTTTGTTTGCATTTATAGTTTCATAATAGAATACAATCTGTTAAAGAATAAAATATTGCAGGCTAATGTTTTGCCGATTATAAGTCGGGCTCAGAAAATATGGTTAAGCAAATAACAATTGCGAATACCTAGCATATTTGTTTATGGAAGGACAGCAAATACTAATAATAAATATTGCAGCATACGCTCTTCTATTATTACATTTAATAAGGAAAAAGAAATCCCGACTTTCTATTTTTGTATCAGCAATATGGTGCGCATCTGCGGTTTTTTCCTTGGTTTTTTATGGCCTTAATGGTAATAATTGGGAATTTAGAACATATACAAACCTAACATTACAACCATTTGTTTTTATATTTGTATGTATCCTGCTTTACATTATTCCATTAACGCGTATCGAAGATAGGTCTGCCATTTTAGTAGATGCCGATTATAGTTTATTAACTATTTTTTCGTGGATTATTGTTATTATTTCAATAGCGCCATTTTTAGCGAATTTGGTTTATGCGATAAATCATATAGGCGAGTCGCTTTCTTCTTTTGCAGAAAATTATGAAACTGAAGTTGAAATACTTGAAGGCAACGTGGCGATATTGAATAAATACGCTAAGTATGCTCGAACATTTTCGCCAATATTATTGTTTTACTTTCTTCAAAGGCCCAACCCCAACAAACTTCTTTTGATAGGGTTATTTTGCGCGTTTCTTAATCCTTCATTAGGTAATTTAAATTCAGGCTCGAGATTTCTTTTTGCTGCTGATTTCCTTTATTTGTTAGCAGTATATTTTATTTTTTCTAAATCGATAGATGACAATGTTAGAAGCAGAATACGAATCATTGGGTCCTTATTATTATCTTTTTTTATCGTTATTTTTATATCGATTTCCATTTTCCGATTTACCACGACAAACTCTTCTTCTGCTAATATCGAAGCAACCACTTCCTTTGGTTTATATGCAGGAGAAGGAATGCTGAATTTTAGTAGTAATATGTGGAATATATCTAGGAGAACTGGTGGTTCAAATACACTGACTGTTGTTGATTATATGATGGGAGACAATCCAACTACGGTTCGCGATGCGGATAAAGTCTCTGCAAAGGCAGGTATTCCATTGAATATTTTTTATACGGTAGTTGGAGACTTTTATATTGATTTCGGACCTAATGTTACATTGGCAATCTTCTTTGGAATATTTTTAATACTGAGTTTCCTGTTGCGAAAGCAAAAAACACATTATTCATTTTACGAATTGGTGTGGATATGTCTGTTTATTAGAATAATTGTGATAGGGTTTACATATTTCCCTTATATGAATCTTTCAATGGAATTGATATATGTACCTATCTTAAATATAGTTCTATCATTTTTAGACAGCGCAAAAAACAGCCAATAGCATTCACTTAATGAAATATAAAAATGGACCTTTCTATTATCATAGTAAATTATAATACTCTTGATTTAACCAAGGCTTGCATAGATAGTGTTCGCAGTAATACAAGCGGCATTGATTATGAAATAATCGTGGTTGACAATGACTCATCCGATGGAAGCCAAGATTTTTTTGAGACTTGCGAAGGAATAAAATTTATTGAGAGTGGAGATAATTTAGGTTTCGGTCGCGCCAACAACCTAGGGTTTAAGCAATCTAAAGGCCGATATATCTTGATGCTTAATAGCGATACAATTGTAGAAAACAACATTCTAACACGCATGGTCAATCATTTTGACTCAATGCCAGATGATGTGGCGTGCATTGGTTCTCTTTTGGTGCATGGTAATCGTCAGCCGTGTTTCTCTCATGGTTTCTTCACAAAATGGCAATGGGAGTTTGGCTTTCGTGCGGAGAAAGGAGATTCAACGTCTATCAAGGGGGCGCAGCAAGATGTCGAATATGTTTCTGGTGCAGATATGTTTGTTCGTCGTTGGGTTGCAGAGAAATATGGTTTGTTCGATCCTGATTTCTTTATGTATTACGAGGATATGGAAATCTGTTATCGCTATAAGCAGCACGGGCTACGTTCCGTTTTATTTTCGGAGCACGGAATTATTCATCTTGACGGTGCCAGTTCAAAAAGCAGTTATAGAAAGGTTTGCATGACTTCTCAGAGTTATATCATATATTTGAGGAAGACGCTACCCCGATGCAAGTTTCTCTTTGTCAAATCTCTTATTGTCTTACGCCGTTTGTTCACGGTTTGGCATTACAGATGGTCATTAAAGAATAATCTTAATTATATACGCATTCTCGCAACATCATAATTATGAACATACTTTTTTGTTATGATATACCAGTAAGTAGGAATTTTGGAGGGGTTGCTGCTGTATCATACACCATTATGGAAGGGCTTCAGAGTAGAGGCCATTTATGTTATGTCATAAGCGCCACTCGTGCTACCGATGGTTTTTGCAAAAATCAATACTTTTTGCCCATTGAAAGTAAGGATGATGGCAATGAAGAAAATAAGCAATGGTTTGTTGATTTTGTAAAAAAACAGCAAATAGATGTTATTATCAATCAAAATGCACTAGAACATAAATCAGAATGGCCTATTCTATGGAGTAAAGGATTAAAAGTTAAAAGGATATCTGTATATCACAATAGCCTTTTCTCTATGTATTCATGCAACAATGAGCGCATATCAGGAAATATAGTCTCAAGAAAACTTCATTTAAAGCCTATGCTAGATAAAATATGGCGGAGGTTGTTTAGAATTAAATATGGCAGGAAATTTAAGCGTAGCATAGAGTACAGTGACTATGTGGTGTTATTGTCACCACAGTATTTCAAAGAATTGTCTTGGTTTAGTGGAGTGAAATCCGATTCACGTTTTGTTAGCATTCCCAATCCCGCATTGAAAAAGTTTGATTTGGATATAGATAAATTGGAGAAAAGAAATGATGTGGTGTTTGTGGGACGGCTCTGCCCACAAAAAAATCTTGAAGCGTTATTGGATATTTGGGGAATAGTTGGACCAGCACATCCATCTTGGAACCTTTATATAGTTGGAGATGGCGAATTAAGACAATCTCTGGAGCATGCGGTTGCTAAAAAAGGGTTGTCCAATGTATCGTTTGAAGGTTTTAAAGACCCACTTGAGTATTACAAGAATGCGAGTATTTTTTGTATGACTTCAAAGTTCGAAGGCTTCCCTGGAGTCTTGGTTGAGTCTATGAGTTGTGGTTGTGTCCCAATAGCTTTTAATAGTTATGCATGCGCACCAGATATAATTGACAATGATGTGAATGGTTTTTTAATAGAACCATTTGATATTGACCAGTATTCGAGAAAATTAGGTCTTTTAATGGATAATTTGGAACTGAGGAGAAAAATGTCTCTCGCATGCAAAGAAAAGGCTAAACAATTCTCACGGGAGATGGTACTTGATAGATGGGAGGACTTGTTATATGATAAAACATAATTAATTCAATATGGTCATCAATTATTGATGTGGTTAACATTTCGATTTAAATGGTGTATAGGAAAAAAGTAAATAATACTCGTTCATACTATTAGAGAATGATTGTGTTTCAATCCATATTTATACTACAAAAAGACATTTTCCTGTTTTCATTTTTAGAGCCTATGCGATAAGTTTTTATTAATACAAAGTTTCTAAAAGCATTTATAATCTCATGATAAAAAAACTATTAAAACGATTTCATGGTATTTGCTTATATTACCGATTCAAAAGGCTGTATGAGAAAGATCCACGTTTAGCAGCAATAGCCTTGTATGATAGAATATATGGTAATCATGACAAATTCAATATTGATAAGCCTAAAAGCCTTATTGAAAAGATAACATGGTTAGAATTGAACACTGACACTTCACTTTGGACACTTTGCGCAGATAAGTATCGGATGCGCGAATATGTGGCGAAGTGTGGATTGGAAAAACATTTGCCAAAACTTTATGGCCATTGGGACAACCCCAATGACATAGATTTCAACCAACTTCCCGATGAATTTGTGATGAAAGCTAATAATGGTTGCGGTACTGTGAAAATTATTAAAGATAAAAGTACAATAAACGAAAAGAGATTAAAAAAAGAACTCAAACGATGGTTGAAGTATAAGTTTGGTTATATGGGCGCGCAAACTCACTATCTTTCTATAAAACCATGCATTTTAGCCGAGGAATTGTTGCACCAAGATGATAATCAAAAGTCTTTTTCCCCTAAATCTATGGTTGACTATAAAGTGTGGTGTATCAACGGCATACCGGAAAGCATTCTTGTTGTTTATGGTCGCAATGATTCAGGATATAGTCTTGACCTATATGATATAGAATGGAAAAGAATTAACGATAATCTTAAACAGAATGGCCATTTCGTATTTCATGAGAAAGAAGTCCCAAAACCAAAGTGTTTGAAAAAGATGATTGAAATGGCTAAAACCTTATCAGAGCCATTTGTGGAGGTTCGTGTTGATTTTTATATAGTGGATGAAAACCCTATTGTGGGAGAATTGACATTTAGCACTGGTTATGGATATGTTACGGATAAGTATTATGAATATCTTGGGCGCAAAGTTGATTTGGCTAAAGCAAATGAATGTGATTGGTTAACAGCAAATCATATTGATAGACAATACAGACAAGGATGATGTTGAAGGTAGAGGATCTTTATAATGGAAAGACATACGAAAGAATAGATAATGTTTTAAGATATGAATAATAACAATCCCAAAACAATCATTGTCCAGCGTTATTACTATAATTTTCGTGAAGGCATATTTGATTGTCTTCAAGAGATGGGTCTGAAATTTAGTCTAATAAACTCCACAACGTCAAGAGGACGGGTTAAGGTTCATTCCGACAAAGTGGCTTTTGTAAACTATATTGATAAGTGTTTCCATTTTAATATCAACGATGGCATTGTGGTGTTTCCCTTCCTATTTTGGAAGTTGATTAGAGAGAAACCTTCCGTGATTGTAACAGAAGGAGGACAGAATACTATTAATAATATTCAGATTAAGTGGTATAGTAGATTGTTCAGAGTACCATATATTCAATGGGATTTGGGAAAGGGCTACCAAGACTTTGGTAATTCTTTGGGCAGAAGGATTTATATGCGGATTTATAAGTCTATCGCTAATCATGCCAAACTAATTTACGGATATAATTCCAGCAGCAAGAAATATTTTGAGAGTCTTGGCATTTCTTCTGAAAAAATTGTGGTATTAAATAACACAGCCGATACTCATACCTTGAAAAAGGTTATTGAAAGTTCTTCAAAGAAACTTCCGGAGGATATGGCTAAACAATATGACCCCAATAAAAAATATATCATTTTTGTGGGAAGTTTGTTGCCAACAAAACGTATTGAAGACTTTGCAGAGATTATGACCAAACTAAATGGCGAATACACCTTATTGATAGTCGGAAGCGGCAAAGAAGAATATACGCAGTCGTTGAAAGAAATCTTTAAAGATATTGATTGCATATTTCTTGGCTACAAAAGGCCCGAGGAGTTATTGCCATACTATAATATATCATTATTCTGCATTCTTCCTGGGCTTGGAGGGTTGTCAATCAACCAAGCGATGGCTTACGGATTGCCGGTACTTTGCACCCATGCCGATGGTGCAGAAGAAGATGTCGTAAGAAATGATGAAACGGGTTATATCTACAAGAATATTGACGATGCTGTTAGATACATTCGCTCCAAGACCAATGAAGATTGGAAGCATATGGGCAAAAATGCATCAGAATTAATGTTCGGAGATTTCTCATTAGAGAAAGAGTGTGAACGTTTTATTGAAGGAATAAAAACTATCGCAAATGGATATTGAAAACAATGTGGTTCCTGGTCGTAGCAAAACAATTACGGCAATAAGGCGGATGGCTAATTATTTCCGGTCTTTTTGGATGCTTAAAGTCAAACATCCATGGATTAAAACCAACGGTTTTACGAGAATACCAAAGTCTACAAACATTTGGTCACCACATAGGGACATAACTATTGGTGACAATGTACAATTTGGGCCAAATTGTCGAATACAATGTGACATTGAATTTGGCAATAGCATTCTTGTCGCGTCAAATGTTGCGTTTGTTGGCAAGGACGATCATATCACGAATGTCCCCGAAAAAACCATTTGGAATTCAGGACGCGGTGATACTCAAAAAACATATGTGGGGAATGATGTCTGGATTGGCCATGGGGCAATTATTATTGCTGGAGTTAAGATTGGCGATGGAGCCATTGTTGCCGCAGGCAGCGTGGTAACAAAGAACGTTGCATCATGTACGATTGTTGGTGGAAATCCAGCAAAGTTTATTAAGAATAGATTCTCAAATGAAGACGAAACCGAGCAACATCTTAACTATTTGAATAATTTGTATCAATAGAAAGGAGTTGGGAAACTGAATAATCTGCCCCGACAAGATGCTCATGTTGTAGTTGCTGCCTTGGAACGGTTGGCCAACGATTTCCGCCCTTCAGGACGCCCGAAACCAATTCTCGCCTGCAAGAAAAACTCGGGTTGAATCGGATACAATCGGTTAGAGACAAAAATATCCATTAAGAAGTTAAACAAATTGAATTGTGAAAAATCAGAATAGTTATCGTATAGGTAAAACATATATTTCAACAACCACCCCCGCCGATGCGCAAAGCCGCATTGAGCAAGCCGCATTGAGCGGGCAGGGCGGATATGTTTGCGTGTCGAATATGAGAATGGTTAGATATGCAGGCAAAAGCAATGGTTATGCGAGTCTTATGAAGCAATCATTGTTAAATGTTCCTGATGGAATGCCGCTTGTTTGGTGTGGAAGGTTGTGGGGCTATAAAAATGTTTCAAGGGTTATGGGTTTCGAATTGATGGACAGAGTATTGAGGAACGGTAACAATGAATTGAAACACTTTTTTTTAGGCGATACTCAAGATGTTTTGGATGCACTCGTTTCAAAATATAGAGGTGATTCCAACTGCAATATTGTGGGCGCATATTCATTACCGTTTGCTGATGTTGATGATTTTGATTATGATGGCATTGCTAAAATGCTTGTCGACAGTGGCGCAAATACTATTTGGACAGCAATGAGGTCACCCAAACAAGACGAATTCAATCAACGGTTGTCAACGGTTTTGCCAAATGTTGTATGCATAGGTGTGGGCAGGGCGTTTAGATTGGCATTAGGAGAATTTAAAGATGTGCCAAAAGCAGCGAAAAAGTTCGGGCTGTCAGGTATTTGGCTTAGAAAAACCAGCCTTTGGAACACTTTGAATTGGTATTTTCAAAGTTGTTTCTATTTGGCATACTATTTCGTGCAAATAATAATTTTGCGGTTAATTCGTCGGAAAAGTTATGAGTAGCAAGATAACGTTTATCGGAGATGTGATGCTGGGCAGAATGATAGGCTCAAAGTATGACAAGCAGCCGTACAACATTGTTGCTCAGGAATTGCAAGATTTATGTAAATCGTCCGATTTGACCATTGCCAATTTGGAGTCGCCCGTAACAGTCACTAAAGATTCAGAAGCCGACCACTTGCAATTTGTTGGAAGCGAGCCAATTATGAAGGAGTTTTCATTTGTGAATCTGTTCACGTTGGCAAACAATCATATTAATGATGCCGCAGAAACAGGAATGGATGAAACCATTGAATTATTGGAACGAAACGGCTTCAAACATAACGGCTTATTTAGGAAGTCTGATGAATACCAACCATATATTTATAATTCTGGCAATGAATCAATTGCAATAGTAACGATTACCGATATGATGAACATTCCGTTTGATGAGAGCAGCAAATGGCAATGTTTGCGAGTTGGTGAAAGCAGAGTTAATGAGATTGTCAGCCAGTTAAAAGCAAAAGGTTTTTTTGTAATCGTTTATGCGCATATTGGTGCGTTGTTTACAAGGTTTCCGAATCCTGCAACACGCGAGTTTTTGCACGGCTATATTGAAAGTGGGGCAGGGTGTGTTGTAACGGCTCATTCTCATTGTTTGGGCGGAATGGAAACGTATAAAGGCATTCCTGTTTTTCACAGTTTGGGCGATTTTGTTATGGATGGAAATTCGTTTAGGCGGCGCAGAAGTGCCATTCTAACATTAAATATTGAAGGTTGCCAAGTACGAAATTGGTTTTTGACACCAGCAGAAATAAATGACAATTATGAAACAGTGTCGCCAAGCAAAAAAACAGCGGAAAGAATGCTGAAAGATTTTGGTGCGGTGTCTATGAAAATTGAGAAGCACGGCAACAAATACAAATCATTTTACAAATGGCAATATAAAAAGGAAATGATAATACACACTTTCAGTACATTACGTTATCTGATACATACTAAAGGCGTATTTGGAATGATTAGG
>JAEEGL010697694.1_pt1 | contig 18215 bp, 10 predicted proteins | sample 9134231 | NCBI WGS metagenome assembly JAEEGL01 (sample SAMN16246548, study PRJNA631951) | gut metagenome | biome: gut microbiome; feature: rumen; material: fiber-attached | host: Bos | place: Iran: Karaj | collected 2018-10 | reverse complement strand
GCCTTTCGTTTGCACCCTCTCTGGTTTTCAATCAGAAACGATAGCTTTTCCCCAAAACTAAAAATGCACCCTCTATATTTTCAGAGGGTGCATTGTATCAAAATTGGAGTCTTTAGCCATAGAAAGAACCGCGTATCTGCTTCAAAATCAAGCAGTTACGCGGTTTTTCGTATCATTCCATAAACGGCTGTAACTGCGCGTGTGACGTTGAAACTGCGTAAAATCACACGAAACTGCATAGAAAGTCACACGAAAAGTCACACGCCGGAGGGGTTCCGGCAGCAATTTCAGAGAGAATCGAAGTGTAGTAGCATACAACCATTCTCTGACTCCAACGCCCTAAAAGTCACACAAAGTCACACGAAGCCCGGCATTCAACCTGAATCGCCGGGCTTTCTGCGTCTATGGGAAGGAGATAACGGATGCCGAAGCTCAAAAAGAAGATCACCCGGGATTTCACGACGATTCACAACACCATGCTCCGCGATATGCGGCTCGGCATGACAGAGCGCGGGCTCCTGCTGACCATGCTCTCGCTGCCGGATAACTGGAACTTCTCGATCAAAGGGCTGGCGCGTATTCTGCCGGACGGCTATACAAAGATTGCAACCGCGCTGAAGAATCTCGCCAAGAACGGCTATCTTGTCCGGCGGCGCATCTACACAGACGGCAAGATCACGGACTGGGAGTACCTGTTCAGCGATGAGCCTATTCCGTTTTATACCAAGGGCAGACAAAAAGGACTACACAAAGGTGTGTCGATGAAAGCAGCATTGATTGAGGAGGGCTTTGATCCGCGCGGACCGAAAGAGAACCAGCTAGTGATGTGGGAAGCTGCCGAGCGTGCTGAAATGGAGCGCGTACTGCGGACACACGGATTTGAGCGCGATGACAGAGAGCTGCGCCGAAAGCATTTGGATGTTGATGAATACAAGGTTTATCAGGAATCCAAAAAGATGATCGGCTGTATGAAGGAGTTACAATCTTCGCGCCACGGCGATCTGAGTGCTGACCGTACAAGAGAATTGCAGTTGGAGATTGTTGCAAGCAAACGGCGCATTGCAGAATTGGAAGCAGAGCGACAATCGCCCTACAAAGCGTTCTATTATTCTTCGCCCGATAAGCAGGCATGGGTTCAGCAGCAGATGACACGCAGAATATTCCGTACCGCGAAACGGAAAACGGCTTTGAAGCGCCGGCATATTACACGAAAGCAATCCGCCGCATTGAGCAGGACTTCCGAGCACCGCGCACTGCTGCACGCGACCGGTTGCGTGAAGATGTAGACAGAATGCTGATGCAGTCGCGTTCGTTCGATGAGCTCCTCATGCATTTGGAGCGTGCGAATTACAAATTAAAGCGCGGCAAGTATATCGCAGTCAAGCCGCAGAACTTCGGTACTTTCATCCGGCTGAAATCACTTGGTGAGTTTTACAGTGAGGCTGCGCTCCGAAACCGGCTTTCGAGAAAGCTGGAATACGAACAGAAACTTGTGCGTGACATGGAGCAGGCAAAAATGAGCGATGCGCCGAACTACCGCGTTCTCGTTATGATGCACCGCTACATCATTTCCTTTTCAAAAGGGTATATGCCGGTTCGGAAGAAGAACCCGAACCGCGTGCTGTCGTGGGTGAACGATGCGGAACTCGATAGGCTGACTGCACTGAACGAAAAGATCAATCAGGGCGCGACACTGGATTCGCTGCGAGCAGACATGGCGGAAAAAGAAGAAGCCGTCCGGCGCATCGAACGGACGCGGGACGGCTGTGACGGTTCTGATCAGAAATTGATGATGAAGCTGAATGCTGCACTCACTGTCGCTGAACATGAATTGCGTGATGCAGCGGAATTGCTGACAACGGCAGAGCAGGTTCTCGGCGGAACCTATCTGCAAACGATCGGTGATGCCGAACGACAGCGCAGAGAGTCGGACTACATCGAAAACGGAACAAAGCCGGGAGGGAATAAGCTGTGAACAGACAACAGATCAAGCTGCTGGCAATCACGGCAATGACGATCGACCATATCGTGCTGGTGTTCGTTCCGTCCGGCAGTCTCCTCTATTTTGTGATGCGGTTGATCGGAAGATTGACTGCGCCGCACATGGCGTTGTGCTGACTGAGGGTATCGGTTTACGCGCAGCAGATCGAGGTATCTGCTGCGCCTTGTCATTTTCGCGTCGATCTCGCAGCCGTTCTATTTCAGACTGGCATTCGGGCGCACGCCGGAAAGCATTCTGGAATACTGCACGCATTGGAATGTGATGCTCTCGCTTGCGATTGGTCTGCTGATCATGATTTTGTTCGACAGCAGAATAAAGTCATGTATGAGCATTGTTCTGCTCGGCATGCTTATTTCGCTCGCGCACTTCTGTGACTGGTCTTATCTGATCCCAGCTTGGACGATTATCTTCTTTTGCTATTATGCAAGGGATAATACAGTAATGGCGGTGTTCTTTGCACTGGCATCTGTGACGCTGCAAACGCTGGTATATTGCAAGCAGTATGACAGCTTCGCACTTTTTTCTTTTCAATTCGGCACTTTGTTTGCACTGATCCCGATTATGCTCGACCACTGCGATCCCGCCCTTTGTGTTGAAAAAGCATATCCGCATGGATGACTACGCGGAGGGCACATACCGCAGCTTTAATGCGATTTTTACCCGTCCGATCAAGCCCGAGGCAAGACCGATCGACCGCGATCCGCAGGCGCTCATCAGTCCATGCGACGCAAAGCTCTTTGTCGTGCCGGTGACGGAGGACGCCCACTTTACGGTCAAGGGTGCGGAATACAGCACGGCGGCGTTTCTCGGCTGCAAAAAGCTCGCCGCGAAATATGCGGGCGGGCTCTGCCTGATCTTTCGACTGACGCCGGACGATTATCACCGCTACTGCTATCCTGACAGCGCCGGTGTCGGAAAAACGCGCTGTATCCCCGGCGTGCTGCATACGGTCAATCCCGTGTCGGCGGAGTATGTCAAGGTCTATCATACCAATACGCGCACCGTCACGATGCTGCACACCGAGCATTTCGGCAGGGTATTGCAGATCGAGGTCGGCACGATGATGGTCGGTAAAATTGTCAATCATCCGCATGCAATGCATGTCGAGAGCGGCATCGAGAAGGGCTATTTTGAATTCGGCGGCTCGACGATTGTGCTGATACTGGAACCGCACACTGCCGAGATGGATCCGCAGATCATGCGAAACTCGGAAAACGGTGCGGAAACTGTTGTGCAATACGGCTCCCGTATCGCAGTCCGTGCGGCGCAGTGACGGAATCATAATAAATAAAGCGAGCGAACCGGATTACATGAAAGCCGGTTCGCTTTGTTTTTGTATCAATTTGATCTGTTGCCAAAGTGTTGCCATATGTTTGCCAGGAGCAGATGCATATTTATCCGTAATGCTTCTGGTGTATTCATTATAACATAGTATCCGAGAAATATCAAGTGCCAAATAATCGCATCTACACCGCTTTCCGCAGATTCCTGCGGAACAGTTGTCAGGCTTTCTGTTCGCTGTTTTCCTTTTTCCGGTTCAGCGTGCGTGTGATAAGCGCGCCGATGACAATGCCGAGCAGCATCATCGAACCGCCTCCCGTCAGTGCGGTGCCTGTCACAGGCGCCGTATCACTGTCGGCTTTTCCGAGCGAAACGAATTTGAAGTTGTTAGCCTTTGTATAGGTCTCAGCAGCCGTACCCTCATAGCCGCGGATCGTGTTGCGCTTTCCGGAATCCGGATCTGCGATATCCTGTGTCTTGAGGCCGAGTGCGGAAAGCTCCACAGGATTGCTGTCCAGATCATACAGTCCTGTTTCTATCCCCATCATCATGCGTTTCCAGTCAACCTTACTGGCAATCTCATAGTAGTCGGAATCAAAATAGTCATTATACTACATGTCCGACCTCATAGCCAAACTTCTGAGCCCGTTCAACCCAGTTCTCATACTTGCCGATTTCATAGCAGTAATCAATCATAATGCGTCTGAGGCTGCGGTCTTCCTCGTACTGATTGACTGCCGGTCCGGCGCCGGTCTGTTCGCCGAGGAAATCATAGCCGATATATTCAACACTGGCCGGAATCGTCACGGTGATGCCGTATGCTTCCTCGCCGCGCTCCTCAAAGGGGAAAGCATTGTCTTCAATGCGCTTTGTGCCGTCGGGAATGACGATCTCGCGGACATTTTCACAGCCGTCGAAGGCACGGTGCGCGATTTCGATGATGCGCAGGCCGTGGATCACCTCCGGGATTTCCAGCTTCTCCGGATAGGATTCGCCGTAATAGAACGCATAGGAACCGGGCAGCGTGCCGTTCACCTCGTCCTCGCCGGAAATCTGATAGACCGCGCTGTCGTCCCAGTTCATTTCTCCGGCTGCGGAAACAGCCATTGCACTGCCGCAGAGCGCCGCAGTCCCCATTGCAGCCGCCGCTGCCAGCATTGCAATTCAATTTCTTGTCTTTTTCATTGCTCCTTCTTGTTGTATTCGCTGTCGGATATCCGGCAGCGTGTTTCGGGTTCCGTGATGCTATTATAGCACATCAACGGTTACACTAGAGATACACATACCGCAGAAATCATCCGCCCGACCGTTCTGCATGGAACGATCGGGCGGTCTGATGTTTTGGAGAATGCTTACGGCTTCTGTTTATGCCGCCGCCGGAGCCTCCGGCTCATCCTTTCTGCGCTTGTTTGTCAGCAGCATCACGGCTGTTGCGCCGAAAATGCCGACTGCCAGACCGCCGATGCCTGCGAGCGCAAGCTGTCCCTTTGAGAATGCGGATGCGGTATTGTAGGCTTTCGCGTCTTCGTTCCAGAAGAGATAGATGCCGCCCTTGTCATCGTTGTAGGCATATGCCTCGTCCGCAATGTTCATCGCGTAATCGTAGCAGAAATAATGCAGACCGCGCGTGCAGTTTGCGGGCGTCTTGCTCGAGCCCGTCTGATAGGTCAGCGAATTTGCAAGAATCGGATTGCCCTTTTCCGGCGATTTGTTCACATACATCGCAAGCCACTGCTTGCCGCAGTCGCAGTTGAGGTCAGCCGCGTCGCCGCAGCCCCACTTCTTGTAATCCGACACGCCATTCTGCCAGTCGCCGATCTGTCCTACCGCCTGACGGTTGGATTTGACCACGTCGTAATACACATACTGGTCGAAGTCGATGTTCTTCTTCTGATTGCCCTTTTCGTCGAGAATCGGGTTGCCGTCCTTGTCGGTCAGGTAGGATACGATGTCCGCTTCGTCCACAATGAGCATGGGGATCTCGGTAAATGTGCAATTATAATACTTTGCCAGCTGCGCAATTTCAAAGCCAGCCGTAGCAAGCAGAATCACACCGCCGAGTGCCGTCAGCCAACGTCCGTAACTTCCATTGAAGATTTCCGAGCGGGTTTTTGAAACCTCGGCTTTCATATTTTTTATACCGATTTCATTGCCTACCTCTTTTACTGCATCTGCATGTGAAAGCCCTTCTTCTGACACCAATAAATCAACTTGAAGCTGCGTCTCCTCTACATAAGTTTTGTACAGTTTTGTTTGGTCTCTAAGTAATTTTGTGTCTTCTATGCTTATATAAAACCAACCACCCCTGCCGTTCGACTTGGATAACATCATCGCACCGCCGATGATCGCACTAATACCAGCCACAGCGCCTGCATACGCGATCATGTTTCCCATGCCATTCCAGTCAAACGCACTGTCAAACCAGTCTGTTTTGCCCATGTTCTTCTGCATTTTCGCCTGACTGGTCAGTGCAACGCCGTCGCGGAAGATCGCGCGGTTAATGCCGCTGTAAACGGAGATGCTCTCCGCATCCTTGAAGATCTCCTGCACATCCGGAAGCGTTTCCTTTGCCGCCTCCTCGGTTCCGGCACCGATTCGCAGCAGAGCATACAGCGAGAGGAATTCCAGACCGGCGCGCTGTCCCTCAGAGAGCACCGCCGCAAAGGGCAGGAAGTTATCCGCATCCGAGCCGTAATACGCTTCGCTTTCGGGAATGAAGAAATCCAGCAGCGTTTCGCCCCATTCTCCCTCGTATTCGACTGATTCCAGAGTATAGTACAGCCTCGCCGTATTGTTAAAATTCTCGACGGCGTCCTGATAATAGTCCTCGTCCGTTTCCTTGAGTGCATCGAAATACGCTTCGATGCGGGCAGAGTAATCCTCGTCGGATTCGTCCTCCTCCTGCACCAGATTTTTTTCTCCGATGAAGCTCAGATACCAGTACAGATCCTGCTGCACATCGCCGTAGCCTGCCGCCAGCGCCGCAGCCGCATCGCCGAACTGCGACTGCATAAGCGATTTTGCAGCGGAGGGCGAGAGATTCTGTCCGCGTGCCTCCGGCACATAGTCCTTGACGACATTTGCCAGACTTACGCCGGAAATCTTTGTGAGACGCTCCAGCCATGTGGTCTTGGCAGTGTCTGCCGCCATAGCAAGCGCCTGCTCGACCGCGAGGACTGCCACACCGGAGCTTTCCAGCAGAATCTGCGTCAGATCTGCGTGCTCCGCCTTGTCGGTCATGTTTTCGTATTGGTCGCCGAGCTCGTGGCTGGTCTCCTTGAGCAGCAGGTCGCCGAGCGGCTTGCCGGTGTCGTTGACGGCGTATTCTCCGTTCGGGTCGCCGTCATAGAATCTGTTGAGCAGCTCGTGCGCAAGATCGGCACGCGCCTTTCCCGCGGGACTGCCTTTGCCGTTGTAGTTGTCGCGGTATTCCTTCAGCACCGGGACATAGGTGTCCAGAAATGCGTTGATTTCGGTTTTCTTTTCATCCAGCAGAATCTGGTAGTCCTGGAAGCTGTAGCCGCCCTTCATGTTCATCACTGCCATATCGGTGACGGCTTCTTCTGCGTTGTTCGTACGGTGGATGCCCATGACTGCGGCGACCTTCTCCGCCTTGTCCCAGAAGGAGAGCTTGCCTGCGTTGAGGTTGCCGCCGACCGGCTCCCAGCCGTTGTCGGTCAGCCATTTCTTTGCGTCGCTTTCGGTCTTCCCGTAGGCGATATACACCTCGCTGACGTACTTGCCTGTGCTGTCTGCCGCCGCCTTGAATGCGCCCAGCGGCGATGCCGTCAGCGTCACAAGAGAGAGCAGCGCTGCGGTGAGCTTGGTTTTCAGTTTCGCCATTTTCGTTTGCCTCCTGATTTTGGGTTCAAATGATGGGAATGGATATTATGCCGATGCCGGCGCTTCCGGCTCGTCCTTTCTGCGCTTTTTTGTCAGAATCGTCACAGCTGTTGCACCGAGAATACCTGCCGCCAGACCGCCGATGCCTGCGAGCGCAAGCTGTCCCTTCGAGAATGAAGATGCGGCAGCGTATGCCTTGTCATCTTCGTTCCAGAACAGGTAGATACCGCCCTTGTCATTGTTGTAGGCATATGCCTCGTCCGCAATGTTCATCGCGTAATCGTAGCAGAAATAATGCAGTCCGCGCGAGCAGCCTGCGGGCATCTTGCTCGAGCCCGTCTGATAGGTCAGAGAATCCGCAAGAATCGGATTGCCTTTCTTCGGCGACTTGTTCACATACATCGCGAGCCACTGCTTGCCGCAGTCGCAGTTGAGGTCAGCCGCGTCGCCGCAGCCCCATTCCTTGTAATCCGACACGCCGCTCTGCCAGTCGCCGATCTTGCCGACCGCCTGCCGGTTGCACCTGACGACATCATAATACGCAAACTGGTCGAAGTCGATGTTCTTTTTCTGATTGCCCTTTTCGTCGAGGATCGGGTTGCCTTCGTCGTCGGTCAGGTATGACACAATGTCCGCTTCGTCCACGATCATCATGGGAATCGGGTCAAAGGTGCGGTTATAGAACTGATGGATCTGCCATACCTCGTAAAATGCCGCACCGAGCATCATCAGTGCGCCGACAGACATTACGATTCCGCCGGCAAACTTCACGTTTGCCGAATACTCCGCCAGTTCTTCCTGCAGGCGGTTATATCGTATCGGGAGATCCAGCTCATAAGGGCTTGCCTCCTTTATTTGCAGCAACAGTTTTTCGGGCCGTAAAAATGATGCGCCGCCCTCAGCCATACCATATCCAAAGCCAAGCGTCAGCAATCCAAAAACTGAAACGAGGAAACATTGGGCTACAGGCAATTCATCTTTTTTCACGGCATCAAACGGATTTTTGCCCAGTTTTTCCTGCATCCGCGCCTGACTGGTCAGTGCGACGCCGCCGCGGAAGATCGCGCGGTTGACGCCGCTGTAAACAGACTTCGACGTATTTCCGTCAAGCAGATTTTCCATGGCGGATGCGGCTTCCTTTACAACCGCTTCGGATTCCGTGCCGATCAGCAGAAGGCTGCGCAGTGAGAGCAGACTTGCTGCGGCGCGCTGACCTTCGGAGAGGACCGCCGCAAAGGGGAGGAAGTTGTCCGCATCCGCGCCGTAGTCTGTGCTGTCCTCCGGCATGAAGAACTCCAGCAGCGTTTCGCCCCAATCGCCCTCGTATTTCACGGTTTCGAGCAGGGTGTACAGCGTTGCCTTTTGGGTAAACACCTCGAGGGTGTCCTGATAATAATCCGCGTCCGTATCCTTGAGCGCATTGAAATACGCTTCGATGCGGGCAGCGTAATCCTCGTCGGATTCGTCCTCCTCCTGCACCAGCTCATTCTCTTCGAGGAAATTCTGATACCAGTACAGCTCCTGCTGCACGTTGTCATAGCCTGCCGCCAGCGCCGCAGCCGTATCGCCGAACTGCGACTGCAGCAGCGATTTTGCTGCGGAAGGCGAGAGATTCTGTCCGCGCGCCTCGGGCACATACTCCTTGACAACATCCTTCATATTCACGCCGGAGATTCTCGTAAGGCGTTCAAGCCATGTGGTCTTTGCCGTATCTCCCGCAATGGCAAGTGCCTGCTCCAGCGCCATGATGACCGGACTGGAGCTTTCCATCAGAATCTGTGTGATATCGGCGTGCTCTGCCTTGTCGGACATGTTCTCATACTGGTCGCCCAGTTCGCGGCTGGTCTCCTTGAGCAGCAGATCGCCGAGCGGCTTGCCGGTGTCGTTGGCGGCATATTCTCCGTTCGGGTCGCCGTCATAGAACTGATTGAGCAGATCATGCGCGAAATCGGCGCGCGCCTTGCCGGCGCTGCTGCCCTTTCCGTTGTAATTGTCGCGGTATTCCTTCAGCACGGGAATAAACGTATCCACAAATTCATTGATCTGCGCTTCCTTTTCCTGAAGCAGCATTTTATAGTCATTGCAGCTGTAGCCGCCCTTCATGTTCATCACCGCCATATCGGTGATCGCGTCGCCGGCATCATCGGTTCGCCGGATGCCCATGACCGCAGCGACTTTATCACCGCTGTCCCAGAACGAGAGCTTGCCCGCGTTGAGGTCGCCGCCGACCGGCTCCCAGCCGTTGTCGGTCAGCCATTTCTTTGCGTCGCTTTCGGTCTTCCCGTAGGCGATATACACCTCGCTGACGTACTTGCCCGAGCTGTCTGCCGCCGCCTTGAATGCGCCCAGCGGCGATGCCGTCAGCGTCACAAGAGAGAGCAGCGCTGCGGTGAGTCTGTGTCTCAGTTTCATGAATGATTCCTCCTTTTGATTATGCTGTTTTCGTCTGATGCGGAAGCAGACATGCCGTTATTTGATCCTCAGTCTGCCGAATACTGTCGATGCGCTGTAATAGCCTTCATCCGTCAGCTGTGCATTGGCACGGCCTGAGCTTGCACCGCGGTCAATATACATCCGCACTCTCGTATCGCCCTTTGCCTGCGTGAAATTGTTTCCGTAGCCCGGCAGCACGCCGTAATTCAGGCTGAGCGGGAAGCCGTTGGAGCCGTCCGTCAGGTAATCCGACGGGGCATCCGTATTCACAGCCAGCACATTCTCCCAATACACATCCCGGTAGAAGGCAGTCTGGAATTCCGACTGTCCGTGCAGCGTGTCCTGATATACCGCAGCCAGGTCTTCTTCGTTTGCATACAGCGGAGAAATATCTCCGTAGGCAAATGCGATATTGCGGATCGGCTTGGCGATGGCTTTGGCGGATTTCGCATAATAGAAATCCTTGCTGATCGTATAGTACAGATAGATGCCGGGGCCGCCGCTTCCTTCGTTCAGGGAAACAGTTTCCGCGCCGGATTTCAGATTATGCCTGAGCAGCTTATACGGGACGCCCTGATGGGTGTCATAGATTGCCATACCGTCTTCATCCCTGACAATCTCGCCGTTCTCGTTCAGTCTTGCTTCCTTGTAGGTATATACCGAATACTTGTTGGATTTCTTCACATATCCGCCGGGATGATCGAATTGCTCCGGCGGATTGTCTCCGACGTACAGGAACAGATCGTGAATACAGTTTGATTTGTCGCTGGTACGCCGGTATCCGATTGCGATCCACTGATCCGAGCAGGAATTATAATTGCAGTTGACGGTTGTTGCGGCATTCGCATTTGTGGTGCCGATCATATCCGCCAGCGCTTCTTCGCGCGTTTTGCCGATGCCCATATAAACGGATTCGATATACGGCAGCTCCTCAAGATCATATTTCGTGTGGATGTAGTAATACTCATCTGTCCGCATCCGCAGCTGGTGATAAGCCGGGAGCTTGAAATTCACACGGTCTTTCTCGGAGCAGGAGAAGGATGTATTGTATCCGTTGATGAACAGCTCCTTGCTGATGTCGATTTCGGTGATCGGCGCCGAATACGCGGCGGTACCGCTGTTTCTGGAATAGTACAGATAATACTGTCCTTCTTTGGACTTGACAGGACCGCCTGCAAACGTACACTGTGTTTCACCGACCTTCAGCGTGGAGGGCACGGATTCCGCGTCATTATAATACTTCAGGATGCCGTACACGGGACTGCTGACGGAGGAGGTGTTCTCGTTCGTGCGGACAACTCCGATGTAGGTGCAGTTGAAGTCACCCTCTGTTTTGTCAGACGGATCAAATCCCTGATTCTTGCTGAAGGAATGCGTGCTGTGCTTCCAGCGCTTGTAGGCAAGGTCATTGCCGTAGACCCACTGATTATCGGAAGGATTCGCTTTTGAAACATCCCGTGCGCCCATGGCATACCACGGATCCTGTGACGAAATATCCAGCGGGATGATTTCATCAAACTCCATCGCAAGCGGATGATCCGGAATATCGGAAAAGAGCTCCGAAACGGTCGCCCACTGCTTTGTCGCCTGTGCGTAGAGATTCGAGATGGCTGCCTCCGGCGTTTTGCCCGTTCCGCAGAACACACCGGCAATATAATGCTTCTTGGTATACTGATTGCTGCAGGAGGGATCCCTGCCGATGATCTCATTCTTCTCATTCCGCTGAATTCTGCCGCCCGCATCCTTCCGCACATACAGGTACAGGTATTCGGAGCCCTTGTTTGCCGTATCCAGTGCCAGATTCATCGGGTGGTCATAATCACCGGGCGTGCGCAGATCACAGACCGGCACAAAGCCGTCAATCTGCGTGGGCTTTTCCTGCCCGTATACCAGCCGGATCTCATCGCGCCTGATCGGGAGCACATCCCTGACAGGGCCGGCAGTCAGCAGATAATGCGTCAGCACCTCCGTTTCGCCTTCCGTCATCCAGTCCAGATTCTTATTCTGTCTGGTATCCCACGGGAGATAGAACGGAACTGCCATATTCGTCATATTGTAGTAGCTGACGGAAACGCCCGCCGCCGTGATCGGATTGCCCTGAATGCTGACATTTGTTGTCAGCATCGTGCCTGCCGGTGTGGACAGACCGGTATACCGGATGGTATTTGTGGTTTCTGTATACGGCGTGATCAGGCCGGAGATGCCCGTGATCGCGCGGTACGGATTATAGGTGTATGAAACGCCGAAATACATCTCAGCATTGAATGTTCCCGGTTCATCATCCATGAACAGATGCAGCCAGGTTGCATCATGCCGCCGGGCGCCGCCACCGTCCGACCAGTTGATCGTCATTCCGCGATACAAGGTATGATAAATATCATATGTCCAGTCTTTCACGACGCCGCCTTCCTTGTCCTGATAGATCGTGGCGACCTTCATCTTTGCCGCGGAGCTGCTGAGCGTATTGCAGCCCTCCAGAAGCTCAAAGCCGTTTTCCTTTGCAAAGGTCTTCATGAACTCCTGATTCGTGCCGAAGCGCCGGTCATCGCCGCCCTTGTTTGCTGCCATGAAGTAGGAGAATCCGGCAACATAGGGCGGAGCGCTGTCTGTGCTGTCTGCGATATACTGCTCCTTCGGCCAGAAGTAGATGTAGAGTCCGTCAACAGGATCGTCCTGCGCCGTCTTGTCGTGATACGGCATATAGACATCATATACCGCAAACTGACTGTCGAACGTGGCATAGGGGTCGTATCCGGCATTGTCGCTCCATTTGTGCTTGAAATCGACCGCCTGACCGCCGCTGAACAGGCAGACAGGCTCCGCGCCGCATCCGAGCGGCAGACGCTCTGTCTCAACTGAGATCTTTGTGATCGGTGAACCCGCATCCAGGCTGGCGGTCGCATAGAGAGAAACGCCGTCCGGTGTCGTGCCGCTTTCGCCGACCGCGGCTTTGCCGTACTGCGCGCTGCCGTACAGGATGGCCTCTGTGCCGAGCGTGCTGACCCGCAGATCCGTCAGTGCGCCGGCTTCATTTCCGAGCTGATAGCCCAGGAACGTATAGCCGTCATCGGGTGTCAGATTGGTCTGGATCGGCTCAAGACCATCCTTCTGCAGAATGTTGATCGCGGTTTCCCGTTTGTCCGCGTGCGCGAGAAGCACCTTGGTAACATACTGATCGGAGGAAACCACCGTGGCGGAGGTCATCGCGTCGGAGATACCCGGAATGAACATATAGAGCGCTTCTTTCTGGCCGCTGGAAAGCTCCATGTCGATATCATTGATGTTCGCAGCCTGTGTGCCGGAAATCAGCGAGATGCTGCGGTAACCGTCCTTTGCCAGATATTCCTTTCCGGTAATATAAAACGATTGCCCCGGCACGACCTCAATGGGCTTTCCGGCATTCGCTGCCTTGCTGGCATAAAGCATCAGCCAGCGGTCATGAATTCCCAGATAGGCGCCGAGATCTGCCTTTTTCTTCGCATTTACTTTCTTGTTCAGTATGTCGTAAGTGGTGACGGTCTTGGAAAGCGCCTGACTGCTGAGCTCATTGAACAGTTCGGACTCTTTGAGCGTTTCTGCCAGCAAATCGGTCTCATCAATATACCCCGCCTCATCATAGACTTCATAATGCTTCTTCGGCGTTGTTAACAGCAGATCCGTGATCTGCTTCAGACATTCCGGCAGATTGCCTGCCACCGCGTCATACTGGATGCGGTAATTGCCGTTCATATTGGTGCGGGTATGATAGAGAATATCCGGCGCCGTGCTGTAATCCGTCCGCGGCGGTTCATCAAACACGCCGCACGCATCCATAATGAGATAGATACAGAGCGCGAGGCTTACGACGAGGGCGAGGACATTGAGAACGTAGAACGCGCAGAGCGCTGTTCCGAGCATCATGCTGGCAGCCGCACCGAGCGTGGAGATGCCGCCGAACATGGTCAGCGAGCCGAACAGTCCGGTCGCAATGAGCGATACACCGGCGCTCCAGAGCGAGCCGACGAACGCCTGCACGATCATCGCAACGCCCATGACCGTCAGCGTCACAATATCCGCGATCTTGATTGCCATGGTCAGCTTGGAGGATTCCTTTCTGAGCGGCGCGTTCTCGTCCTCCATAATCTGCTTGCCGCCGTTCTTAGCCTGGATCAAATCCTTTGTCTCTGCGACTTTTTTTGTATATACGGACGTATCCACGCCTGCCCAGAGATAGATCTTGCCGTCGGAAAAGCCCGCTTCCTTCAGCTGCTTTGCGTTATCATCGAGGATCTCCTTCCGGTTCTCCACATAGTCCTCCTGCGCAAAGAGTGTCCGGACAAGCCGGTCAAGACCGCAGGTTTCAAGCACGACACGCTGTGCGGCTGTCATGCCGTCCAGCAGCGGATACACCCTTTCCGGGAAGAGCGAGAGCTCCGGGTCATCCGCAAGCGACAGGAAATATTCCGCGAGCGTCTGCCGCTCACTCACGGTGACAGTGAGCTCTTCTTCCGTCTCCTCGTCAATCTCGCCGTTTTCATCCTCATAGAACGCGACCGAGTCATTGACGATCTCTTCGCCGGCTTCCTGATACACAATGCTGTCCATCAGCTCATACAGCTCCATGCTGCGGAGATACTCCGGAATCCTGCAGTTCGGGTACTTCTCCATCAGATCATCCATCGTGCTGTCATCATCAATGTCGTAGCCGAAGGTTTTTCCGTACCGGTCATAGAGCGGCTTCGCTGCGGTGTAGGTTTCCGCAAAAGACCGGATCTGCCGGATCAGCTCCTGTGCAGAATCCGCATACCAGCTGTTGTACTGATTCTTCGCGGCGGAATCCGCTTTTTTATACATTTCATAGACCGGGCTTTTCTTTGCACGGTCAACCCATGTTGTCCGGTTCTCATTCCAGTCTGCCGCCGCGACCGCCAGATAGCCAGTAATGCCAGCATAGACGATCGCATTACCGCGCTGAATGAATTTCGCAAAGAAGCCCGCGTCGCCGTTGTTCAGCAGATATTGACCGAGCAGATTGTCAGTGTTTGTATGCGAGCGCGAATCCTCCACATAAAACGAATTCAGCGAATCATATGCAATGAGCGCATAAGGGCTGCCCGCTGCCTTTTGTTTCCGGTATTCATTGACCAGAACCATGATCTGATTCGCCTGATCCGCAAATTCGCCGACATATTTGTCCAGATACTCCTGATAAGTCAGCTCTTCATATGCGGATGACTTCATATCCAGCAGGGAAAGGTCCGTGACGGCTTCGTCCGGGTTCTCTGTCACCTTATAGCCGAGATAGGCTCCGAGTGCCGCGCCGGAACCTTCCTTCAGGTTTTCGGGGCAGAAATAATAGCCTTCTTCTTCGCACAGAGTTTTTGCCTGCTGTTCGGAAAAGCCGTAAAACATCTTCACATCGCTGACATACTGCGAAGCCAGACGCTGCTCCTGAATCTCCTCTGCTGCAACCTGCGTCCAGGGCTGATTGCACAGCAGAAGACTGGCAACCAGCGACAGGGAGACGAAGCGCAAAAACAGCTTGAAACCTCTCATTCGGATTCTCCTTTCTTCTTTTTTCTGCGGAGCACCAGCGTCAGAAGCAGAATCACTGCTGTCAGTACGGAGCAGCCGATGATTGCGGTATGTCCCTGTGAAAAGACCGATGCGTGCAGCGCGGTGTCAACCTCTTCCTGATTGGTCAGCTCCAGGGTTCCGTTTTCACAGGTCAGATACTTCAGGTGTTCGCTGCTGAACAGATAATCTCCGTTTGTCAGCGTCTTTCCGCCGTCATCGCGTGACAGCCAGATATCCGAGCCGCCTGTCAGTCCGGAATCATAGAGGAAAGCAGATGCGGTCAGCACCAGATTGTTGTCGGAACGGCTTCCGTCATTCTCGCGGACGATCGTTTTGCCGCAGAGCTCCACTCTGGTGTTCTCATAAGCGTAGATGCCGCCGCCGGAGCTGCTGCTTGCATTGTTTGTCACGGTGCAGTCCTGCATATAGAGTGAATTGGGACGGTCGGTTTCCCACGCCCAGTCTGCGTCAAAGGAATCCACGCAGACCGCTCCGCCCTTGTTTCCGGCGGAATTGCTGCGGAAGGTGCAGCCAAGCAGCCAGCAGTAATTCTGTCTGGAGGAATCCTCCTCCGAGACGGTTAGAATCGCGCCGCCGTTGCTGTCTGCGTGATTGCGCTCAAACAGCACGGAATCGCAGCGGATCAGGCTCTGACCGGAGCCGGCATTGCGGATTGCACCGCCTGACCCCGCCGAGCAGCTTCTGACCGTTCCGCCTGTCATCTGCAGCTCTCCGCCGCGGACATATGCCGCGCCGCCGCCTGCGGATCTGCAGGCGATGACGGAGGTGTCTTTCAGAATGACAGGTCTGGTCTGCACCATCAGTCCGCCGCCGTAAGCATCGGCGCTGCACGCCCGGATTGTGCAGCCTTGTGCGGAAAAGCTGCCTTCTTTTGTCAGCACGCCGCCGCCGTCATGCGTATTTGCCCAGCAGCTTGCGATCTGCACATTCTTCAGCGAGACATTGCCGGCGCTGTTTCTGATCGCGCCGCCGCCCGCTCCGAAGGTGCCGCCGTTGTAGAGCGTGCCGCCTGTCATATTGAGCGTGCCGCCTGATTCAACCTGAATCAGTCCGCCGGTATTCGTGCTTCTGCCGCCCTGAATACTGCCGCCCCTGAAGGCAGAACAGGTAGAGCGTGTCGGTGCGGAATCCGTAATGTTCAGCGTGGTGTTTTCTCTGACGCAGATCAGCTCGCCGTTGGCAACGGAGCGTTTGATGCTGCGGATGATCGGGAAGCCGTTGAGATCCAGCGTGAAGGTGCTTCCGGTATTCAGTACGCGATCGCAGATCCACGCACTCTGAAGCTGCAGAACGGCATTTTCGCCGAGCTTCTGTGCAGCTTCCCATGCATCATAAGGATTCGTATAGTTTCCTTTGATTTCCAGCGAACCGTCCTCTCTGTGAATGCCGACCGAGGAGTTTCCGAGATTGTCAAAGGAAAAATGCAGATAATCGCCGCCCCAACCGGACGCGATAAACGGATAGGATTTGATCGTGATTTTGCTGCTCTCGATGGCTTTGCCCGCGTCATTGATCCACATTCTGACGCGCATCGTGTGGTCATGGAATGAAACCAATCCGCCGAAATCCGGATACACGGAAATCGAAACCGGGCTTGCACCGCCGAGGTCGAATGTATAGCTGGCTTTGTCTGCCGGATCATCCAGCGTCTGGCGGTTGACCTCCCAGAGATGCTGCTCCCCGAAGGAATCCAGCAGGTACACCGGGATGGTTTCCGAATTCCAGCCGCTGCATTCATCCGTGCTTTCGAGTTCAATTCTGACGCGCTGTCTCAGATCTTCCGGCACCTCGTCATAGACGGTGAACACTGCCTGAATGGTGTAGGAGCGCGCAATATTTTCAGTCAGCGTCAGTTCCGGCTCCCGGAAAATCTGCGTTTCCGTCACCGGATAGGAATGGGTCTTGCTGCCGCTGAATGTCGTCCGGTTTTTCACGGTCGGCTTGGTCAGTTCAAAATGATCGAACAGGCATCCGACAGCCGGCTCCGCCTTGAGCGTGACCTTGCCGGCGCTGTATGTACCGCTGCCGGTCACAGTGCCGTAATCCTTCGTATAGGACACGCGCACACAGAAATCTGTATTGATGTAGGTTCCGTTCTTTTGCTGAACCTTTGCGCCGGAAAATGTCGGAATGAGATCGCCGCCGATGTTCTGATAGAATACGGTTCCGAGGGAAGCGCCGCCGTCCCAGTAGTAGTCCAGCCCGGTAATGCCGCCGGTTCCGCCGTTGAGATCAAAGCAGGCCTTTCCGGAGATGACTTCTTCTCCGGTCACCCAGTCAGAGCCGTTGGAGCCGCCTTTTCCGTTGCAGCATTTCCATGTCCAGTGGAGTGCGCGGCAGCCGGTCAGCCTGCCGCCGGTTTCGCCCGTGACGGAGCCGTAGGTCTTGCTGCCATTGACAGTGCCGAGATTCAGGCAGTACAGGCACTTATCATCGCCCATGATGCCGCCGACATTGGTTCTGCCCTTGACAGGGGCGTTGTTGATGCAGCAATAGACCCGGCTGCTGCTGCCGTATCCGACAATCCCGCCGACGTAATCATCACCGCTGCTGTTGATCTCGCCTTCGTTATAGCACCCGAAAACGATGCCCTTATTGATGGACGCACCGGCAATGCCGCCGGCACGTTCCGTATCGGAGCCGCCGGACACCCTGCCATAGTTCGCGCAGTATTCGATGGTGCCGCCGTCGTTGATTCCGGCGATGCCGCCGCTGTAGTCCCAGTTGCAATCGACGGAGCTCAGGTTGACGCAGTAGCGGATCGCGCCGTTGACGCAGCGTCCTGCGATGCCGCCTCTGTACGGATCCTGATCGCCGGAATTCACTCTGGCATTCTGTGTGCAGTGCTCGATCCGCCCGCCGGTACCAACAAATCCGCAGATGCCGCCGAGATGGTCGTCCGTGCCTCTGGCGACTCTCACTTCGCTGTAAACATTGTAGTAACTATTCAGTCCTTCTGAAAAATCCACAAAGTTGAAAGCAAAAGTTCATCGCAGAAAAACTGTGATTCTGTCAATTTACAGCTGCCGTGAAATGTGCTATAATCAAAGAAAAAACGGTGGTGAAACAGGATGACAGT
>JAEEGL010282890.1_pt1 | contig 18215 bp, 32 predicted proteins | sample 9134231 | NCBI WGS metagenome assembly JAEEGL01 (sample SAMN16246548, study PRJNA631951) | gut metagenome | biome: gut microbiome; feature: rumen; material: fiber-attached | host: Bos | place: Iran: Karaj | collected 2018-10 | reverse complement strand
CATTTTATGCCCCCTCACTATATATAATACGCTTGGGGAACCCAATTTCTCACACTAAAATGAAAAAAAATTTCACATTATTTATAATATATTGGAATATAAATGGTTATAAAATTAGAAAATAATCGTTTTTGTTCTAATAGTCATTTTGCAGGCTGCAACATGTCAAAAAGCCAATTAGGACAAGCAGTTATAGCGATTCAAAAGAAAAAAAGTAGGCAGCGGCCAATATCGCATCCGGGAATACCGTTGTTGTTACCATTTTTGTTGTAGAGACGCAATGAATTGCGTCTCTACGGGAAATGCGATGTGGGATTTTTCCACCACGCGCGACGGATGGCGTATTGGAAAACAAAAAAAGTCTGCCGGATGGAGTGAATTTCAGCGGGCATCATGCACCGCCAGCCATTTCTTGAGCAGGAATGTGCAGAAATATGGTATCGTATAGAATTTGCCGTTAAAGCCGATATTTTGGGCGCACAGCTTCACCCCATACCGGATGTCGGGGTATTTGCCGCTTTCCAAAAGGGCGTTCAGCGATTTTGTGGCTCCGTTTTTCGCCTTTACTTCAACAGGAATAAGGCTTTCAGCGTCACGGATAAAGAAATCCATCTCAAGTTGGGAGTTCTCCTTTTTGTAATAATAGAGCGGATATCCCATCTTGGCAAGGGCTGACGCCACAAGGTTTTCGTAAATCGCGCCCTTATAAACCCCAAGATTCTGATTCCTCCGCATATCCTCACCCGCCTCGTCGTCCATGGCTGCCAACAGCAAACTGCTGTCATGATAATATATCTTATATTGGTTGGGCATATAATTTCCTTTCATCGGCAGCTCCGGAACCTGCAGGTTATGGCAGAGATGGACCATGCCCGAATCCTCAAGCCATTCCATACACCCCGCATAATCACGGTTCCTGGCGTTTGCAGTAATTTTTGTAATTTGGAACTTCTTGTTTTCTTTCGCCAAAAAAACAGGAATATTCCGATATACATTCTTTATTCTGGCCTTGTCAAGACCTTTTGCATATTTGACAATATCCTCCTCATAATCTGCAAGAAGCTGCCTTTGTAAGGGAAGAATGTCATGGAAGAGGTTGCCTTGGATATAAGTGCTGAGTATTTCGGGCATACCACCAACAACAGCGTACTCCATAAATAGTTTTGACAGGACGGACATCTCCAACTCATTGAAGGGCTTCAAGCTGACCAGATGTTCCAGTATTGAATCCACTTGTGCGCCGGAATAGCCTTTTGCCCAAAGAAATTCCTCAAAATCGAAAGCATACATCCGCACATCGCTCTTATATCCGACACTGTTTGAGGTGATATCCTTGTAGTTCAGTCCCATCAGGGAACCGGAGCAAATCACGTCAAAACGCCCGTCCTCCTTGAAGAATTTGAGCGATGTGGCACAGTCAGGGTGTTCCTGCATTTCATCAAAAAAGATAAGCGTGTCCCCTTCGACAAATCGCATGTCAGGGGAACGGAATGATATGTTGTTCAGGATGCTGTCCACATCATAACCGTCTTGAAATAGCAGTTTGTATTCGGGATGTGTCACAAAGTTTATTTCAATAAAGGATGCGTAGGTTTTGCCGAACTCACGCACGGAATATGTCTTCCCCACCTGCCGTGCACCTCCTATGACCAGCGGTTTATGGTTGAATATCCTTTTCCATTCTTGCAAATAACTGTCAATCTTTCTTTTCATAAAAAAATTTCACATTTTATGGACATAATTTTATAAAGAAACACACATTTTATGGACATAATTTTCTGCAAAATTACACATTTTATGGACATAATTTTACAAACGGACGTACTTTTTTTTCATCCGGACACCTGTTTCCCGGTTAAACAGGAAATCCGTTGATGTAGAGACGCGGCGCGCTACGTCTCTACAAAACGTTTCTATTACGTCCCTACATGTGAAAATGCACCGTGCGTTTTTTTCCGCCACGAGCGGAATCACAACCGTTTCAGCCAAAGGTTCAAGAAACGGTCATACACCATATATCCATCCTTTTGTTTGTATATCAGCTCCTTTTCCTCCAACACCTTCAGTGCGGCAAGAATGCTGCTGTTTGAAGGAAGCCGGTATTTGCCCACAAACTTTTTCCCCATCGGCTGTACCACCCGCTCCTCTTTGGCAATGGCACGCAGCAGGGAAAACTGGTTTCCTGTCAGGAGGCTATATAATTAACCCCGTTTTGCCCATTCTACGGGGTGAAACCAGCGTTATATTGCGCCCTTTTTTGAGTGTTGAACACATTTCCTCCGTCTCTTTTTCCCGGTCACAAAAATACAACGGCTCTTCATAACCATTGCATATAAAGGGATTTACGATATTTCTTCTCATGGCATTACCCATTGTTCCAACCAATTTTTGATTCGTAAAAGTTGAATCGCTTTTTATGAACTGCAAAAATAGTTTATTTTCTGATACCGCCCGCGCGGCGCAGCGAAAAAAAGTGAAGATTTTTTTTGTGGCAGCGGTGCACATTTGGCAAACGGCCAATATCGCATCCGGGAACACCGTTGTTGTTACCGTTTTTGTTGTAGAGACGCAATGCATTGCGTCTCTACGGGAAATGCGATGTGGGATTTTTCCACCCGTGCGGCGGGGCGTTTGGAAAACAAAAAAGAGGGTGCATCGATGCACCCTCTTCGCATTCTGCGGAAAACGGAACAACTATTCCGCCTTCTCTTCGGCAGGAGCCTCAGTGGCCTCGGCCACAGGAGCCTCGACAGTCTGCTCTTCAGCCACCGGCTGAGCCTCCGCTGCGGGAGCCGCAACGGATTTCTTACGTCCGCCACGACGGGTCGCCTTGGCCTTTGACTTCTGGCTGCCCTTGTTCTGGGAATAACCCTCGTTGTAATCAACCAACTCCATCATGCACATTTCCGCACCGTCACCCACGCGGAATCCTGTTTTCAGGATGCGGGTGTAACCGCCCGGACGATCGGCAATTTTAGTGGAGATGTTGCGGAACAGCTCTGTGACCGCCTCCTTGCTCTGCAAGTAGCTGAACACCATACGACGGGAATGGGTGGAATCCTCCTTGCCCTTTGTCAGCAGAGGCTCTACATATTTCCGCAACGCCTTTGCCTTGGCTAACGTAGTGTTGATTCTCTTGTTAAGTATTAAAGAGGTGGCCATATTGGACAGCATCGCCTGGCGATGCGCATACGTCCTGCCTAAATGATTTACTTTTTTACCGTGTCTCATGTCTTAATTTTCTTTTTCTAAATCCAACCTATATTTTGAAATATCCATACCGAAATCCAAACCTTTGGACTTCACCAGCTCTTCCAGTTCATTCAGGGACTTCTTGCCGAAATTGCGGAATTTCAGCAAAGCGCTGCGCTGAATGGTCACCAGGTCACCCAATGTCTCCAGATCGGCAGACTTCAGGCAGTTCAATGCACGTACCGAAAGGTCAAGATCAACCAGTTTTGTCTTCAGCACCTGACGGATGCGCAATGCACTTTCATCAAACTCATCACTGAGCACAATATCATCCCCGTTCATGGTGATGCGATCCTCCGAGAAGAGAATGAAATGCTGAATCAAAACTTTTGCCGCCTTCTTCAAGGCATCTTTCGGAAGAATGGAGGCATCCGTAGTGATCTCGAAAATCAGCTTTTCAAAGTCAGTCTTCTGTTCCACACGATAATTCTCCACCCTGTACATGACGTTCTTGATGGGAGTGTGGATGGAATCAATGGCAATGACACCAGGTTCGTCATGCAGCTGGCGGTTGTCCTCCACGCTGACATAACCGCGCCCCTTGTTGATTGTGATTTCCATCTCCAACTTCACATTGGGTTCCATGGTACAGATATGCAAATCCTCATTGAGAACCTGGAAATTGCTCAAGTATTTGTTAATGTCACCGGCAACGAACTCATCCTTTCCGGTAATGACAAACCGAACCTTTTCCTCTGTCTGGTCCTCGATTTTGCTTTTCAGACGAATTTGCTTGATGTTGAGAATCATATCTGTAACATCTTCCATTACACCAGGAATGGAGGAAAATTCATGGGGCACACCCTCTATCTTGATGGAAGTGATGGCAAATCCCTCCAAAGATGAAAGCAACACCCTTCTCAAAGCGTTACCGATGGTTGTTCCGTAACCCGGTTCCAATGGACGGAATTCAAACACGCCAAAAGAATCGGTCGTCTCAAGCACCAGCACTTTCTCCGGTTTCTGAAAAGGTATTATTACCATATTATTGTATTTTAATTATTTACTCAACAATGATATTGATTACTTGGAATAGAGGTCAACGATCATCTGCTCGTTGATGTTTTCAGGGATAGCATCCCTTTCCGGCACCAGCATGATTTTGCCGGCCATCATACTCTCATCCCATTCCAGCCACGGATACTGGCCGACAGAGTGACGACTCAATGAATCCGTAATGACTTCCAAAGATTTTGAACGTTCACGGACACCAATCACATCACCCACCTTCAGAATGGCTGAAGGAATGTTCATCACTTTCCCGTTCACCTGGATATGCTTGTGGGAAACCAACTGACGGGCCGCAGCGCGGGTCGGGGCAATCCCGAGACGATAGACCAGATTATCCAAACGGAACTCAATCATCTGCAGCAGCACAACACCAGTTATACCCTTTTTGGCGGATGCCTTGCGGAAAAGTCCGCGGAACTGGCGTTCCAAAATACCGTAGGTGTATTTGGCCTTCTGTTTCTCCTGCAGCTGCATACTATACTCAGAAACCTTGCCGCCACCCCTCTTCTTGTTCACGCCATGCTGCCCCGGAGGATAATTCTTCTTTTCCAGGTATTTGTCAGGACCATAGATGGGCTCCTTGAACTTTCTTGCGATTTTGGATTTCGGACCGATATATCTTGCCATAGCTAAATTCTCTTTTTTTATTCGTTAAACATCTGATTCCAATAATTATACACGACGTCTTTTGGGAGGTCTGCAACCGTTGTGCGGCAGCGGGGTGACATCAATGATTTCCGTCACGTCAATGCCGGCAGCGGCCACAGTACGGACAGCGGATTCACGCCCGCCTCCAGGACCCTTCACATAGCATTTCACCTTGCGCAGCCCCAGATCATAAGCGACCTTGGCAGCATCCTGCGCGGCCATCTGGGCGGCATACGGAGTATTCTTTTTGGAACCCCTGAAACCCATCTTACCGGCGGAAGACCAGGAGATGGTTTGGCCGGAATTGTTGGTAATTGTCACAATCACATTGTTAAATGACGCATGGACAAACACTTTGCCCAAAGCATCCACCTTTACGACTCTTTTTTTCGTTACTTTCGTTGTCTTTGCCATATGCTATCTATTTAAGGTGTCCCAATTACTTCGTAGCCTTCTTCTTATTGGCCACAACTTTCTTCTTGCCTTTGCGCGTCCGCGCGTTGTTCTTCGTCGATTGTCCTCTCACAGGCAAACCAAGACGATGACGGATGCCACGATAACAGCCGATGTCCATCAGTCGCTTGATGTTCATCTGAACTTCCGAACGGAGGGCGCCTTCAATCTTCATCTCACCGATGATGCCACGGATGGCCGCCAGTTCTTCATCGTTCCAATCCTGAACCTTTTTGTCATAAGAGATATTGGCCTTCTTTAAAATGTTTTGTGCAGTAGTCCTGCCAATACCGTAAATGTACGTCAAACCGATTTCTCCCCGTTTGTTTTTCGGTAAATCAATACCCGCAATTCTTGCCATAAAATTCTATGCGTTTTTTTGTTAATGTTTTATCCTTGTCTCTGTTTGAATTTCGGATTCTTTTTGTTGATAACATACACCACTCCCTTGCGGCGCACGACCTTGCAGTCGTCAGTTCTTTTCTTTACAGATGTTCTTACTTTCATAACGCTTTGTCTATAATCCTTTTAATTTTTGTATCTGAATATGATTCTTGCCTTGCTCAAATCGTAGATTGACATCTCCATCTTCACCTTGTCTCCCGGGAGAATCTTGATGTAATGCATCCGCATTTTCCCGGAAATGTGCGCGGTGACAATGTGTCCGTTCTCCAACTCAACACGAAACATTGCGTTTCCCAACGATTCCTTGACGATGCCGTCCTGCTCTATCGATGACTGTTTTGCCATTTATGCCTGATTTTTTTCTAAAACTTCCTCAATGTACCGATAGGTGGAAAGCAGTTCCGAACCATTTTCGCGAATAGCCACCATGTGCTCATAATGGGCGGAAGGGTATCCGTCCGCCGTGCGGGTCGTCCAACCGTCCTTGTCGACACGGATCTCCTTTACCCCCAAGTTGATCATCGGCTCAATGCAGATGACCATCCCCTTTTTCAATCGGGGCCCTGAACCTTTGGTCCCGTAATTGGGGACATCCGGCTTTTCGTGCATGTGTCGTCCACAACCGTGCCCCACCATCTCGCGCACAACGGAATAGCCGAACGATTCGACATAGGACTGCACCGCATAGCCGATATCACCGACACGCTTTCCTGCAACAGCCTGCTCTATGCCTTTGTACAATGATTCCTTCGTACGCTGGCACAACAGGTGTATCTCCTCCGAGACATGCCCGACCTCAAAGGTGTAGCAGTAATCTCCGTGAAAACCGTTCTTATAGGCTCCGCAATCGACTGCAATGATGTCGCCATCCTGCAGCTCCTTGTTGGAAGGGATGCCATGCACCACCACATCGTTGACAGAAAGACAGAGCGAAGCGGGAAAACCGTCATATCCTTTGAAGGAAGGGACCGCACCGTGATCCCGGATAAAGGTTTCCGCCACTTTGTCCAAAGTCTTCAAGGAAACACCTGGACGGATCAGTTTTGCCACCTCCGCCAGAGTTTTTCCGACAATATCCGCGCTCTCGCGCATTGTCTCCATTTCCTTTTCAGTCTTCAAATGAATCATCTGTCTTTCCCCTATCAGCTTTGGACAATTACATGGTTGGCAGAGGCGTGCGTCCCTTTAGATGCCCGAAACGGGTCAATCCGTCGTAGTGGCGCATCAGAAGGTGGCTCTCAATCTGCTGCAGGGTATCCAGAATCACACCCACCATAATCAGCAGGGAGGTGCCGCCAAAGAACTGGGCAAACTGCTGGTTGATACCGAACAGCCGTGCAAAAGCCGGCATGATGGCCACAAACGCCAGGAAAATTGAACCCGGCAAGGTAACCCTTGAGATGATATTGTCAATAAACTCCACCGTCTTCTTACCCGGTTTCACACCAGGAATGAATCCGCCGTTCTTCTTCATGTCATCAGCAATCTGCTGCGGATTGAAGGTGATAGCCGTGTAGAAATAGGTGAACAGTATAATCAGAATTGCATACACCACATTGTACCAGAAACCGTTGTTGTTGGTAAGCGCGGAAGCCAGCGCACCCATGGATTCGGTGTTGTTTGCGAATCCCATGATGGTCAGCGGAAGGAACATGATGGCCTGTGCAAAAATAATCGGCATAACACCGGCGGCATTCACCTTAATGGGCAGATACTGCCTCTGTCCGCCGTACTGGCGGTTGCCGATGATGCGCTTGGCATACTGTACCGGCACCTTGCGAGTGCCCTGCACCAGCAGGATGCATACCAGAATCACAGCAATGAGCACAATGATCTCAATCAGGAAAGTCACCAGACCGCCGTTACCGCTTTCAGCCACTTTGGAGGCGAACTCCGCAGACAAGGCGAAAGGCAGACGGGCGATGATGCCAATCATGATAAGCAGGGAGATACCGTTACCGATACCTTTGTCCGTAATACGCTCACCCAGCCACATGATAAACAACGTGCTGCTTATCAAAACTATCATGGAAACTGCCATAAATGAAGGTGGCAGTGAACCGCCCACTACAGGATCCCCATGGATAGTGTGGAAAACACCGGAATTGGTACCCACCTGGTTGACAAGATTCGTGATGTAGGCAGGAGCCTGGATAAACGTCACAAAAATGGTGAGGAAACGGGTAATCTGGTTGATTTTCTTCCGTCCGCTCTCCCCCTCTTTCTGCAGGCGCTGGAAATAAGGAACTACCAACATCAGCAACTGCACCACGATGGATGCGGAAATGTACGGCATGATGCCCAATGCAAAAATGGAAGCATTGGAGAAGGCACCACCGGAAAACATGTCCAACAAACCAAGCAGTCCCTCCCGTGAATTGGCAGTGAACTGTGTCAAAGAAAGGGCATGGACATCAATACCCGGAAGTGCGATGTAAGACCCTACACGGAAAATCAGGATTATGCCTAACGTGTACAGAATCTTTTGCCGTAATTCCTCAATGTGATAAATGTTCTTTAATGTGGTGATAAATTTTTTCATCTTACAGTTTTATTGCGTTTCCACCCTGTGCTTCAATCGCCTCAACCGCCTTTTTGGAGAAAGCGTGAGCCTTAACCTCCATCTTGACAGTCAACTGGCCGTTACCGAGCACCTTGACCAAATCCTTTTTGGAAGCCAGACCATGTTTCACCAACGTTTCCAAATCCACAGTTTCCACGCCCTTGTTGTCGTGAAGATATTGGAGCATGGACAAATTGATGGGTGTGTACTCCACGCGGTTGATGTTTTTGAACCCGGATTTGGGCACCCGTCTGTACAAAGGCATCTGTCCGCCTTCAAAACCGGCCTTACGGGAATAACCGGAACGAGACTGTGCTCCCTTGTGTCCTTTTGTGGAGGTGCCGCCCTTACCGGAACCCTGACCTCTGCCGATTCTTTTGGAATGCTTTGTTGCCCCCTTTGCAGGCTTTAAATCGTGTAAATTCATATCTTTTTTCGTAACTTTCTGGTTAAAACTAAATTTCCTCAACGGCCACCAAATGCTTGACCACATCGATCATGCCTAAAACCTGAGGTGTGGCCTCCACTTCAACCGAATGGTGCATTTTCTTGATACCCAAAGCAGCCATAGTCAGTTTCTGTACTTTGGGTCTGCCAATGATGCTGCGGACCTGTGTCACTTTCAACTTCTTCATGATTCTCTATTGTTAACCGTTAAACACTTTGGACAATTCCACACCACGCAACTGGGCGACAGTGTAGGGATCCTTCAATTTGACAAGTGCATCCATAGTGGCCTTCACAACACTGTGGGGATTGGATGACCCTTTAGACTTGGCCAATACGTTTTTCACGCCCACGCTCTCAAGCACCGCACGCATGGCACCACCGGCGATGACACCGGTACCGGGAGTGGCCGGACGGATGTATGCCAACGCACCGCTGTACTTGCCCTCCTGGGCATGAGGAATGGTTCCGTTGATGACCGGAATCTTCACCAGATGCTTTTTGGCGTCTTCAACTCCCTTCTGCACCGCAATGTTGACCTCCTTTGCCTTACCCAAACCATATCCGACAATGCCATCCTCATTTCCGATGACCACAATGGCGGAGAAGCTGAAGGTACGACCTCCCTTGGTGACTTTGGTAACTCTCTGAACGCTGACCAAGCGCTCCTTAAACTCTATTTCGCTAGTCTTTACTCTCTTGATTGTCGACATTACTCTCTCTGTTTAGAAAATTAAACCTTCCTCTCTCGCGGCATCGGCCAACGATTTCACCCTACCATGATACAAGTAACCGTTACGGTCAAAGACAACCGTAGTGATATTGGCTTCTTTCGCTTTGGCAGCCAAACATTTGCCAACAGCCTTCGCCTGTTCCGTCTTGTTGGTCCTTTCAGTGCCTCTCAAGTCAGCGAACGATGAGGCGGCCACCAGGGTCACACCCTTGACATCGTCAATAACCTGCGCATATATCTCACGATTGCTTCTGAAAACGGACAATCTGGGACGTTCGGCAGTACCACGAACACTCTGTCTGATTCTATTCTTGATTTTAAGCCTTCTTTCAGCCTTGCGATTTTTCGTTCCCATCCTCTTATTTGGATTTTATTTGTTACGATACTCTTATTTCTTTTCAGCGGATTTTCCTGCTTTCTTTCTGACGATTTCACCCTCAAAACGGATACCCTTGCCCTTGTACGGCTCCGGTTTGCGGTAGGAGCGGATCTTTGCCGCCACCTGCCCAAGGAGCTGCCGGTCACAACTGGTCAGTTTGATGATGGGGTTCTTACCTTTTTCCGTCACAGTCTCCACCTTGATTTCCGACGGGAAATCAAAGATGATGTCGTGCGAATAGCCGAGGGAGAGGTCCAGCTGCTGGCCAGTGGCCTGCGCCTTGTAACCGGTTCCGACCAGTTCCTGCACAATGGTGAACCCTTCGGAAACGCCCTTTACCATGTTGAAGAGAAGGGCACGGTACAGACCGTGCATTGCATTCTGGCGTTTCTGCTGTCCGTTGCAGACCAGATGCAGCGTACCCTCTTCCATGTTCAGGCTGATGCAGGGATCCACATACTGTTTCAATTCCCCTAATTTTCCTTTGACCGTCACCACGTGGGTGTTCTCATCCTGGCTGATGGTGACACCGGAAGGTATCGTGATGGGTAATTTTCCTATTCTTGACATACTTCGTTCCTCCTATTAGCTAACATAACACAAAACTTCTCCGCCTACGTGCAGGCTTCTGGCCTCCTTGTCGGTGATCAGACCGCGGGAGGTGGAGATAATGGCAATGCCCAATCCGTTCATCACCCTCGGAAGATCATCGGCACCGACATACCGGCGCAGTCCGGGACGGCTGATGCGTTCCAAATTGGAAATGGCGCACTGTTTGGAAACCGGATGGTATTTCAAAGCTATTTTGATCATACCAGGGGTTTTGTCGTCCTCAAATTTGTAATTCAGAATATAACCTTTCTCAAAAAGAATTTGGGTCATTCCTCTTTTCACCTTGGAGGTGGGGATTTCCACCACCTTATGGTTGGCCATCACGGCGTTCCTTATTCTAGTCAAATAATCTGCGATTGGATCCGTATTCATTGCTTATCCTAATTAAATATTACCAACTTGCTTTTTTTACTCCTGGGATCAAACCTTTCGATGCCATTTCGCGGAAATCAATTCTGGAGATGCCAAAAGTCCTCATGTACCCCTTGGGACGTCCGGACAGTTTGCAACGGTTGTGCATCCGGATGGGATTGGAGTTTAACGGCAGCTTCTGTAAGGCGATGATGGCAGCTTCCTTAGCCTCATAGTCTGCAGTCTGACTGTTGATGATCTTCTTTAATTCGCTGCGTTTTTCAGCATACTTGGCGACTAACTTTGCTCTTTTGATCTCTTTAGCTTTGAGTGACTCTTTTGCCATAATTATTTTTTCTGATTTTTGAAAGGTAATCCAAACTCTTTAAGCAGGGCCAGACATTCCTGGTCATTATGTGCAGTGGTTACAAAAGTAATATCCAAACCATTGATTTTATTGATCTTGTCAATATCAATCTCAGGGAAGATAATCTGCTCCTGAATACCCATGGAATAATTGCCCTTTCCGTCAAAGCCCTTGTCACTGATACCACGGAAATCGCGGATACGGGGGATGGCGACGGAAATAAGCCTGTCCAAAAACTCATACATGCGCTCACCACGCAGTGTCACACGAACACCAATCGGATTTCCTTTTCTAAGTTTGAAGTTGGAAATGTCCTTGCGTGATTTGGTGGCCACCGCCTTCTGGCCGGCAATCATGGTCATTTCACTGATGCCAATGTCAATAAGCTTGCGGTCGGCCGTAGCGGCGCCGATGCCCTGGTTCAGACAAATCTTGGTGATTTTCGGAACACGCATCAATGATTTGAAGCCGAACTGCTTTTTCAATTCGGGCACGATCTCGCTGTCGTACTTTTGTTTTAATCTAGGAACGTATGCCATTATCTGATCTCCTCCCCTGTCTTTTTTGAATACCTGACTAATTTTCCGTTTTCATCCGCATGACGGCCAATACGGGAAGCGACTCCCTTGGAATCCATCAGCATCAGATTTGAAATATGTATGGAAGCCTCCTTCTTCACCATGCCTCCCTGCGGATTCTTCGCACTCGGCTTGGTATGTTTGGTAACCATGTTGACGCCTTCCACAAAGGCTCTGTACTTCTTGACTTCCACCTTCAAGACCTTCCCGGTCTGCCCCTTGTCATCTCCCGACAAGACTTTCACCATGTCGCCTTTTTTGATATGTAATTTCATGCTTGCTTATTTTACTCTGTTTTACAAAACTTCGGGGGCTAAAGAGACAATCTTCATGAACTGCCTTTCCCTCAACTCACGGGCAACCGGTCCAAAAATACGTGTTCCCCTTAATTCATCAGCAGCGGTAAGCAGCACGACGGCATTGTCATCAAACCGGATATAGGATCCGTCATTGCGGCGAATCTCCTTTTTGGTCCGGACGACCACCGCCTTGGAGACCGTTCCTTTTTTCACATTACCCGAAGGGATGGCATCCTTGATGGTGACGATGATTTTGTCACCCACACGGGCATAGCGTCTTTTGGTGCCGCCCAACACACGGATGCACAACACCTCTTTCGCACCGCTGTTGTCTGCTACAGACATTCTTGACTCTTGTTGTATCATATTATTTCGCCCTTTCTATAATTTGCACTAAACGCCACCGTTTGCATTTGCTCAACGGCCTTGTTTCCATAATTCTGACTGTATCTCCGACATGACTTTCCTCGTTCTCGTCGTGCGCCATGAAGCGGGAGGTTTTGCGAAGGAATTTCCCGTACTTGGGATGTTTGACCCTCCGTTCCACCTCAACGATAATCGATTTCGTCATCTTATCGCTGACAACGACACCCTCTCTGACTTTTCTAAAATTTCTTTCCATCTGCTGCCTATTTTTTGGATTTCAATTCAGCAAGCTCACGTTTACGGATTTCCGTTTTCAACCTTGCTATAGTTTTTCTATATTCTTTAATCAGGTTCGGATTTTCAATGGAAGAAACCGCATGATGCAATTTCATTTTCGCCAGCTGGCTCTGTTCAGCATCCAACCTCTCATACAATTCCTTGACGGAATACTCCGCAATCACTTCTTGTTTCATCGTTCTGTTACGTTATACTGTTTCTTCTGAATAATCTCTTCTGACAATAAATTTGGTGGCGATGGGCAGTTTCTGGGCACCCAAACGCATGGCTTCCTTGGCCACACTGAGACTTACACCTTCGGCCTCAAACAGAATACGGCCCGGTGTGACACAGGAGACAAAGAACTCAGGACTACCCTTACCTTTACCCATACGAACATCCAACGGCTTACGGGTAATGGGCTTGTCAGGGAAAATGCGGATCCACAACTGGCCTTCACGTTTCATCTGACGGGTGATGGCCTGACGGGCCGCCTCAATCTGCCGTCCGGTAATCCAACTGGTTTCAAGTGCTTTCAAGGCGAATGAACCGAATGCTATCTCAGCACCGCGATGGGAAATCCCCTTCATTCTGCCCTTTTGGACTCTTCTGAATTTCGTCTTTTTTGGTTGTAACATTTCAACTTACTTTTATAATGTCAAACACTCTCTTACTTAATTATTTCTGTCCCTTCTAGGACGACCTTCGCCACGGCCTCTGCGGATCGGCTGGGACTTGCTTTCCCTCAATGACCCTGTGGCATTCTGGAACAAATCACGTTTGCCATAGACCACACCACGGCAGATCCAGACCTTCACGCCCAAACGGCCGTAAGTGGTGTGTGCCTCAGCCTGACTGTAGTCAATGTCGGCACGGAGGGTGTGCAAGGGGGTGCGTCCCTCCTTGAAATGCTCCGTACGGGCGATTTCAGCACCGGCGATACGACCGGCCAAGGTGACTTTAATACCTTCGGCACCGGCACGCATGGTGTTGGCAATGGCCTGCTTGATAGCCCTTCTGTAGAACATGCGCCCTTCAATCTGACGGGCGATGGACTGCGCAACCAACACAGCATCCATTTCCGGACGTTTGATTTCCAAAATGTTAATCTGAACCTCCTTGTTGGTGATCTTCTTCAACTCCTCTTTCAACTTGTCCACCTCATTACCGCCTTTGCCGATAATCAGACCCGGACGGGCGGTGTTGATTGTGATGGTGACAAGCTTCAGCGTACGTTCAATGTGGATTTTGGAGACACTGGCCTTAGCCAGACGGGCATTCACATAGTTCCGGATTTTGAAATCCTCAACCAGCTTGTTCTCAAACTTCTTACCACCATACCAGTTGGACTCCCAACCCCTGATGATACCTAAACGCATTCCTATCGGATTTACTTTCTGTCCCATTTATTCTTCTGCTGTTTGATTGTTATCAACTCTACTGTCTAAAATTACGGTGATGTGGTTCGAACGCTTCCTGATCCGGTAGCCACGACCCTGCGGGGCGGTACGGAGACGCTTCAGCATACGGCCGCCATCCACATAAATCTCCTTAATGTAGAGATGGCTGTCCTCAATGCGCGCACCCTCGTTCTTGACCTGCCAGTTGGCAATGGCGGAAAGCACCAGTTTGCGAATCTTTTCAGAAGACTCCTTTTTACTGTACTTTAAAACGTTCAACGCATATTCCACGTCTTTTCCCCTCACCAAATCTGCCATCAAACGGGTTTTACGTGGCGAGGTGTTGTTATTCTGCAGATGCGCGATGCACAACTGCCTGTTCTTTTCTTTTCTAGCTTCTGCAGCTAATCTTTTTCTAGCACCCATTGTCCTTCTCCTTTATTTTTTACCTTTATCCTTACTTCCGGCATGACCTCTGAAAATGCGTGTGGGAGCAAACTCACCCAACTTGTGGCCAACCATGTTTTCCGTCACATACACGGGTATGAACTTATTGCCATTGTGCACGGCAATTGTCTGACCCACAAAGTCGGGGGAAATCATAGAGGCTCTGGACCATGTCTTTATAGCTACTTTTTTGTTCGAGGCCTGCGCTTCGATGACTCGTTTTTCGAGCTTGTATTGGATAAACGGACCTTTTTTTAATGATCTTGCCATTGTTCTCTTACTTTAATTTATTTCTTTCTCCTTTCAATAATAAGCTTGTTGGAAGCCTTCTTCGGCTTTCTGGTCTTGTAACCCTTTGCGATCAAGCCCTTGCGGGAACGTGGATGACCTCCGGAGGCACGGCCTTCACCACCACCCATCGGATGGTCGACAGGATTCATCACCACACCACGCACACGCGGACGGCGACCCATCCAGCGGGAACGTCCGGCCTTACCTGAAACCTGCAGGTTATGCTCGATGTTGGAAACCATTCCGATGGTGGCCCTACAGGTGCAGAGAATCTTGCGGGTTTCACCGGAAGGCAGTTTGATGATCACATATTTCTCCTCCCTGGACATCAGCTGCGCATAGGAACCGGCACTGCGGGCAATTTTCGCACCGCCACCCGGCTGCAGCTCAATGTTGTGAACAATGGTACCTAGCGGTATCTCTGAAAAATAGAGGGTGTTCCCCAATTCAGGGGCGACTCCTTTGCCAGACAGCAGGCTCATACCGACCTTAAGACCATGCGGAGCGACGATGTAACGTTTTTCGCCATCGGCATAGCACAGTAACGCGATACGGGCGGAGCGATGCGGATCGTACTCAATGGTCTTCACCTTAGCAGGAATGCCGTCCTTGTCCCTCTTGAAATCAACAATACGGATCAGTTTGCGATGACCGCCGCCAATATAACGCATGGTCATCCTTCCCTGATTGTTGCGACCGCCGGATTTCTTCTTGGATAACAATAAACTCTTTTCGGGGGTTGTGCTGGTTATCTCAGCAAAGTCACTAATTAATTTGAATCTTTGTCCCGGTGTTACCGGTTTGAACTTTTTTAATCCCATCTTTCTAAAACTTCTGATCTGTAATTTCTACTAAATGTTGCTGAAGATGTCAATGGTGGCGTCTCCCTTTAACTGCACATAGGCTTTCTTGAAGGTGTTCTTGTGCCCCTTTATGAGACCGGCTTTGGTGTAACGCGTGGTGCTTTTACCCCTTTGGATCAATGTGTTCACGCTTTCAACCTTCACATCGTACAGTTTTTCAATTGCCTCTTTGATCTGCTGCTTGTCGGCGCGACGGTCCACAATAAAACCATAGCGGTTGGTTTTCTCGCTGATGGCTGTCATCTTTTCCGTTACAAGCGGTTTAATAATAATATTCATCGAACTGTCCTCTTTTACTCGTTAACATTAAATAATTCATCGAATTTGGAAGCTGCAGGCTCTGAAATCAGCAGATGTTGTGCGTTTAAAATATCATAAGTATTTAAATCACAAACTCTTGCAACTTTCGCTTTCGGAAGATTTCTGGAAGACAAAAGTACATTATTATCCAATTCATTCAGAACCAATAACGTTTTTTTATCCAATAAATTTACATTCTTCAGAATCTGGATATATTGTTTTGTCTTAGGAGCCTCAAAATCAAACTTTTCAATTACAGTGATAGACTGCTCGGCAGCTTTCGCGGAGAGCGCGGAGATGCGGGCAAGCCGTTTCATCTTTTTGTTAAGTTTGGAATGATAGTCTCTGGGGTGCGGACCGAACACACGGGCACCGCCGGGGAACAACGGGCTCTTGATACTGCCCACACGGGCACCGCCACCGCCCTTCTGCTTGTGCAGCTTGCGGGTGCTTCCGGACAGCATGGATTTTTCCTTGGAGTCATGCGTGCCCTGACGCTGGTTGGCCAAGTACTGTTTCACATCCAACCATACCACATGACTGTTCGGCTCAATACCGAAAATCTTGTCATTCAATTCAACCGTGCGACCGGTCTCTTTTCCTTCAATGTTTAATACGCTTAACTCCATCTCTCCAATTTTAAATAGGTTCCGTTACAACCGGGAACTGATCCCTTGACAACTAACAAATTCTTTTCAGGAATAATTTTGACAATCTGAAGGTTCTGAATCTTGACCTTCTGTCCGCCAGTGCGGCCTGCCATGCGCATGCCAGGCAACACCCTTGAAGGATAGGAGGAGGCACCCATGGAACCGGGAGCCCTCAAACGGTTGTGCTGGCCGTGAGTGCTATCACCAACACCTCCGAATCCATGTCTCTTTACGACACCCTGGAATCCCTTTCCCTTGCTTACGCCGGATACATCAACAAACTCTCCCTCCTCAAACACATTCACCGTAAGCACTTCACCAAATGACTTGCGGGAACCCTGTTCAAAACGGGTAAACTCCCGGACAATGCGCTTCGGCGTAGTGTTCGCCTTTGCGAAATGTCCCTGTAAGGCCTTTGTCGTGTTCTTTTCCTTTTTTTCGTCAAAAGCCAACTGGATGGCATCATACCCATCCTTTTCAATTGATTTTACTTGTGTGACCACACAAGGACCAGCCTCTATCACCGTGCATGGTAGGTTTTTCCCAGAGGCATCAAAGATACTGGTCATTCCGATTTTCTTTCCAATTAAACCAGACATTCTAACTTTTTTTTTAAAACCTTTTTACTTTAATTCAATACTCCGTCACGGATTATTCAAACCTTAATCTCAACTTCCACACCGCTGGGCAGTTCCAGTTTCATCAGTGCATCGATGGTTTTTGTGGTGGTGCCATAAATGTCAAGCAGACGCTTGTATGAAGACAACTCAAACTGTTCCCTTGATTTCTTGTTGACAAAGGTGGAACGGTTCACCGTGAAGATCTTCTTGTGCGTCGGCAGCGGAATAGGCCCGACAACAACAACTTTGTCGTCTTTAACCGCATTGACGGTCTTTACAATCTTTTCAGCCGATTTGTCCACCAGGCTGTGATCGTAAGATTTCAACTTAATTCTGATTCTTTGACTCACGTTTAATGTTTTTTATGTTTTAAAATTTAAATTTTCTATTATCAATCAATTCTTTAATTTTGGAAGCCGGCAACTCCTCATAATGGTCGAACTCCATGGAAACCGTTCCACGGCCGGAAGTGAGCGTACGAAGTGAGGTGATGTAGCCGAACATTTCCGCCAACGGCGCAAAAGCATGGATAATCTGGCCGCCCTGAGCCACATCCACACCCTGAATAAGGGCGCGGCGCCGGTTCAAATCTCCGGAAACACTGCCCAGATAATCATCAGGTGTGAAGACCTCAACCCGCATGACAGGCTCCAACAGCGTAGGCGCAGCCTTCAGCGCAGCGGCACGAAAGCCCTTGGAGGCACAAATCTCAAAAGCGTTGGCGTCAGAATCGACCGGATGGAATGAACCGTCTGTCAAACGCACTTTGGCGCTGATTACCGAATTGCCCATCAACGGACCGGTGGTCATTGCCTTGACGAATCCCTTTTCAATGGCAGGAATGAAGGCAGTGGGAATGTTGCCCCCTGTCACTTCATTGACAAACTGCAGCCCCTTCGCACCT
>JAEEGL016749649.1_pt1 | contig 18216 bp, 17 predicted proteins | sample 9134231 | NCBI WGS metagenome assembly JAEEGL01 (sample SAMN16246548, study PRJNA631951) | gut metagenome | biome: gut microbiome; feature: rumen; material: fiber-attached | host: Bos | place: Iran: Karaj | collected 2018-10 | reverse complement strand
TTAGATTTCATAAAAATAGACTCATTAGAGAAAGCAAAGAATGCTCCATGTGTATTTAATAACTGGGCAAACTTTTATAAAGGAAAATTTATTTCAAATACAATTCTTAATGCTAATGCATTAGAAAAATTAATAAAATAAAACTATGGTTTATCCATAGTTTTTAATTTATAAAAATCATACTACTTAGTACAATTTGACTTCTTTAAAATAATTAATGTCATATAAAAAATAACAGATAATAGATAAATTATATCTATTATTTTTATATTACTAAATATACATCCTAAAAGCATTACCCATATTAGAATAAATGTTGCAAGTACTACTTGTTTTTCATTTAACATATAACTCTCCAATCCCTTTTATTTACTGCAACAGTATAAATATAGCATAGTAAATAAGCAAATTCAATTAAAACTATATCTTAATTTTCGACATTTTACACTTATTGACAAAAAAGAGAAGAAATCTTCTCTAAATTTGTAAGGACAATTCACTTTGTTCTGTTGTTGTTTCATTTGTATCTGGATTATAATAATATATTGTTAAATCTCTATTTGCATCTGATGCATATATATATAACCCTTTTTCAGTACTTCCACTTTCTGATTTAAATTCACTATCTTTTTCTAATAGTTCTATTCTCTTAATATCCATAGTAGCATCACTTATATTAAATGTTGCCAAAGCATTTTCATCAGTATCTAATACTTTAATACTATTTCCTTCTTTTACTACTATAAATGCATCTTTAGTAAATGTTCTAGAAGGAGTCATATCTACATAATCATATGTACCTCTAAATCCTGCATTATTAATTTCTGCATCAGTAACTTCATCATAATAAATATAAAGTACTTTATCACTATTATCAATTAATTGTTTAAATGCATTTATTACATCATTGTTTTTCTTATTAATTTCATCAAGTGATATTTCTATTACTTTTGTTTCTTTAACAGTAGTATCTGGTTGTGTTTCTTTCTTATTATTTTCTTCATCTTTTGTCTTATCATAGATGATATAAATACATGAACCTATAAATGCTACCATTAGTAAAATAATTGTTATTATCAATGGTGAATTGTTATTATTTTCTTTTTCCATTTTCTCCTCCTACCTTTCGCTTTTATTATACTCTTTTTAATTATTTCTTCAAAAAAAAGATTATGAATTAATTTTTTTCATAATCTCCTCTTTATCTAATCTCATAAATATTGGTTTTGCTTCACCAAGTTTTATACCAGAATCCATACCTTTAAATTCTTTTAATGTATCATAATGTTTATTACTTGTATTTAATTGTTTAAATATTTCATCAGCTGTTTCTGGTAAGAATGCTTGTAATAATACTGCACCATGTCTAATTGATTCTAATAAATTATAAATAACTGTTTTTAATCTATCTTGCTCTTTTTCTTCTTTAGCAAGTACCCATGGCATTGTTTCATCTATATATTTATTGCAACGTCTAAATATATCAAATATACAATCTAAGGCATCTGCTACGTGATAACTATTCATTTTTTCTTCAACAAGTGCTGGTGTTTTTAATACTAAATTAATTAAATCTTTATCAATATCTTTAAATTCATGTGGTTCTTCAATGATACCATCAAAATATTTATGAGCCATACTAATTGTTCTATTTACTAAATTTCCAAGAACATTTGCAAGTTCAGTATTTACTCTATCTATTAATAATTCATAAGTAAATGTTCCATCGCTAGCATATGGTATTTCATGTAACATATAATAACGAACCGCATCTATGCCAAATATAGAAGCTAAATCATCTGCATAAACTATATTACCTTTTGATTTACTCATCTTATCATTACCAAATAATAACCATGGATGACCAAATATTTGTTTTGGAAGTGGTAAATCAAGTGCCATCAACATAATTGGCCAGTATATAGTATGAAATCTTAATATATCTTTTCCAATTAAATGTAAATCAGCAGGCCAAAATTTATTAAATGTTTCACTACTTCCATCAGGATCATATCCAGGGAATGTAATATAGTTAGCAAGTGCATCAAGCCATACATAAATAACATGTTTATCATTAATTGGTACTTTTATTCCCCAATCAAAAGATGTACGGGAAATACATAAATCTTGAAGACCTGGTTTTATAAAATTATTCATTATTTCATTTTTACGTGATTCTGGTGTTATAAAATCAGGATGTTCTTCTATATAATTAATAAGTCTATCTGTATAATTACTTAATTTTAAGAAATAAGCTTCTTCTGAAGCATTATGCACCTCTCTACCACAATCTGGACATTTACCATCTACTAATTGTGATTCTGTCCAAAATGATTCACATGGAGTACAATAAAGACCTTCATATTTGTCTAAATAAATATCTCCTTGATCGTATAACTTTTTAAATATTTTAGCTACTACTTCTTCATGTGCAACATTTGTTGTTCTTACAAATTTATCATAACTTACATTCATTGAATCCCATAAATGTCTTACTTCTAAAGCTATATTATCAACAAATTCTTGTGGTTTAATTCCAGCAGCTTCTGCCTTTTTTTGAATTTTTTCTCCATGTTCATCCATACCAGTTTGAAAATAAACGTTATATCCTGTTAATCTTTTATATCTTGCAATCGCATCTGCAAGTACTGCTTCATATGTATTACCAATATGTGGTTTACCTGATGCATATGCAATTGAAGTCGTAATATAATAATTTTTTTCCATAAACAACCCTCCTAATAATTAGTTTCTCTTTCTATAAAATCTTCTTTTTCATTATCCACTGTTAAATATTTCATAAACATACCTTGACAAATACCATCACCTTTTTTTACTACATAATCTTTGTCGCCTTCATTTTGAATACGAATCCACATATGCCCATCATTATTTGGATTTGAATAATAATCTTTATCAATTACACCAACTTGATTACAAAAACGCACATTATATTTAAATCCCTGACTACTTCTATCTACTAAAAGTAATACTTCGTCACCTTCCATATTTACTTTAACACCTGTTGGTATTTTTTTAATTTCACCTGGTTTTAAAGTAAAATCAAATAATGCATAAAAATCATAACCTGCTGCATATTTTGTTTCTCTCTTTGGTAAATTATATTCTTCATATAATTTTTTATCATCTGAAATATCGTTTTTAAATTGCTCATATTTAATTTTTTCAAAATATCTACCCATAAATAATCCTCCTAAACAAAAAGACATCCTTATATGTAAGGACGTCTTGAACGTGGTACCACCTTAGTTATAGCAAAGCTACATCTCATTTATTTAACGCATATTTACGTCTTAACCTACATATCGATTAAGCTACATCCGGAACCATTCGTCTTAATTTTATCTATCTATTTTCACCATCCATAGACTCTCTATAAAACAATTTTAAGATTCTTTCCTTCTCTGTATTTGATATTGCGATTATATCATATAAATCAATATCAATCAAGATATTTTTCCAAAAATAAAGCAAATGTATTTAATATTTTCTTATATATTTGATCTGTTGTTTTTAAAGCAATCGTACCAACTATATCTCCACCAAGAAAAATATTTTGGCTGATAAAATCATTATCTAAGGATTCTAATTGAATATGCATATATTCTTTTTTATCTTTACCACTACATGCAATAACATCTTCATTATCAAATATTATACAAGTTAATTTTAATTCTTTACTTATTGCTTCTGTAATATAATTAGCCAAATCAGATATATTTTTTAAACAAGAATATTTTTTTAAAACTATCTTTTCATCATCAGCTATATATATTTCTAAATTCTCACCATTTTTTATATGCATATTTTTTCTAAGTTCTTTTGGAATTACTATACGTCCTAATTCATCTATTCTTCTTATTACACCTGTTGCTTTCATAATATTCCCACTTTCTATACTTATTTTGTATTATTTTAGAATTTTTATACTAACTTTTATTTATTTTATGTTATAATACTTTTGTATTTTGAGGAGGAATTTTATGAATAAAACATTTGTATTTGGTCACAAGAATCCTGACACAGATGCTGTAACTGCAGCTATTACTCTTTCTTATTTAAAAAATCAATTAAAAGAGAATACTGTACCAATGATTCTTGGAGAAATAAATAAAGAAACTAAATATGTTTTAGATTATTTTAATGTTAAAAAACCTAATTTTTTAAATGATGTTAAATTACAAATAAAAGATATTCGTTATAAAAAAGAAGTTTTTTTAAACAAAAAAGAATCAATTTTTACTGCCTATAATTATATGATGGATAATTCTGTAAGTACTATTCCTATCGTAGATGATGATGGTAAATTATTTGGTATTGTTTCAATGAAAGATATTGCTAAAGATCAATTAAGTGAAAATAGTACTCACTTAACTACTTCTTATGATAATATTCTTGAAACATTAAAAGGAAAAGAAGTATTACGTTTTGATGAAGAAATTAAAGGTAATTTGTTAGTTGCTTCTCTTAGAAGTACTACTTTCCTTGAACAAATGAAATTAAATAAAGATGATATTTTAATTGTTGGGGATAGACATAGTATTATTGAGTATGCTATTAACTCAGGTGTTAAATTAATTATTGTATCTAAAGATGGTCAAATTAAAGATGAACACATACAACTAGCTAAAAAGAAAAAAGTAAATATTATTAAAACTGTTACTGATACATTTAATGTTGCTAAAAAGATTAATTTATGTAATTATGTTGAAACTATTACATTAACTACTAATGTATTTAGTTTTGATGAAAATGATACAGTTAATAATTTTATTGATTTTGCTAATAAAACTAAATTTACTAATTATCCAGTAATTAATAAGAAAAATGAATGTCTTGGTCTTTTAAGACTTGCAGAAGTTAATGATAAAAATAAGAAAAAAGTAATTCTTGTTGATCATAACTCAATTGAACAATGTGTAGATGGAATTGAAGAAGCTGAAATACTTGAAATAGTTGACCACCATAATATTGGTTCTATTGGTACATCAAGTCCAATTAATTTCAGAAATATGCCAGTTGGAAGTAGTAATACTATTATTTATCAAATGTATAAAGAAAGAAAAATTGAAATTCCAAAAGATATAGCTGGTCTTATGCTTTCAGGTATTATTTCCGATACATTAATATTAATGTCACCAACAACTACTGATTTAGATCGTGAAGCAGTTAAAGAACTTTCTAAAATTGCTAAAGTAAATTATAGTGAATATGGTCTTGAAATGTTTAAAGCTGGTTCTTCTCTTGAAGGAATGAGTATGACAGATATTCTTTATAATGACTTTAAGAAATTTACAGTTAATAATAGAAAACTTGGTATTGGACAAATATTTACTATGGATATAGATAATCTTAAAAATGATCTTGATGAATTCGTTAAGATGATTGATGAAATTTGTAAAAATGAAGATTACTCAACTTTAACTTTATTTGTTACTGATATTATTAAAAATGGTTCATATATTATTTACAATAGTAATAGTAAAGATGTCGTTGCTCATGCATTTAATCTTGATAAACCTGAAGAATTTGCTTATATAGATGGTTGTGTATCTAGAAAGAAACAAATGCTTCCAAATCTTTATAATGAATTACAAAAATAACTAGGAAAATTCCTAGTTTTTATTTGCCTAAATATTGTAATATTAAATCTATTAATTGATTTAAATAATATATATAATGTTTATCTAAATTATTTAAATCTAATATTGCTACTAATCTATGTTTATCAAGTTTAAATCTAATATTGCGACTTATTTTTTGACTATCAATAAATAAATGATTATAGTTTAATAACATACTTATTTCTTCACTTAATTTAAATTCAATTGCATTTTTATTTTGTAATATTTTATCAATATTAATTTTCTTTGCTTTTGATTCAAATAATGTTTCATACATATATATAATTATATTTTCTGGTATAGTACCAAATCTATCTTCTATTTCTTCTTTTACATTATTTAGTTTATTAATTGAATCTATTTTACTAATTTTCTTATGAATTTGAATTTTTATATCTTCATCACTTATATATTCATCAGAAATTGATGTATCAACGTCAAGAAGAGGTTGCAAATCTTCTGTTTCTTCTTTCGCTTCTTTACCATTTAATTTTTCTATTTCATCATGAAGCATTTCCATAAACATTTCCATACCAACACTAGCTATAAATCCAGCTTGTTCAGAACCTAATATATCTCCAGCTCCACGTATAGATAAATCACGCATAGCAATAGAAAGTCCACTACCAAGTTCTGTAAAATCTTTAATAGCAGTTAAACGTTTAGTTGCTACATCTGATAATATTTTTCCTTTATTATACATTAAATAGCAATAAGCAATTTTATCACTACGACCAACACGACCTCGTATTTGATATAACTGTGATAAACCATATCTATCTGCATCATAAATAATTAATGTATTTACAGATGGTATATCAATTCCTGTTTCAATAATAGTTGTACAAAGTAAGATATCATATTCTTTATTTAAAAATTTAAGCATAACATCTTCAATAGTATTTTTATCCATCTGACCATGAATACATATAGTTCTAGCATCAGGAGCTAACGCCTCTATTTCTGCCTTTTTTGTATTCATATTTTCTACATTATTATAAAGAATAAATATTTGACCATTTCGAGATAATTCTTTATAAATTGCATCTTTAATAATACTTTTATTTTCTTCAATAACATATGTTTGAATTGGAAATCTATTTATTGGAGGAGTTTCAATTAAAGATAATCCTCTAATACCTGAAAGTGACATTTGAAGTGTTCTTGGTATTGGTGTTGCAGATAATGTTAAAACATCAATACTTTGTTTATATTTTTTAATTTTTTCTTTATGTGTTACACCAAATCTTTGTTCTTCATCTATTACTAATAATCCTAAATCTTTAAATTCTACTTTATCATTTAATATTTTATGTGTTCCAATTATTAAATCTATTTTGCCATTTTTTAAATCTTCAAGTATTTCTTTTTCTTTTTTAGAAGATACAAAACGATTTAAAATAGCTATATTAACTGGGAATTTTTTAAATCTATTTAGGGCATTTTTATAATGTTGATCAGATAGTATTGTTGTTGGACATAAAATTGCTGCTTGTTTATTAGATAATATTGCCTTAAATATAGCTCTAAAAGCTACTTCTGTTTTTCCAAATCCAACATCACCACATAATAGACGATCCATTGGTGTACTTTTTTCCATATCTTCTTTTATTTCTTTTGTTGCCTTTATTTGATCAGATGTCATTTCATATTCAAATTCTTGTTCAAACATTTCTTGTGTTTCATCATCTTTATGAAATTTAAATCCTTTTGATGCCTCTCTTTGTGCATACAATGCTAAAAGTTCATGAGCCATTTCTTGGATTCTTGTTTTTACTTTTAATTTTGTCTTTTTCCATTCATTTGTTCCAAGTTTACTAAGTCTTGGCATTGCTGCATCACTTGATGCATATTTATAAATATTATCTATTTTTGATGCTGGAATATAAAGTTTATCACCACCAGCATATTCTACCATTAAATAATCTTTTTTTATTCCCATCTTCTCTAAAGCTTTGATTCCACAATATTTCCCAATACCATATACATTATGAACTATATAGTCACCTTCAGATAATTTTGTTATATCACGAATCTGACTACCCATTTTAAAATTACTATTATATTTATAATTATTTTTAGTATTAAATATATCATTTTCTGATATAAATATATAATTATCTAATCTAAAACTCTTATTAATTCTTTTAATAATTAAATTTACTTTACCTTTAAATAACTCATTTTCATTAGTTAAAATAAATGGTACATCTTCCATATTATCCATTATTCTATTTTGTGAATATTTAGTATGTAAACATATTGTAACAATGTTTCTATCAATATATTTGTTTAAAGAATTAGCTATTTCTTTAGGATTTTTAGAAAATATTTCTATATTAGAACAATCATAAACTTTATCATCATTTTTGTAATTTAGTATTTTGAAATTATAATAATTATTTTTTCCTAATTCATCAATATTGTACATGTATTTTAGAGGTGGATTAGAAATATTACTCTTATATTCATTTATTTCATTTAATAATAATTCATAACTATGATATATTTCATCTAAATTATTATAGATTAATTCATAATCACCTAAATAATCAATAATACTAGAAGCTTTATCATATTTAGCAAGATTATATTGTTTTTTATCTATATTAGAAATTGTATCATCCATAATAAATTCAGTATTTGGATATATACATATATTATCTAATTTTTTTATTGTCATTTGACTATCAACATCAAAAGTTTTAATTTCAGTTATTTCATTTCCCCAAAATTCTAAACGAACAGGTACATTTGTTGATATAGGAAATATATCTAATACAAATCCACGAAGTGCAAATTCACCAGTCTTATTTACAATATTTGTTCTTTCATACCCTAAATTAAATAAACTAGTTGCAAGTTCATTTATCTCATATTCTTCGCCTTGTTTTATATCTATTTTACAATTAGCATATACATCTTTCTTAGGTAAAAAACGTAAATACCCCATTAGATTTACAATAACTATTTTTTTATTATTTTTAATAAGTTCATTCAATGTTTCAATACGATTTGTTTTTAATTCTGGAGAAATTGCTAATGCCTCACTTGTTAAAAAATCATCCATGGGAAATAATAAAATATCTTTTGTATAGTTAGATATAGTCTGATACATCATATTAGCATCATATAAAGAATTACACACAAAAAGAATAGATTTATTATTTGTTACAAATCTATTATATATAAAACAAGCTTTTGCTTCATTTGTAAGTCCTACTTGATTTTGCTTACTATAATCAAACTTATCATTAAGTATTTGCATATTATCACCATTAATTATATTTTGACATTAATTCTTCAAAATTATGTGTTAAATAATCACCTAATATTTTATTTATTTTTACAATTGTATCTTCAAGTATCTTAGTATCTTCTTTTGTAAATTTACCGAGAACGAAATCTTTCATATCTTTAAATTCATTACCAATACCAACGCGCAAGCGTTTATAATTTTGAGTAGCTAAGTGAAGTTCAATATTTTTTAAACCATTATGTCCTCCACTGCTTCCTTGAGGACGTATACGTACTTTGCCAAGTGGTAAATTTAAATCATCACTAATTATTAAAATATCTTCTATATTAATTTTGTAAAATTTTACAAAATCAGCTACTACTTCTCCAGAAAGATTCATATATTTTTGAGGTTTAAGATAAATAATCTTATCATCACCTATTCTTTCTTCAGCATATATACCACTAAATTTTTCTCTATCAAATTTTACATTTCTATTTGCAGTAAAGTAATCAATTGCCATAAATCCAACATTATGTCTAGTTTTTTCATATTCTTTTCCTGGATTACCTAATCCTACAATTAACTTAATCATTTAATCACGACCTATCTTATGATACTCATTATAAATTTCTGATTTTGTTACATTTCTTTCTTTGGCAACAAGTTTAATAGCTGTTTTAATATCATTACCCTCTTTTACAAATAATTCAATATGTTCAGCTATACTAACGTTATTATAATCTTTACTTTCATAATTGCCATCGACAACTATTACAAATTCTCCTTTTGCATCTTTTACTTCAGCAATTATATCTTTTAAATCACCACGATATATTTCTTCAAATTTTTTACTTATTTCCCGGGAAATAGCTATTTTTCTATTTCCCAAAGTTTCTAATATATCATTTAACATTTCAGTTAAACGATGAGGAGCCTCATAAAATATTAAAGTATATGGATGATTTTTTAAATCTAAAAGTTCTTTTTTTCTTTTAGAAGATTTATTACTCAAAAAGCCATAGAATAAAAATGGTTGAGGGTTTAATCCTGAGGCAATTAAAGCTGGTACAAAAGCAGTTACACCTGGTATAGCTACAACATTATAATTAGCTTCTATCGCTGCTTTAGCAAGTATATATCCTGGATCACTAATTATTGGTGTTCCACGATCTGTAACTAATCCAACATTTTTTCCACTCTCTAAATATTCAAGTAATTTTTCTGTATTCATTTTTTCATTATAGCTATGACTTGATATTAATTTTTTCTTTATATCAAAATAATTTAATAATTGCTGTGTAACTCTTGTATCTTCTGAAAATATAACATCTACTGATTTTAAAGTATTTAAACATCTAATTGAAATATCTTCCATATTTCCAATTGGAGTTGGGATTAAATATAAAGTAGATTTTTCATTTCTATAACTTTTTTGCGACACATTACCACCTCTATTCAAATGTCTTTAATATTTCTTTTGTATAACTTCCATCTTCATTATGAGTTACTACTGGATAGTCAATTTTCATTCCAGGTTTACCCATTTTAACAGCTTCAAGTAAAACTATATTTGCTTGTTCATTTAATTTTGGATAAACAAATTTAATTCTTTTTATTTCTAGTCCATATTTTTTTAGAGTTATTATTATTTCTGATAATCTTTCGGGACGATGGACTAGATATAATGAACCATTATTTTTTAACAGTTTTTTACATATCATTCCTATTTTTTCTAAATCAAGAAAAAGTTCATGTCTAGCAATTTGCTTATATGAACTATCACTTAGCTTTACATTATTTGTAACTTTAAAAAATGGCGGATTACAAGTTATTATATCATAACTTTCATTAGACATATCTTTATATAATTCACAAATATTACCATTTATTACTTCAATTTGCTTTTCAAGTAAATTATACTTTACACTTTTTAAAGCAAGTTCAAATACTTCTTTTTGTATTTCAACTGCTGTTATTTTAGAATTTGTTTTAGTTGATAAAATAAGTGGTATTGGTGCATTACCTGTTCCAATATCAAGTATTTTACAATCTTTATCTAACTTTACATAATTTGCTAATAATACTGAATCAAGTGAAAAACTAAACATATTAGTATCTTGATAGATTTTTCGATTTTTAAATCCAACTAAATCATTTAATACTTCCATTATTTTATTGTTTCCTTAACTATTTCATTTTTTGAAAGTTCAACGCTATATGTTCCATTTAATATATCTAATGAAACTACTGTACCTAATTTATCATTTACTTTTACTTTATCACCAATATTTGGTAATTTTTTACGACATTCTTTATATGTTTCATCTTCATAATTTAAACAACATAATAATCTTCCACAACAACCATTTATTTTTGTAGGATTAAGGGAAATATTTTGATTTTTAGCCATATTAATTGATACAGAATTAATATCTTTTAAAAATGAAGAACAGCATAATTTGCGACCACATGGTCCTAATCCACTAACTTCTCTAGCTTTATCTCTTATTCCAATTTGTCTTAATTCAATTCTTGTTCGATAACATTTAGCAAGATCTTTAGCTAAATCACGAAAATCAATTCTTGTATCAGAAATAAATCTAAATACTAATTGTTCGCGATCAAATGTAAATTTAGCATCTAATACTTGAATATTCAAGTCATGTTTTAAACTAAGTTCTTGACACTTTTTAACTGCTTTGTTTTCTTCTTCTATATTACTTAAATTTTTTAAATAATCTTTTTTGGTAGCTATTCTAATGATTTTATCTTCTTCAGTATATTTGTCTGCTAATTTATCTAAAAAATCAATTACTGTTCCAAATTGTAGACCATTTTTAGTTTCTACAATTACAGTGATATTTTTCTTTAAATTAAATTCTTCTTTATGACAAATACTTTCTTTTTTATCATTAAATCTTACTTTTACAAAATTAGACAACTAAATCACACCTTCCAAATTCAATTAATAGTTTATCCATAACTAAATTTAAATTATTATTTTCTTTGATTTTTTTATTTAAATTCATAATTATTTTAATTTTTTGACATATATTTGATATTGTTGTATTTTTTGTTATTTCTTCTATATCTGATTCAAATTCACTAAATGTGCTAATATTTGCTTTACATAATTTTCGAACAATATCTGTATAATATAATAACATAATTTGATATGCAATATCAAATTGATCTTTTGTTTGATAATAATTAAACCATAAACTATTTAAATATATATATATATCAATTTTATGTTTTTCATAATAATTAACAAATTCTATACATTTATATAAATAATCGTCTATAGATTCATTTTCAAAAATATTACTTATTTCTTCTTTTGTTTTATTTATGGAAAATAACACTTTATCTGTTAATTGCAATTTACTAAAATCTATACTTTCTTCTTGTAAATTAATTATTTGACAGCGGGAAATAATTGTTTCCATCATTTCTGATATGTTATTTGTAATTAAAATAGCAACTATATTTTGGGTTGGCTCTTCAAGAAATTTTAATAAAGCATTAGCTGATGAACCATTTAATCTATTTGCATTGTTAATTATATATATTTTTTTATCACTATATAATGGTTTTTTAGAAAATTCAATTTGTAAATTTTCAATTTCTTCTTTTTTAATTATTAAACCCTCTGGATCTATTATTTTAAGCTCTGGAAAGTTGTTTTTATCAATTAAATCACATATATTGTCTTGTGTATTATTTACACAAAAAAGAGTTTTAGCTAATGAAATAGCAAAACCCATAGGATCATGATAATTATTTGCTTCTATCATATATGCATGAGAATAATTATTACTATTTATTTCATTCATTAATATTTTATAAGCTACTTTTTGTGTTTCTTTATAACTATCTAGCATTTTACACCTCAAAAAACTAATACATGGATAATAATAAATGATAAAAGAGCTGGAAATCCAAAAATAGTTAGTGATCCTACTGTAAATAAATTGATAGGAACAATTATATTTAATGGTCCAGCTAGTAAATTATATCCATATAGTATAAAAACATTGAATACAACTTTTTTAAGTATTTCTATTATTTTTTTTAGCATTTGAAGCACCTCTATAAATAGTATGTGCAAATGCCTATTTTATGAATTAGATATTCTTGTTCTATTTTCTAATGCCATTTCAAGTGTCAATGAGTCTACATAATCCATATTTGCGCCTAGTGGAACTCCATGGGCAATTTTTGAAATAATTATATTGTCATTATTTATTTTTTTTGTAATGTAAAGTGAAGTTGTTTCTCCTTCAATATTTGGAGTTAACACAAATATAATTTCTTTTATATTTTCTTTTTTCACTCTATCTAATAATGAGTTTATATTTAAATCTTCTGGATTTTTACCAGTCATTGGAGAAATAAGTCCATCAAGAACATGATATAAACCTTTATAACTACCTATTTTTTCAAGAGATACTACATCTTTAGGAGTTTCTACAACACATATGATATTTTTGTTTCTATCCTCGTTTTCGCATATTTCACATAATTCTTTTTCAGAATAACTATGACATTTACTACATCTTTTTACTTTTTGCTTTACATTGGCTAAAGATGTAGAAAATAAATTAATCATTGAATCATCTGCATCTAATAAAGAAAGAGCTAAACGTTCTGCTGTTTTTTCACCTATTCCTGGTAGATGTTTAAAACAATCTATTAGATTATTTAATGTTTCAGGATATTTCATTAAAATAGACCTGGCATTCCTTGAGTATATTTACCCATTGTTTTTTCTGTTTCGTTATCAATTTGATTCATAACATCATTGATTGCAACTACTAACATATCTTGAAGCATTTCAATATCATCTTTTTCTAATTTATCATTATCAATTAATATTTCTGTTATTTGTTTATTTCCTGTTGCTTTTACTGTTACAAAAGATTTTGTACTTTCAAAAGTCATACTATCAATTTTTGCTTTTGCATCCATCATTTCTTTTTGCATTTTTTGTGCTTGTTTCATCATAGCTTGAATATTCATATTTTTTCCTCTTTTCTATTAATCATATTTTATTATATCATTAAACATACTTTCAATACTATTTTTTTCATTATTTTCTTTATTTTTAAATATTTTATTTACTATATTTGTATCATCTTGATAAATATATTTTTTTGTTTTAGAATTGAATTCTACTTTTATTTTATCCCATTCTTCTTGTTCAACGGCAATTACTTTTAAATCAATATTAATTTTATTTAAAAGTGTTTCGATTGCAGGAATTTTCAAATTAAAATTAAGTGCTACATTATCACTTTCATAAACAAATATAAGGTTAGAGTCACTAGTAGCCTTCAATTTGCCATCTATTATTAAACCTGCGACATTACTGTAATCTGGATCAATTAAAAAACTATTAATTTCTTCTATTTTTTGATTAATCTCTAGCATTTTTTTCTTATTAAACTTACTAAGTGTATTATGTACACGTATTTTTTTTAATTCTGATATATCATTTATTACATTATCTGGTAAAGTTTCTACTTTTTCTTTTTTTTCTTCATAAGTTTTTACATATACACTTTTTTTAGTGTTATTTTGAATATTATTATGAACAATATTTTGTTCAACATTAGTTTTTTCACTCATCATTTTTATAATATTTGTTTCAAGTATTATTTTAGGAGTTGACGATTGCTTTACTAAATTAATAATATTATTAAATTCATCTATATATTCAATTATTTCATTTTTGTCTAATATACTATTTTTCTCATTATTTATAATATTTAGTAATTCATTACGTAAATATATTATTATTTCTTCTAAAATTTTGATAAAATTCTTACCATTTTTATTAAAATCATCAATTATTTCAAATATTTCTTTATATTTTTTATTTTTAATACATTCTAATAAATCATTTATTTGTTTTGTTGTTATTAAACCATTAATTTCATTTACATCATCAAAAGTAATATTATCATTTGTATATGCAGCTAATTTATCAAGCATGCTTATTGAATCACGCATACCACCATCACAAAGATTAGCTATTTGTTTTAAAGCCTCATCTTCATATTTGATATTTTCTTTATCACATATATTTTTTAAACGTTCATATAGTGCTTCATTAGTTATTTTTTTAAAATCTAATCTTTGGCATCTTGATAATATTGTAATTGGTATTTTATGTACTTCTGTTGTTGCTAATATAAAAATTGCATGTGAAGGTGGTTCTTCAAGTGTTTTCAATAATGCATTAAATGCGCCAATTGTAAGCATATGTACTTCATCAATTATGTAAACCTTATATTTTCCTAATGTTGGTACTAAATTAATCTTATTTTTTAGTTCTCTTATTTCATCTACACCATTATTTGATGCAGCATCTATTTCAATTATATCTGTATTATTTTTTAAATTAAATTGTAAACAGCTTTCACAATTATCACATGGATCAAGGCCATTTAAATTATTACAATTAACTATTTTTGCCATTAATTTAGCTACACTAGTTTTACCTGTTCCCCTTGGTCCACTAAACAAATATGCATGACTAATTTTATTATTTTTAATTGAATTTGATAATATTTTTACTATTACTTCTTGTCCTACTACATCTTCAATTTTTTGTGGTCTATATTTGCGGTATAATGCTTGATACATACTATCATCTCCATATATATTTTACCATTATTTGCGTTTTTTTTGAAAAAATTTTTGAATTAATTCTAATGATTTTTCACTATATTTTCCTTGTTCTACTTTTACTTTTTTAGCAAGTGGTTCAACATCTTTTAAATAATCAAAATAATCAATTTTTTCACTATTTTCTAAAGCATATATAACTTTATCAATACGACTTTGAGCAATTATTACACTACACATTAAACAAGGTTGTAAACTTGTGTATAATATACAGCCATCTAAATGCCAATTTTTAATTTTTTTACTTACTTTTTCTATTGCTACTATTTCTGCATGTTTAGTTATATTTTGCTTTTTTTCTTTTATATTATAAGTTTTAGCAAGTATTTTATTATTTTTTACTATTATACATCCTACTGGAACATCATCATATTTTAATGATTTTTCGGCTAATTTAATAGTTTGTAACATATAATCTTCCATATATATACTCCTTATACAAAAAAAGCACACACATTAAGAGGTTTTTAAGGCTGCTACCTTCCGATTCTGACCTGGTTCAAACATTAATGTTGTGCATTTATATTATTACATTTTTGTATTTATTTAGCAAGTTTTTTATATTTATTATTAATTATTTATAATTATGTTTCACGTGAAATATTTTTAGTTAATATTAATTGTATGTTTCACGTGGAACATTGTAATTAATATTATTATAAATAAAAGAATAATGTTTCACGTGAAACATTATTCTAATTTTATTCAGTTATTTGTTCATTTGATCCTGTATTTTCTGAATTTTCAGTAATTGCTTCTTCTTTTTCAACTACAGTAACTGAACTAACTGTTTGATTTTCTTTTAAATTAATTAATCTAACACCTTGAGTTGCTCTTTTTAATGTTGACACTTGTTCTAATGAAATACGCATTATAATACCACTACTTGTAATTATTATAAGATCTTCATCACCAGTTACACTTGATAATGAAACAAGCATTCCATTCTTTTCAGTTACATTTAAAGCCTTTACACCTTTACTTCCACGATGTGTTTTTCTATATTCAGAAATATGTGTTTTCTTTCCATAACCATTTTCAGTAACAATTAATACATTTGTATTTTCATTAACAACTTCAGCACCTACAACATTATATTCACCTAAATCGATTCCGCGAACTCCTGAAGCAGTTCTTCCCATTACTCTTATTTCTGTTTCATCAAAATGAACTAATCTTCCATTTGAAGCACCAATAATTATACAATCATTACCACTTGTTTTCTTTACTGTTATTAATTCATCATCATCTTTTAAAGTAATAGCTATTTTACCAGTTGTTCTGATATTATCAAATTCAGAAACTAATGTTCTTTTAATTAATCCTTTTTTTGTAATAAATACTAAATTTTCATTATTATTGTCATTTTCTAGACAAATCATTGACGTAATTTTTTCTTCTTTTTCAATAGGAATTAGATTAATAATTGGTAATCCTTTTGACTGTCTACTAAATTCAGGAATCTCATATCCTTTCATCCTATAAACTTTTCCTTTATTGCTAAAGAATAATATATAATCATGAGTATTCATTGTTAAAAGATGCTCTGCAAAATCTTCTTCATTCGTCGCCATACCTTTAATTCCCATGCCTCCGCGATTTTGTGTACGATATACATCAATCGGTACTCTTTTAACATATCCTTTGTTAGTAACCGTTAAAATAACCTTCTCATTTGGTATTAATGATTCATCTTCAATATAATCTATAGCTGTCATATCAATTGTTGTTCTTCTATCATCACCATATTTGTTTTTAATTTCTAACATTTCTTCTTTTATAATAGCAAGTACTTTATTTATATCAGCAAGAATTTCTTTATAATTCTTAATTGCAAGCATTAATTCTTCTAATTCAGCAAGAATCTTATCTCTTTCCAATCCTGTTAATCTTCTTAACTTTAATTCAAGAATTGCTTCTGCTTGAATATCATCAAGACCAAATCTACTAATTAATTTTTCTTTAGCATCTTCATCACTTGCGGCATTTCTAATAATATGAACAACTTCATCGATGTTATCTTGAGCTATTTTATATCCTTCTAAGATATGAACTCTTTCTTCTGCTTTCTTTAAATCATATTTAGTTCTTCTTATTATTACTTCTTTTTGATGTTCAATATATTTAACAATTATATCTTTTAATCCAAGTGTTCTTGGTGTTCCTCTATCTATTACTAAGAATATTATTCCATAATTTACTTGAAAATTTGTATGCTTATATAAATTATTTAAAACAACTTGTGCATTAGCATCTTTCTTTAATGTAATAGTTATTTTTACACCGTTTTTTAAATCTGTGTGATAATCTGTTATACCATCAATAATTTTATTATGAACAAGTTCAGCAACTTTATTCTTTAATTCCATAGTATTTACACCATATGGTACTTCTGTAATTATTATTTGCTGATGACCACCATTTTCTTCTATAGTTGCCTTACTTCTAATTGTGATTGATCCACGACCTGTTTCATAAGCTTTTCTAATACCTGAGTTTCCTAAAATTATGCCACCTGTTGGAAAATCTGGACCTTTAATATATTCCATAAGTCCAAGTGTATCAATATCAGGATTATCTATATAAGCTACACATCCATCTATTACTTCTCCTAAATTATGAGGAGGAATATTAGTA
>JAEEGL014513174.1_pt1 | contig 18216 bp, 7 predicted proteins | sample 9134231 | NCBI WGS metagenome assembly JAEEGL01 (sample SAMN16246548, study PRJNA631951) | gut metagenome | biome: gut microbiome; feature: rumen; material: fiber-attached | host: Bos | place: Iran: Karaj | collected 2018-10 | reverse complement strand
GGCCGGCGGCCGAGCGGGGGGCGGCGCCGGAGGCGGCGCCATACCCGGCAGAGCAGTCGGGACAGTCGGAATTGCAAACTGTGCAAGAACATCCTCAGCGCTCTGTGCAACCGGCGTCTGAACGGGTGTCGGAGCCGGAGGCGGTGTCATACCCGGCAGAGAAGTCGGGACGGTCGGCACGGTAAACTGTGCAAGAACATCCTCAGCGCTCTGTGCGACCGGCGTCTGAACGGGTGTCGGAGCCGGAGGCGGTGTCATACCCGGCAGAGAAGTCGGGACGGTCGGCACGGCAAACTGTGCAAGAACATCCTCAGCGCTCTGTGCAACCGGTTTCGGCATCGGTGTCGGAGCAGGCATCGGCGTCGGAACGGGCGGTGCCGGAGGCGGTGTATCAATCGGCTTCTGCGGCGTCTGCATTGCCTTTCTCATCGAAGGCGGAATATATCCGCCGCCGCTGCTTCCGCTGCTGCTGCTACTGCTGCTGCCGTAGCCAGAAGACGAGGACGAAGGTGCCGGCGGAGGCGGTACCGCAGGAGCAGCGTGATGATGCTTGGAAGCTGCGCGCTCGCGCTTGAGCATCTTCTGCTCTTCTTTGAGCTGCGCCGCCATTTCCTTATTGGACTCACGGATCAGCTTCTTGGCAATCACTGTCTTACACTTTTCACAGGTCATCTGGATCACGTCAGTCATGACACCGGCGTTTGTAAACATGCCGATGTTTTCCGGCTTGACGAGGTTGATGCCGCAGGCAGTCTTCTTGCCGTTCTCGGTACCGTGGATGACTTTCGGTGTTCCCTTTGTGTTTGCTAACAAATCTACGTGCATATGATCATTACCTCCGCTGGGGTTTATTATTCTGCTCTTACCATTATACTACACTTCTGAAAAAAAGTCAACACTTTTGCGAAGATAGCGAAAATTTTATTTAGTTTTTTGTGCATTACGGAAAAGACGGCTACACTTTTGGGCATTCCTGACAGTTTTTTTGTCGATCCTGCGTGTTCTGCAATTTGATTTTGCAAAAAGACTGTCTCCGGACATCGGCTTCGGAGACAGTCTTTCAGAATATTCATGCAGATTTGTCAGTCTGTATAATGCTGAAGATAGCAGAGCTGCTCTGCATTCTGATCGCCGAACAGTTCATCGCGTGAGATACGGTACTGTACGGCAGAGGTATGGATATAGAAATCCTTTCCGTCATAGAAAGTATTGTCATAATACGGCTCGAGGGTTTCTTTCCGTTTGTTTTCGATTGCGTTCTGATAATCAGCTTCGGTGAGATGATCACCCGTGATCAGCTTGTTTTGCGCCCGATCATAATAGCCGTTCCTATACAGCTCCTTGCGGATCAGTTCCTCGGGGCATTCGATGTTTTTCACGCTGTCTATACCGGCGGTGCGCGTTTTCCCGTTCTTTGTGTCGATCTCGGTAACAAAGTGCAGGAGGCGTTCGTTGTCCTCCTTGTTCTCCGTGAAGCGATCCTCAAGCTGCCAGAACAGATAGATATGTGCATCATCCGCGACCATTGCGTGCATATAGACGGCGGCTTTCTGCTCCTCGGCAAGCTCGCTTGTATACCACGGTGCCTGCTCCTGTGTAAGTGCTGTCAATGAGACAATGACACTGTCTTCTCCGGTTTGCAGATCGTATCTGTGAATCACCTGATCGTCATTTATGCTGGTTCCGAATGTATAGTAAACGGCATCATCTGTGACGGTATAATATGCAGATTTATTCGCTTTCAGTTCAACGGTCTTTTCGATTTCGCCGCTGCGGCAGTCGATCCGGTAGATACCGGGATGCGTATACGGATCGCGCCATTGATTGTCATAACTGTAAAAGTATACATAATCGCCGGCACCCTTCATCTCCGGACCGAATACTCTGAACGGGGTAAAGTTCTTTTGCAGCTCGCCGGAGGTATAGAGCTTGGTGATCTTCTGCTTTGCCGGTTCATAGCAGAAGATATCATATTTTCCGCCGCTTGCATTCGAGAGCATACCGAAGTTATCGTCAAAGTTGACTATTTCACGCCCATAGGTGCAGATCATCCAGAGCTGACCGCGGTGCGCGATGAGATCGCAGGGAAATGCTTTTGTTTGTTCATCGGCATTCAGTTCGGCGATCTGTGTGATCTCGGTGCCGTCCGGCTGATAGCGCAGCAGGACGGTCGGCAGCTTTTCCCATTTGTCCTTCTTCCAGATCATTTCCCGTTGATCGGAAGCGATGACATAGAGATAACCGTCCAGATAGACCGGCTTTGAAACGAAGCTGTAGATTTGCGTGGTTGCAGTGCAGAATTCGCTGCCGTTGTGCTGACAGTTCGGCTTTGCACAGAGATAAACCGATTCGCCGGATGCTTCATCATAATAGCGCAGCGCAGTGCCGCTGTAGCCTTCTTCCGGATTACGGGTTGCATTTTCGTAACCGATGAAGAAGAAACCGGAGCCGGTTTTTGCGATGCCGTGGCAGTCTGGTTCATCCTGCTGGTCGGTCAGCGCCGGCGCAATGACCGGCGTTGCAAGATCATCCGGTGTGATCGAATTCTCATTGCTGTCCGTTTTCTTTTCCGGTTTGATCTCCTCATTCTGACTGATATCGCTGATTTGCTTGCGGCTGCCGTAAGCGACTGCCGCGACGGTTCCGCCGATGGTCAGCATGGCTGCTGCAAGCACCAGCAGATACATTCTTGCCTGTATGCGTTCCATTTTCATACGCGCCTCCTGTTCCTCGTATACCTTCATAATGTGCGGAATACGGATCGGTTCATCTTCATCATCATCCTGCACCGCCTGCACTGCGGCAGTCTGACGCAGCTTCGCCTCGATATCACGGCGTCTGGCAGCACTCCAGCGAATGCTCCCGACTGCGCGGCGGTAATCCTGCTGTTTCATTCCAACACCCCCGAATCTCTGATTTCCATGCGGAGCTTTTCTCTGCCTCTGCGCAGCTGCGCCCCGATTGTGTTTTCCTTTTTGCCGAGCATATCCGCAATTTCGCGGAGCGTATAGCCCTCGCAGTCGTGCAGATAAACAACGGCATTGTAGGGCGGCGGCAGCGCTCTGATCATTGCGATGATTTCCCTGATGGAATCGGGCTGCTCTGCAAGCTCTGCTTCGTTTGCGTCCTCAAGGCTGATGCGGATTCGCCGCCGGAGCGATTTCCGCAGATTTCTGCATCGGTTAATGACTGCGCGCAGGATATATGCTTTCAGATGCTCGTCGTCATTGAATGCGCGCGGGGCTTTGTGCAGCGCGAAGAAAACCTCCTGTGTCACATCTTCTGCATCGGCGCGGCTGCCGAGACAGCAGAACGCTGCCTGCAATGCCGTATCGCCGTATTTCTGAAATGCGTACAGCGCGATGTCCGATTCACTGAGCATTGCCGCGTACCTCCTGTTTCTATTCGGGCTTTGAATGCCCTTTCACTATGCTACACATCTGCGAAACCTGTTTTTGTGCAGCAGTTATAAATGTTTATCTTTTAACTGTAAACTTGTATGCTTGTATCTGTATTATAGCATGATCTTATCTGCAAATCAATGGTACAACTTTGCCGCTTGGTGAATATTTGACAGTAAATATGCGTAATTGATACTTTACAAATTGTATGTAATCTGGTATAATAGAACAAAATACCGCAGTATGCGGATTGGTTTTTTAGAGGGATTCGATTTGACATGAATTCAGCAAAAAACAGGGAGGATTTGATCATGAGAAAACAAAAAACTCTAAAGGGAGCGGCGTTTTTGACAGGCTTCGTTTCGGCGTTGTCCTTCATCACGATGCTTCCGGCAATGCAGGCATCCGCCGCAAAGATCATCGGTGCGGATTTCGAGACCACCAACGACAGCTTCTCCGGCAGAGGAGGCGCTTCCGTTCAGTGGACATCCGATGAGGCGTATACCACGAATTGCAGTCTGTTCGTTTCGGAGCGCGGCGAGACATGGCACGGCGCAAGCCGCGATGTTTCCGATCTGATGAAGCCGGGGCAGACCTATAAGGTATCCTGTGCGGTGCTTCAGAAGAGCGGCGCAGATGTCGAAATGAAGATGTCGATGCAGTGCAAGACTGCGAGCGGTACGGAGTATCCGGAGATCGCACTCGCAACTGCAAAGGACGGCGAATGGACCGTGCTTTCCAATGATTCGTTTACGGTTCCGGCAGATGCAAGCGATATGTCCATTTATGTAGAGACAAGTTCCTCGCTGACCGACTTTTATGTCGATACATTTGCTGTCAACGGTGCGCCTGCAAAGATCAAGAAGGGCGATGCAAACGGCGACCTGACCGTGGATATTTCGGATGTCGTTGCGCTTTCCAAGTATCTGACCACCGAGGAATCGGAAGTCGAAATCGGCGCAGATATGAATGAGGATCAGATCATCAATGCGGTCGATCTCTCGCTGCTCAAGAATTTCATCCTGTTCCCGCCGGAGCCGGAGATTCCGGAAGGACCGGCAGTCAGCGGTGACTGGGACAACTATCAGGAGCAGGCGACCGGCAATGCCCTGAAAGCGCTTCAGGGCAGTATCCGCCGCCTCGGCAATACCTACCGTATCCGTGAGAAGATCGCCAAGGCACAGGCAGGCGAAAAGGTCACGATCGGCTATATCGGCGGTTCGATCACAGAGGGCGGTTCCTCGACCTCGCCGGATAAGAGCTTCGTCAATATCTCCGGAAACTACTTCAAGAACACCTTCGGCACCGGCAATAATGTTTCCTTTGTCAATGCCGGTAAGGCAGGTACCTCGTCCGTCGTCGGCAACATGCGTGTTGACAAGGACATCTTCTCGAAGAACTGCGATATCATCTTCATCGAATTCGCGGTCAATGACCAGGGCGGCGACCGCTTCCAGAAATCCTATGAGTCTCTCGTCAAGAAGTGCCTGATGCAGGAAAATGCACCGGCAGTTGTTCTGATTACCCTTTGCCAGAAGTCCCTCGGCACGAATGAGGACTGGATGGTCAAGGTCGGCGAAAACTACGATCTGCCGGTCATCAGCGGCAAGGGCGCAATTCAGGGCGGCAGCGTCAACTGGGATTCCCAGTACGGCAGCGGCGATACGATCCACCCGGGCAACGGCGGTCACCAGATGATCGCGGACTGGATCGGCTACTACTACCGTCAGGCGCTCCGCAGCGAAAATGCTTCGGACAGCTACGAGATTCCTTCCAAGGAAGTCTTCGGCGCTGAATATGCAAACAATCATCTTGTTGACTTCAACCAGCTCGACGGCTTTAACGCAGGCGGTTGGAAGCGCAATAACGACGGCAGCTACAGCCCGAACGGCGGTCAGCCGATGACCTTCAAGATCAACGGCAAGGGCATCCTGCTGCTGTTCCAGTCCAACTCCAGCGGTATGGGCTCCGTGAATGTCTCTGCAAACGGCAAGACCAATAAGGTCGATGCAAATCTCCAGTGGACATGGGGCGGTCAGGACGGCGACGTCGGTTACTATCAGCCGGAGTCCGGAGAGATCAGTTTCTCGCTGACAGGCAACGGCAAGTTCGTTCTTTACGGCATCGCGGTCATCGAGTAAAATCTGCGATTTTGTGGAAATTTCGATTCCGGCATTGACAAATGAACCGAAATCTGTTAAACTGTACTCATGCGGCGCAAGGCTGCATGAGTACAGTTTTTTATACGGAAGGATTTGATTTTGAATATGAAATATCCGATCAAACGGTGCTTTGCACTGCTTGCTGCAATGGCGGCGGGCAGCCTGACGGCTGCTGCGCTCCCTGCCGAAACGGCATCTGCTGCGGAGCAGTCATCGCTGTTGATTATGGGCGACAGTATTGCCAGCGGTTACGGCTTGAAAAATGATGAGATGAGCTATGCGGATTATCTCAGGGAGTTTACCGGCGGAACGGTGACAAATCTTGCCGTACCCGGCTATACGACCTTTGACCTGATCAGTCAGCTTGACGATGCAAAGAATGCCGAAGCCATCAAATCGGCGGATATCATCTGCATCAGCATCGGCGCGAACGATCTGCTGAAACCGACGCGCGATTATTTCAATGACATGCGTGAGGAAGGCGAAACGGCAATGCAGCTTTTGCAGCGCCTTGCATCGGAGCATAAGGCGGAGAAGTTTATTTCCGGTCTGACAGGTGTCCTGCGTGAACCGCGCAATCAGGCGGTCGATAATTATCCCGTGATTGCGGAAAAGCTGCGCAAGCTGAATCCGAATGCACGCATCATGATGCAGACGATTTACAATCCGTATGAGCTGCCGCTGCGTTATTTTTACGCGAATCATCATGATGATTCGGATTATCAGGATTACACGCTATTCACGAAATATGTAGCCGGTAATCTGGCGCAGCTGAACAAGGCAATGGGCAAGCTCGAGGGCTTTGAGGTTGCAGATGTTTCTGCTGCGTTTGCCGGTGACGGCTGGGTATTCTGCAAGATTCTCTCCGAACAGGATGTGCATCCGAATGCGCTCGGACATGCCCTGATCGGCGCAGTGATTATGGATAAGCTCAGCGGCGTGAAAAAGACGTTCCCGACGATTCTTCCGCTGCTCGGACAGATTGATTATTCGGATTATCTCCGCATGAATTCCAAATCCCGCACTTCGCTGATGAATTATACCGAGGGTCAGCTGACCGGTAAATTCGGCGATGCGAACAGTGACAATCAGATTCTGATTGACGATGCGCAGGCGGTTCTGAATCTGTATACGGATCAAATGGCATTCAAGAGCATTTACGGCGAGGGCGTGACCTACGCAGGTTTTTCGCAGATTGACGTCAATCTGGATAACAGTGTTTCTGTCGAGGATGCGCAGTTTATTCTGACCTATTATGTGGAAAACCATATTTCCGGCGGCTCCGTGACATGGGCGGATATTACCGGAAATCCAAAGGCACCGAAAGAATAATACAAAAAGAGTGAGAGCAGATGCCCTCACTCTTTTTGTATCAGATTGCCTGTCCGGCGAATTGGGTCATATAGAGATCGTAGTATTTGCCGCCCTGTTTCAGCAGCTCGGTATGCGTACCGATTTCTGCGATTCTGCCCTGATCCATGACAATGATCTGATCGGCATCCTGAATCGTGGAGAGCCGGTGCGCAATGATGAGACTTGTGCGGTCCTTCATCAGTTCGTTCATTGCATTCTGAATGCTCAGCTCGGTTCTCGTATCGACGCTGGAAGTTGCCTCGTCGAGAATCAGAATGCGCGGATAGGAGAGAAACGCGCGTCCGATTGCAATGAGCTGCTGTTCACCCTGCGAGAGACTGACGCTCGTCTGCGAGAGCATCGTATCGAAACCGTCGGGCAGTTTTGCGGCGATTTTGTCGCAGTGGCTGGATTTTGCCGCTGCGGCAAGCTCGTCCTCCGTGTAATCGGACATTGCATAGGTCAGATTGGCGCGGATTGTATCGGAAAAGAGCTTTGTATCCTGTAGGACGATGCCGACGCTGTCGCGGAGATCGCCGAGCGCGATATCCCGAATGTTTTTGCCGTCGAGCAGAATCTCGCCGCTGTCCGGATCATAGAAGCGCATCAGCAGATTGATGATCGTTGTCTTGCCGCTGCCGGTCGATCCGACCAGTGCGATGCGCTTGCCGGATTCGATTTTCAGCGAGAAATCGGTAATAATACGCTTCTCCGGTACATACGAGAAATTGATGTGTCTGAATTCGACCACGCCTTTGACATCCGTCAGCGCATCGCCTTCAAAATGCTCGGTTTCCGTATCGAGAATCGAAAAGACGCGCTCTGCGCCGGCAATCGCCGTCTGAATCTGCCCGTAGAGCTGCGCAAGCTCATTGATCGGACGCGAGAACTGCTTGGAGTAGATGATGAACGCGGAAATCACGCCGACCGTGATATAGCCTTTCAGCGCAAAATACGCGCCGAATACGGAGACAATGACAAACGAGACATTGCTGAGCATATTCATCACAGGACCCATGCAGTTTGAGATGATCTCGGCGATGATGCCGGTTCTGGTCAGCTGATCGGCGGTTTCGGTGAAGTCGTCAATGACCTGCTCCTGCCGGTTGTATGCCGTAATCGTCTTGTAGTTTGTGACCATTTCTTCCACATTGCCGTTCAGCTTGCCGAGCAGAGCCTGCCGCTTCACGAAGAAACGTCGCATATGCTTGGAAATGAAGCTCGTGAACAACACGGTGAGAATGACCGTCGAGCAGGAGAGCAGACCGAGCGGGATACTGTAATGCAGCATCATCGCCAGTGTTCCGATCAGCATCAGGACACCGGAGAACAGTGAGCTGAGCGATGAGGAGACAATATTCGAGATATTGTCTGCATCATTTGTCATGCGGCTGATGAGGTCGCCGTGCGAATGCGAGTCGATATAGGAGATCGGCAGATGCACGATGCGGTCAAACAGCTCCTTGCGCAGGCGGCTGACGATCCGCTGACTGAGCGAGGCGCTGATATAGCCCTGAATCAGCGTTGCAGCGCCGTGAATGATGTAAAGCACGAGCATGATGCCGAGCAGACGGGGCAGCAGCCCGTATTCCGCCGAAACGATCTTGTCGATTGCCTGACTCTGGAAGCTCGGTGCAAAAACGGACGCGAGCACGCTGATCAGCACGGTCACGGACATCACCGCTACAACCGGCATCTCCGCGCGGAAATAGCCGAGCAGGCGGCGAATTGTCTTTTTTGCATCCTGCGGCTTCTCGACCGGCGCGCCGAAATTGCCCGGACCGCGCCGGAAACCCTGCTGGACGCTTTTTGCTTCATATTTTTCTGCCATGCTCAAGCCTCCTTCCGCATCTGCGAAGCGTAGATATCCTGATAGATTTTGCAGGATTTCAGCAGATTTTCATGTGTGTCGCAGGCTGCAATGCTGCCGTTTTCGAGCACGGCGATGCGGTCTGCATTCTGTACCGAAGAGATGCGCTGTGCAATGATGATCTTTGTCACATCGCGGTACTGTTCACGCAGCGCGGATTGCAGCGCCGCTTCTGTGCGGAAATCCAGCGCACTGGTTGAATCATCGAGAATCAGGATTTCCGCTTTTCGGATCAGTGCGCGCGTAATTGCGATGCGCTGACGCTGTCCGCCGGAGAGACTCATGCCGGATTCCGCGACCGGTGTATCATAGCCGTCGGGCTGCTGCCGGATGAATTCATCTGCCTGTGCGGCAGCAGCGGCGGCTTCGATCTCCGCATCCGTCGCCTCCGGATTGCCGATTCTGATGTTCTCGCGGATTGTCGATGTAAAGAGCTCTGATTTTTGCAGCACAACCGCAATTCTGTCGCGGAGATCATGCAGCTTGAATTCGCGTACATCGACGCCGTCAACCTCGACCGTGCCGGATGTTGCGTCATAGAACCGCGGAATCAGATTGACGAGCGAACTCTTGCCGCATCCCGTCTCGCCGATGATCGCCAGCGTCTCGCCGCCGCGGATATCAAGACTGATATTTCTGAGCACGGCTGCGTCATTGTCGGGATAGGAGAAGCTGACATTTTTGAAGCAGATGCTGCCGGATTTTGCAGGGATATCCGTTCTTTCACCGTCCTGCACCGGCGGCTCTGCATCGAGGATTTCGCGCAGACGCTTTGATGAGGTGATGCCTCTGGTAACGGTCTGGAAAATCATTGCCAGCATCATCATGCCGTTGAGAATCTGCGAAAGATACGTAATCGCCGCCATGACCGTACCGGGCGCAATGCTGCCGTCCTCGACGCGCAGTCCGCCGATGCGGATGATTGCAATGGTTGCGATATTGAGAATAATGTTCATGACCGGACGCATATATGACATCAGAATCAGTACGCGGAACTGCGTGCTGACAAGATCGTCATTGCTCTTTGCAAAGCGCTCGGATTCGCGCTGCTCCTGCACAAATGCCTTGACAACGCGCGCACCGGCAACATTTTCCTGAATGACAGTATTCATCCGGTCGAGCCGGTTCTGGAGCAGCCGGAACAGGGGATTTGTCTTCCAGAGGACGAACCCGACCTCCAGCAGCAGAATCGGCATGGCAATCAGAATGACGGTGCCGAAATCCGCTGCCAGCGAGACAAGCGCAATGCTGCCGGCGACGAAGAACATCGCACAGCGCACACAGCCGCGAATCAGCTGCGCGACCATATTCTGCACCTGCGTAACGTCGCTTGTCGTGCGCGTGATCAGCGAACCGACCGAGAAATCATCGGTCTGCGAAAAAGAAAAATGCATGATGCGGCGGAATGCGGATTTCCGGATATCGTTTCCGAAATTCTGGCTGCAAAGATTTGTGCAGACATTGCTGAGAATGCCGCAGATGCCGCCGAATATGACAATCAGAATCATGCGGATACCGGTATTTGTGACGATGCCGATATCAGAAACGCCGCCGTTTCCGAGACCGAGGATGCCCTGATCGACGATCTCCGCCATGAGGCGCGGCTGCCGCAGATCGACATAGACCTCCAGAATCATAAAGACAGATGCCAGCAGTGCAAAATGCCAGTACTTTTTGAGATGTTTCAGAATCAAGACGATTCTCCTTTCCGGATGCAGTTTGCATACTTTATTATTATAACGATTTATGCAGCAGATTGCAAGATGTAAAATGCAGATTTCGGATAATAAATCCGTACTGCGGTGCATGGAGCAGATAATCTGAAAGATTCTTTAATAATTGCGGAAAAATGATGCTATTTTTTGCGGAATTGCTTTTATCTGATTGACAATGGACGCAATTTATGTTAAACTGAACTTGTATGGCGAAGGGGGAACGCCGACTCTCACTACTCTTACTTGAAAGGATGATCAGATATGAAAAAAATCAGAAAAATGCGCGCAGTAATTCTCAGCGCCGGAGTCCTCCTGAGTGCAATGCCGGTTCTTCCGGTCTGTGCTGCGGAGGAAGCCGCTCCGACAGAGGCAGCCGTTGAAATGACGGCGAAGATTACGCTGAGCGAAACCAAGGCGACTGCCGAGGGCAAGAATGTGACCGTTGACGGCACGAAAATCACGATTTCCGCTTCCGGCGCATATGAATTCACCGGCAAGCTGAATGACGGTCAGATCATTGTGAATATTGCCGATACAACCGCAGATGCCGAAACCGTCAAGCTCTTCTTCAACGGCGTAAACATCACCGGTCTGACGGCAGCACCGGTCTATATTATCAATGCGAAGAATACCTCGATCAATCTCGTGGACGGCACGGAGAATTTCCTCTATGACGGCGAGAACTATACCGAGGATACCAATGCGGTGATTTATTCCAAGGATGATCTCACGATCAAGGGCGGTACTGTCGGCGACGGCAAGCTCCGCATTGAGGCGACGTATCAGCACGGTCTGCACTGCAATGACGATGTCAAGATTACCGGAGGCAATATCAAGGTCAAATCCGAAGCAGCCGACGGCATCCGCGGCAAGAAATCCGTTACCGTCAAAGGCGGCAAGCTCGATATCAATGCAAACGGCGACGGCATCAAGTCTACAAAAGGCGACGTTCTGATTTCCGGCGGCGATACCGAGATCAAAGCGGGCAATGATGCCGTGCAGGGCGAAACCGCGGTTGAGATTTCCGGCGGCGATCTGAAGGCAAACGGCGACCGCGGCATCACAAATGCCGCAGGTGATGTCAAGATCACCGGAGGCATCGTCTTTGCAACCGCAACGAAGGATGTAATCAAGGAAGGTCAGACCGAGGCGGATGTCAAGGATAACTCGATCAAAGTTTCTGCGGAATCCACACAGTCTGCATTCCTGCTGACTGCAAAGGAGCAGCTTGTCAAGGATCAGCGCATTGAACTGAAAACGTCCGGAACGGAGACGGCAGTCTTCTCCAAAAATCCCAATAAGAAGTATGACTATGTTCTGATTTCCGCACCGGAGCTTACGGTCGGCACGAAATATGATCTGTATATCGGCGGTGTCAAGGCAGAGCCTGCCGAGCTGACGCTGAGCGCTGCACTGACCAAGGTTGACGGTGTTGTCAGCAAGGCTGTGGTTGAGAATACAGAGGGTGATCCGCTCGATATCAACAATGACGGTGCTGTCGATGTATCGGATGCTGTGCTGCTGGCACGGTTCGTTGCCGAGGATGCAGGCGCAAATATGACCGCAGTCGGCCTTTCGCGTGCAGATACCAACGGCGACGGTGAACGTACCGGTGAGGACGTCCTTGTCATTCTGCGCAGAATTGCACATTTGGACTGATTTTGTATGATTTATCCAGAGACGCACGGTATTTCCGTGCGTCTCTTTTTATTCTTTTCAAAAAAATGTAGAAAATCACAAAATAGACTTGAAATTGTTTCCGAAAAATGGTATAATAATTCTAATTGATAATCTTGCTGTTTTCGCAGAATATGTTTTATCAATTTTTTTGCTGAAAAGGAGGCAGAGACACATGGCACAACGTGTTTTTACACGCGAGGATGCGAAGGGGCTTATCCGCACAAATTCGGAAAAGGTAACTCTTCCGTTCGATTTTACGGAAATTGCGAGCGGTGCGCTGGCAGGCTTTTCACAGGTGAAATCACTCGTGATACCGGAGGGCATTACACGTATCGCAAGTTATGCTTTCTACACAAGGAGCTTCAAGAATACCTGTCAGATCGAGGTTCTGACGCTCCCTTCCTCGCTGAAGCAGTTTGACCGCTGGTGTTTCTATGACTGCAATAATCTGAAATCCATTACAGTTCCGTCAGATTTCAATGAAGAGCTGGCGCTGGAACTGTTCTCGCATTGTCCGACTGCGACGCTGTTTTTCGGTAAGACCTTCTCGATCGGAAAAAGAGTTGTGCCGTTTGCCAAGAGAAAGACCGTGCAGGAGATTATGGATGAGCGCTCGGGCTTCCTGACGCTCGGCGGCGCATCCATGTTCCAGATCGAGGCGGACGGTACGCTTGTAATCCCTGCAAACTATCATACGATCCTTCCGAATTCGATGAAGGGCATTGCGACCAGAGGCATCAAAAAGATCGTGATTCCGAGCACGATTAAAAAGATCGCGCCGGGTGTATTCGCCTGCATGCAGACGCTCGAGGAGATCGAGGTGCTGCCGGGAACGGAATATATCGACCCATGCGCTTTTTCCAACTGCCGTTTCCTGAAAAAAATTACGCTGCCGGAGACAATCCGTGAGATCGGTGCCGGTGCGTTCATGAATCTGCCGAAGCTGGAGAAGATTAAGCTGCCGCCGCATCTCGAAGTGGTTGCGGATGAACTGCTGAGCAACTGCTTTGCGCTGCGCAGAGTGAAATTCGGCAAAAATGTCACGAAGATCGGTGCAGGTGCGTTCTCTGACTGTACGTCGATCCGCAGCATCAAGCTGCCGGAGACGGTCAAGATAATCGAGCACAGCGCGTTCTGGAACTGCCGTTCTCTGCAAAGACTCTATATTCCTGCGGGATGCGAAAAGCTCAAGCAATCGACGCTCGGCAACTGTCCGGCACTTGAGATTCTTTATATGCCGCGCATCGTGCATGATCAGAATGAGACGAAGCGTATTTTCGGCGATCTGACGAATCCTTCGATTACGTGGATGGAGCCGGGTATGCCGCGTCCGGACTGGCATGACGACGAAAATCTGCCGGAGCTTGCCTTTGACGATGACGAAATCGAAGAGGAAGCTGCACCGGCGGAAGAGGCACCTGTGCCTTCTGATATCCGTATCCAGTCTGCGTTTTCGGACGGACGCAAAAAGAAGATTGATCCGGAATCTGTCCGTCAGATCGAGATTTCGATTGCAAATATGCAGTCGCAGCTGAAAAATCTTGCTGCCGGTGCCGGCATGCCGGAGGGCAGTGTGCCGGTGGATCAGACTATGCTGGAACAGCTCCAGAGCAATCTTTCCAAGATGCAGCAGAATTATGATGCAGTGCAGTCACTGCAAAATTCTGCCGAGACGCTTGAAAATCTTCAGAAGCAGATCGACGAATTCGCTGATATGCAGTCGAAAATGCAGCAGATTTCCGATATTCAGGAAACCGTTGAAGAGAAGGTCCGCAATCTTTCCGATCTGGAAAACAAGGTGGAACAGATCGGTGATGTCACGCAGATTGCTTCCGAGCTCTCTGAGGTAAAGGAGCAGGTTGATTCGATTTCTGAAATCAAGGAAGCTGTCGGCTCGATTCAGGATATTCGTGAAAAGGTCGATGAGCTGTCTGATTTGAAGGCATCTGTCGAGACGGTCGGCAGTCTCAAGGAAATGGCAGGCACGATTTCCGATATTCAGGAGAAGGTTTCTGTGATCGACGGCGTGCAGGAAAAGATCGAGGCGATCGACAGCGCACAGGAGAAGATCAGTGCGCTGGATCATGTACAGGAGAAAATTGATGCGATTGACCATGCACAGGAAAAGATTGAGCATGTGCAGGAAAAGATCGAAGCGATTGACAGTGTGCAGGATAAGATTCAGGCTATCAATGATGTCAGCGATACGGTGGAGGCAATCTCTGCCGTGCAGGAACAGGTCAGTGTAATTCCTGAACTACAGCAGAAGGTTGAGGAGATTTCCGACATTCAGCAGAAGGTGGAGAATCTGACGGAGCAGGTGAGTGATGTCAGCCAGCTCCGTGAAATGGCGGACGCACTGATGAATGTGCAGGAAAAGCTCGATGCCATTCCGGAGCTCCAGCAGAAGGTGGATGCGCTTTCTGGCGGAACCGGTCTGCATGCTGACGGTCTGCCGCCGACAGAGGCACAGATGTCTCTGAGCCGGAATGAAACTGCAAATGCCGCTGCATTTGCAGACGGCAGTATTCCGCCGCAGGCTGCTGCGGTGCCGCATTCAGTACAGGCTGTGCATGCCGAAGCTGCGCAGCCGGCGAATGAATTTACAACTCCGGCTCCGGCAGTGCAGCAGGCTGTCAGTTTTGCACCGGTTCAGCCGGCTGTATCCTATCCGGCAGCTTTTGACCAGTCGATTCCGTTTGCGTCCGTGCACAGCGGCGAATATGACAGTGCAGAAAAAGTTTTTTCGCATGAGGTTTCCAAGGGGCTTGCCGGTCCGGTTGAACGCAGTAATGCGCTGAAAAATTACACCGTGATTACGTACCGTGCCTTTTGCGGAGCGGACGGCGGCGAGCGGTTCGAGATTCCGGAGGGTGTCCGCCGCTTGGAATCGCAGGCGTTCTGGGACTGCCCGCGTCTCATGGCACTGGAAATCCCGAATTCGCTGACCGAGATCGAACCGGATGCGTTCTCCGGATGCACCAGACTGACGGATGTTTATCTGCCTGCCGATTATCCCGACAGAAAAGCGGTTGATCTGTTCCTGTTCCGTCCGGAGATTCGCCTGCACTGGCCGAAGAAGAAGATTCTTGCCAGACCGCGGATTGAGACGGTTGCGGACCTTATGGAGCAGTATGACGATATCCTGACAGCGCAGAAAATGAAGAAGCTGACTGTCCGGAACCATATTCTTGAGATTCCGGAGGGTTATACCGCGATTGCACCGTATTGTGCGAAGGAGCTTGATCTTCGTGCGGAGGAACCGGAACATATGCTGACAACCGTGATCCTGCCGAAGAGTGTGCGCCGTGTGACCGCATATGCGTTTGCAGGACTGGAAGCAGCGCGTCATATCATTATTCCGGAAGGTCTCCAGATTATTGAAATGAACGCATTTACGGGCTGTACCGGACCGTTCCGTCTGGTTCTGCCGGATTCTGTTTCTTATATCGGACCGTATGCATTTGCAGCGCCCTGTCAGTATGAGCAGATTCGTCTGCCGAAGACGCTGCGCACGATCAATGAAAATACATTCTCGAATTGCAATACGCTTGTCAGTCTGCGGATTCCGGAATCGGTTGAAAAAATCGGAGACTGTGCGCTTTCCGGCTGTACGAATCTCAATTCGATTACGCTTTCACAGCGCTTTGTGGAGCAGCTGCCGGCAATTCTCGACGGTCCGGTGAAAATCATCGTGAACTGGCTGTCCGGACAGATGAAGCATTATGAGCAGGAGCCCAGCGTCGGCATCTTGAATGTGGTTGCACCGCGTCTCCAGCCTGTCAGCGAACAGCGGATGTTTACGCTGGAACTGAGCCGCGCCTGCACGAATTTCAATGACCGTCTGAAAGAGATGCGGATGCATCCGGTGATTGCACCGCTTGCACTTTCCGAAATGTCGAACCAGACAAAATTTGAGATTCCGCTCGGTGTGATCCGGCTTTGCAGCTATGCCTTCGGTTATAATCAGCGCCTGATGACACTGACGGTACCGAAAGCGCTGACGGAGTTTGATTATGCGGCGTTTTATGATTGTGAGCGTCTGCGTGATATCTTCCTGCCGGAGGAATTTGACCGTGATGCAGCAGCCGTGCTGTTCATGCGCGAGCCTTCCATTCTGATGTATTTCGGCAATGCAAGACCTGTCCGCGTGCGTCAGCTGACTGCGGATTGTCCGTGGATTCTGACATCCAGTGATGCTGCGGAGCTGGATCCGGTTGACGGCACAGTGACTGTTCCGAACGGATATCTGGTGATTGCATCCTATATGTATCACGGCGTGCTCGGCAAAAACGAAATGAAGCGGTTTGTCCTTGCGCCGTCTGTTCGCCTGATCGGAACAAGCGCATTTGTCAGAATGCAGCAGCTCGAAGAGGTTATTTGTCCGGAAGGTCTGCTGGCTGTTGAACCTGCGGCATTTGTTGAGTGCCAGAGTCTGACGCGCATTGTTCTGCCGAATTCGCTGCGTTTCCTTGGCGTGCGTGCGTTTGTCGGCTGCCAGAATTTGCAGGAGATTGTGATTCCGAGCAGATTTGCAGACCGTGCGGCGGAGATCGTGCGCGAGTGTCCGAGAGTGAAGCTGTCGTTCTTTGATCCGCCTGCGGACGAGACTCCCGCTGCGGAGATTCCGGCTGCCGAACAGACTCCCGAGACAGTTGAACAGGCTGTACCTGCTGCTGAAACGATTGAGGAGATCGTTAAGCAGACGGCAGAGTCTGTGCTTGATGAAATCGACAGTGCAATCAGCGAGATGACAGGTGAGGCGCCTGCTGCTGAGACGGTCGAGGAAACCGTTGAAGAAGCTGCTGAACCGGTGCTTGATGAAATCGAGGAAACCGTTGAAGAAGCTGCTGAACCGGTGCTTGATGAAATCGAGGAAACCGTCGAAGAAGTTGCTGAGCCGGTGCTTGATGAAATCGACAGTGCGATCAGTGAGATGACGGGCGAGCAGCCTGCTGCTGAAACGGTCGAGGAAACCGTCGAGCAGACGGCAGAGCCTGTGCTTGATGAAATCGACAGTGCAATCAGCGAGATGACAGGTGAGGCGCCTGCTGCTGAGACGGTCGAGGAAACCGTTGAAGAAGCTGCTGAACCGGTGCTTGATGAAATCGAGGGAATCGTTGAAAAAGCTGTTGAGCCTGTGCTTGATGAAATTGATAGCGCAATCAGTGAGATGACAGGTGAGGCACCTGCTGAAACGATTGAGGAAACCGTTGAAAAGGATGCTGAGCCTGTGCTTGATGAAATCGACAGTGCGATCAGTGAGATGACGGGCGAGCAGCCTGCTGCTGAAACGGTCGAGGAAACCGTCGAAGAAGTTGCTGAGCCTGTGCTTGATGAAATCGACAGCGCAATCAGTGAGATGACGGGTGAGGCACCTGCTGAAACGATTGAGGAGATCGTTGAGCAGACCGCAGAGCCTGTGCTTGATGAAATCGACAGCGCAATCAGTGAGATGACAGGTGAGGCGCCTGCTGCTGAGATGGTCGAGGAAACCGTTGAAGAAGCTGCGGAACCGGTATTTGACGAAATCGAGGAAACCGTCGAAGAAGCTGTTGAGCCTGTGCTTGATGAAATCACGGAAACTGTCGAAGAAGCTGCTGAGCCGGTGCTTGACGAAATCGAGGAAACCGTCGAAAAGGCTGCTGAACCGGTACTTGACGAAATCGAGGAAACCGTTGAAGAAGCTGCGGAACCGGTGCTTGATGAAACCGACAGTGCAATCAGTGAGATGACAGGTGAGGCACCTGCTGAAACGATTGAGGAAACCGTCGAGAAGATCGCAGAGCCTGTGCTTGATGAAACCGACAGTGCAATCAGTGAGATGACAGGTGAGGCACCTGCTGAAACGGTCGAGGAAACCGTTGAAAAGGCTGCTGAGCCTGTGCTTGATGAAATCGACAGTGCAATCAGCGAGATGACAGGTGAGGCGCCTGCTGCTGAGACGGTCGAGGAAACCGTTGAAGAAGCTGCGGAACTGGTATTTGACGAAATCGAGGAAACCGTCGAAGAAGCTGCTGAGCCGGTGCTTGATG
>JAEEGL013651364.1_pt1 | contig 18216 bp, 15 predicted proteins | sample 9134231 | NCBI WGS metagenome assembly JAEEGL01 (sample SAMN16246548, study PRJNA631951) | gut metagenome | biome: gut microbiome; feature: rumen; material: fiber-attached | host: Bos | place: Iran: Karaj | collected 2018-10 | reverse complement strand
TAAAATTGTTTTTTTATTTTACTTATTATATTTATATTATAACACAAAAAACCCTATTAAGCAAGCTATTTGCAATTAAAATCATTACGACAAACCCAATATTTATGGCATTCTTCGTAAAAGCGAAAATGTCTGATAACCCATATTTAAATTAGTGTATAACTAAAAAGGAGATTATAAAATGGACGAAAAATTAAAAGAATTGATAAAATGGCATTAAAAAAGAGTCGAAAATGAATTTCGACTCTCAACTTAATGATATTGGACTTTCGTCCTGCTTTTTTTAATCACTTTGCTGTTCTATTAATTCTTTCAAACAGTTTTCAATATCAATATCGCTGCCTAAATAATGAATACGTTTATCTTTAATAAAATCTATTATATCTTCATCGAGCATATCAATTTCAAAAACTATTTTTAAATCTTCCAAATTTTTAAGAAGTTCGCCTGAATAATTTATAAACGCCATTTGTTTTAAGACATCTTTATCTATATTTCTTTCAATGACAAATTTAGCAACTTCCTTTTGATATGCCAAAGCCGTTCCATCTTTTATCATTTTATCTTCTTTTTTAAAATATCTAATTTCAAAAGGAATGTCACATCCTTTAATTTGTATACAACCTTTTATATCTGGTTTAATTTCAAAACCTTCTGGAAGCATTACTTCATATTCAAAATTCTCTTTCAAAATATCAATAAGTTCAGAAAGAACATATTCGTTTTCACTAAGTTCTTGAATTTTTTTATTATTTACAAGTGCATCCTTTTTATAAGACTTAGCAAAATCTTTTATAACTTGTTCTTTATTTTTTTCGTTAAGAACACTAGTAAAACTATCAATATTTTTTATAAATTTTTCTATATCTTCGTCATTAAGTTCATGCTCTTTTCCGTATTTTTCAAGCACTTCTTTTCCGAAATCAATATATATTCCAAGAAGTTCTTGTTTAAGTTCTAAATCTGTATCTATAATATCAGCAACTTGTCTAATTATAGATTTTTCGCCAGGTAATAAATTATCGCCAAACTTTGGTGCAGTTCCTTCCATTTTTACACCATAAAGACTAACATAATCAGAACAACCAAACATAATAGGATTACTAGCAGGTGCTTTGCATCCTTTTTTATCTTCATTTGCTATGAGTTCGTTATACTCTTCAATCGTTAAATATTCATTAGTAAAACTTCCGTCTGGAAGCTTTACGTCTATATTTACAATTGTAAAAGCATCATCAATCTTTTTATGTAGTTTAGCGTTTACCTTTTCCCAAGAATCGATATCGTGTCTTTTAACTATAAAAAGATTTTTCTTTTCTATGTATCCATTTTCTTTTAAAAGCTTAATACATTCAAGCGCTTCAACATCTTTTCTATTTATAACAAATACATTTTTTCCAACTGCCGTTTCAATCTTTTCTTTTAATCTATCAATTTCTCTCATAAAAACCCCTTAATTGTTAAATAAAAATTAACAGTCTCTACTGTATAATTATAACATAATTTAATTTTAAAAGCAAGTAAAAATATTGGAATTTTATTATCTTTTCATTCTTGAAAAAGATGCATAAAAATAATACTATTTATATATAAGAAAAAGAAAGGAAAAATCATGGAAACTTTTGAAAAACTTTATTATACAGATGATTTTAAAACATGTCTTGGACCAATAGATATTAACATAAAAAATATAGAAATTTTTCATCCAGATACGTTTAAAATAGCATCTTCCGCTTTTAAAGACTGCAAAAATCTTGAAAGTGTATGTTTTGATGAAAACATAGAAGAAATAGGAGCATGTGCTTTTAAAAATTGTGAAAAGTTAAAAAATATTACTTTTCCAGAAAGGCTTGAAATAATTGAAGGATTTGCTTTTGCTGACTGTAAAAGTTTAAAAGAAGTAATTCTTCCTAAATATGTAAATGCAGCAGAAGAATATGCTTTCGAAAATTGTAATCTTTCCGTGTTAACGCTTCCTGAAAAAATTAATGATTTATCTAGTGATTTTTTAGAAAACTGCAATATAGAAAAAACTATCATAACGCATGCTTTTTATGCTAAATATATAATAAGAACTGAAAGTTTTGAATCAAAATCATCACTTTTTAATACAAAAGACGGAATTCTTTTTGACAAAGACGGCGCACTTCTTCGTTTCCCTTCAAATAGAACTACCTTTCCGAATATAAAAGTACCAAAAGTAAGAGGTTATGCTTTTAAAAATTGCATTCTAAAAGATATAAATTTAGAAAATGTTATTATAGGCACAAGAGCATTCTGCGAAATGACAGCGTCTAACATTTCTCTTAAAAATGCAATTTTTGATGATAAAAATAATTTTGAAAATTCTTGTATAGATAGTTTAAATCTTGACAATTGTAAAATTCCGCCAAATGACGAAGATTGGACGGGTGCAAAAAATCATTCTTTATTTGGAAAAGGATATATTAAAAATATTGCTGTTCATGGTGGTGAATTCTTTAAAAGTGATAATTTAATTTATGATAAGAATGGCAAACTTTTATATGTACTCAAAGGTAAAAATCTTCTTAAAATTCCAAATGAAATTAAAAAAATCGGTGAATTTGCCTTTATAGAATCAAATGCAAAAATGCTTATAATAGAAAATTCATCGCAAACGCTTGAACTTGATGAATTTTGCTTTTCAGAAAATAAATCACTTGAAGAGATTATTTTTAATAGACCAGTAGATCTTGGTGTACATGCGTTTGCACTTACGCCAAATCTTAAAACACTTTACCTGCCAAAATATTTTATAAATTATATAAATAGTTTTGATTTTTCAAGTCTTGAAACTATTTATGCAGGCGAAAATACGTGGGTATCTTCAAAAGAAAAATTTTTAAAAGATGATTTGAAAGAAAATGGTATAAAACTTATAATAAATAATGCTTTAGCATCAAAAGACCTTTCATCATTTATTGACGAAAAAAAGTCTTTTAAAGAAATAAATAAACTTTATAATGAATTCACAAAATAATAAGACGGTGCTAAGCACCGTCTTTTTTAAACTGCTTCTATGAGAAGTTGTGTAACGCCTGGATTTTCTTTAAATGTTTTTCTTTTTGATACTCTTTTATTGACTGTGTTTTCTGTATCATTCACTAAATCTTTAATTGCAGTACCGTGATGATAGCCATGTATTACTTCAAGCGTAAATTCATTTTTGTTTACTGCAATTAAATTGTTTATTGTCTTTTTTGCTTTCTTAGCAGTAAATCCATGTGCGTCAAATACAAGCTTTTTAGCATTTTCACTGCCACTTATATGAACACTTTTCACTACTTCTTCTGTTTCAAACATTCTAAATTTACTAAGCATCATTTCTAAATTATTTTCCATTTGTCTCTCCCTTTCTTTTAATTTTTGTTCTCTTTACATATATTATATCGCATTTTTCTAGTAAAAGTCAATATTATAGGCTTGTTATAGTATTAAAAAATTGTAGATAAAAGCCTTTTTTCGTAATATATATAGTGAAGAAGAATTCAAGCCTAGCATATTTTTAAAAAACATACTATTTCTATATATTGTTTTAATGTGTTGTTATAATTTTATTGTTAAAAAAATATAATGAAAGGAATGTAAAATGAAAAAAAGAAGTATAAAATTTTTAAGTATTGCCCTGTCATTTTTTATGATAGCAAATAATGCAATTACCTCTTTTAGTTACAATGTAGATGCAAATAATAATTCACTTGAATCTATTGAATATCAAAACACAGAAGATGAAAATTTTACAAATTCTGCAAATGTATTTGCACTACTTGCCAGTGAATATAAAGTAACTATTCCAAAAGTAGTTGTACTTTCAGGTACAAGTAAAGCCGCTTCCTACTATGTAAATGTTACTGGTGATATAGCAGGTTATGAAAAAATTACAGTAACACCAGATGATAACTTTAAACTTTACGCATCAGGAAAAGACAGTCAAGAAGCAACTATAAATCAAGATAAAACCATTTGGACTGTACACGATTTTAATACAGACGCAAACGGTACAATTTCAGCAGATGGAATTACTGCTGGTAAATGGACAGGTGCTTTTAATTTTAATATTAATTTTGAAAGTGATGATACATCTATCCAATTAGACGAAAAAGTTTTAGGCGATCTTATCGTTCCAGATATAAAAGAATGGAACGGTCAGACACTTGAAAATACATATACTATGAATGTTGGCGATATTGGTGTTATTGAAGCAATTAATGAAAATGAAGATGTTTCGACCAAACTTACAATAACATCATCAAATGAAGATGTGGTCGCAATTAAAGATAATAATCTTAAAGCAATTGATGTTGGTTTAAGTACAATTACAACAGTTTATGAAGATAAATCATTTTCTGTAAAGATTAAGGTAATTAAACCCGAAAATCAAGAACACACCCATATTGCAGCTTCGCCAGTAAAAGAAAACGAAATTGCCGTTACTTATGATAAAGAAGGTTCATATGATGAAGTGACATATTGCACTGATTGTGGTGAAGAGCTTTCTAGAATCCAAAAGACCATTCCAATAGGCGGACTTTTTGATGAAAATAACAATTTAATAAAATCATGGGATGAACTTGTAGAACTTGGTCTTGACATTGAAAAAGATTATACTAATTCATCTTCTGATGCACTTTATTATAAGAGCAATCCTTCTTCGGGATATTCAGTTTTTACTAATAATAATTTATCTGGAAAACTTATTATACCAAATTCAATAACAAATATTAGTAATCGTGCTTTCCGTGATTGCGCGTCACTTACATCAGTGACAATACCAGATTCAGTAACGAGTATTGGTGCTGCTGCTTTTGATAGCTGCATATCACTTACATCAGTAACAATACCAAATTCAGTAACAAATATTGGGAACAGCGCTTTTGACAGTTGTACATCGCTTACATCAGTGACAATACCAGATTCAGTAACAAGTATTGGTATCGCTGCCTTTTATAAAACTGGACTTAAATCAGTGACAATACCCGATTCAGTAACAAGTATTGCTGAACGTACTTTTTCTAGCTGTACATCACTTGAATCAGTAACAATACCAAATTCAGTTACAAGTATTGGACGACAGGCTTTTGGCTATTGTTCATCACTTAAATCAGTAACAATACCAGATTCAGTAACAAGTATTGATGGTTATGTTTTTTATAATTGTTCATCACTTGAATCTGTAATAATTCCTGATTCAGTAACAAGTATTGGCAGTAGTGCTTTTTATAATTGTACATCACTTACACAAGTGACAATGCCAGATTCAATAACAAGTATTGGCAATAATGCTTTTTATAATGTTCCAGCAATTTTTGAAGCAAATCTTCCAAATTTGGAAAATCTCGGAAGTCATGCATTTTATAATACTGGAATTACAAAATTTATATCTAGCGATAAATTAGTAACAATTGATGCTGGTGCTTTTTCTTTTTGTGCATCACTTGAATCAGTAATACTTTCAAATTCGATAATAAATATCAATACTTCCACTTTTTTTGGCTGCACATCACTTACACAAATAACAATACCAGATTCAGTAACAAGTATTGGTGATAATGTTTTTCAAGGCTGTACATCACTTGAATCAATAACAATTCCTAATTCAGTAACAAGTATTGGTGAACGTGCCTTTATGAGTTGTACATCACTTAAATCAATAACAATACCTGAATCTGTGATAAATATTGGAAGACATGCTTTTTATGATTGTACTTCACTTGAATCAATAACTTTCGAAGATCCATATAATTGGTATATGACAACAACAAAAAACGGAACAAATGAAACAGGTACTTATAGAGTTTTAACAGTGCCTAAAACTAATGCAACATACTTTAAGAGTACTTATAATAGTCGTTATTGGTACAAACAAATAGACGAAACTATTGGTGGTCTTTATGACGAAAATAACAATTTAGTAAAAACCTGGGACGAACTTGTAGAACTTGGTCTTGATATAAATAAAGATTATAATTATTCAACTTATAAAACTGAATCTACAAGCGGATATTCTGTATTCAAAAATAATAATTTATCAGGAAAACTTGTTATACCTAATTCAGTAGACATTATCAAATTTAATGTATTTTACGGCTGTGATACGTTACAAGAAGTAACCATTCCAAGTTCTGTAACGCTTATTGGGCAAACTGCATTTGCAAATTGTCAATCTCTAATGGCAATAAATGTAAATCCTAACAATTTAAATTACTATTCAATTGATGGCGTTTTATTTAAAAAAGCCAATAATATATTAAATACGTGTCCTGCTGGAAAAGAAAATTTTGACGTTCCTAATACAACAAAGGCTATTGGAGATTTTGCATTTTATTATTGTAAAAATTTAAAATCCGTAACAATACCAGATTCAGTAACAAGTATTGGGTATAATGCTTTTGCTTATTGTACATCGCTTGAATCTGTAATAATACCTGATTCTGTGACAAGTATTGGCATGCAAGCTTTTATGGGTTGCACATCACTTACATCAGTGACAATACCAGATACAGTAACAAGTATTGGCGGTAGTGCTTTTATGAATTGTACTTCACTTAAATCAATAACAATACCTGATTTAGTGACAAATATTGGAAATAGTACTTTTAGTAGTTGTACTTCACTTACATCAGTAACAATACCAAATTCAATAACAAGTATTGGCAGTAGTGCTTTTTATAATGTCCCAGCAAATTTTGAAATAAATCTTCCAAATTTAGAAAATCTTGGTCTTGCTGCATTTTATAAAAGTGGAATTACAAAATTTGTATCTGGTAATAAATTAACAAATATTGGTAATAATACTTTTCGTGAGTGTACATCACTTAAATCGGTAACAATACCTGATTCGGTGACAAGTATTGGTAATTATGTTTTTTATAAATCTACATCACTTACATCAGTAACAATACCAGATTCAATAACGAGTATTGGTAGTGGTGCTTTTTATGAAGTTCCAGCGAATTTTGAAGTAAATCTTCCAAATTTAGGAAATCTTGGGGTTGCCGCATTTTATAATAGCGGAATTACAAAATTTGTATCTGGTAATAAATTAACAAATATTGGTAATAATACTTTTAATAATTGTACATCACTAACATCGGTAGTAATACCTGATTCAGTAACAAGCATTGGAGATACAGCTTTTTATAACGTTCCAGCAAATTTTGAAGCAAATCTTCCAAATTTAGAAAATCTTGGGGCTGGTGCATTTTATAATAGTGGAATTACAAAATTTGTATCTAGCGATAAATTAACAAATATTGGTACTGCATCATTTTGGGAGGCTACTAAACTAACATATGTTGATATTTCAAACTCAACTATCACAAAATTAGGTAGTATAGGCGATGAAGAAACAGGATATGAATATGGAGCATTTGGAAATTGCTCATCGCTTTCAACAGTATTATTGCCAAATACTATTACAATAATTGGTGATTTTGCCTTCGTAAATGATACCAATTTAAAAACAATTACCCTTCCAACATCGCTTGAAAGAATTGGCGGAAATGCATTTTTTAATACTAAACTTACTAGCATTGTAATACCTGCAAGTGTAAAAGAAATTGGTTTTGCTTGTTTTTCAAATGAAACGGGTATAAAGACAATGACAACTGCTACATTCGAAAATCCAACAGGTTGGTATTACACACCTACACAATACGCAACATCAGGAACTAACCTTACGCTTACTAATCCAACTACAAACGCAACTTATTTAATGGGTAATACAACAACTATAAACGCATGGTGGTATAGAAAATAATCTTTTAAAAGATGGACAAATGTCCATCTTTTTTTTGTATTTTAATTTAAATTATAAAATAATTATAAAATTGTTTAATCTTTTTTGTTTCTATTTTTAAAATTGTCAAAAAATTAAACCTGCAAAGCACGATATTTTCTGATAATTTCATTTTTTTAAAGTTTTCGAAATTTTGTTTCACAAAAATGTTAAATTTTATATATATTTTATGAAAAAAGGCTGTCTTGTTATTGATTTTTTAACAAAAAATATCATACAATATATAAAGGAAGGAATATATAAACGAATTTTTATTTCAAAACGAAAGGGGTTTTTGCTATGAGGAAAAAAAGTTATAAAATTGTTTCAATCTTAATCTTAACAATACTCGTAATTCAGAGTATCTCTTTAAAAACTTATGCATCTGATGTAGATGGTAATTTGCAGCCAGAAAACACTGATGTAGAAATTTCTAATCCTGTTTCAGATTCACAGCCTACGCAGGAAAATACACCAGAAACTCCAGAAGTTATTCCTATGGACACAGAAATTCAAAACGTTTTAGAAGAAGTAACACAGGTAGAAGAAAAGGTGGAGTCTTTAAGTGAACCTGTTGATACTATTTCTGATGCAACAGAAAATCAAATCGATATTCCTGGCGGTTCACCTGATTCAAAACCGCTTGTAGAAGATGCACTTGAAAAAGTAGAAGAAGTAGACCAAACACTCATAGAAGATGTAAAAGAAGATATTACAGAAATTAAAGAAAATTTAACAGATGCAAATAAGCAGGAATATATAGTAGAAAATACATTAGCCCCATCTGTCGATGCAGCAATCGCAACAGATACAAAAGCAAATGAAATTGAAAAAGATGTAAATGACCTTAGTAATGAGGTTGATACATTAATAGATAATATAGAAAATGCTACATCTGCAAAAGAAGTAAACGACCTTTTTGAAGAAGTAAAACAAAAAGTAGAAGATTCAGAAGTTTCACTTGAAGAAAAAAAGACGGCATTTGAAAATCTTCAATCTGCTTTTGATACTACTATTAAAAAACTTGCAGAAGCAGATAACAATATGGACGCAGAACTTGTAAAAGCAAAAGAAAATGCAGAAGATTTAGAAGGAAAACTTCAAGATTTAGACACACAAATTGCTACTCTTGACCAATCTTCAACACTAGCAGAAGAAGCATTAAAAGATGATGCAACAGCTGCAACAACACTTGAAGAAAGATTAATGGCTAATTACAAAAATACACAACTTACCAAATGGGAAAAAGCACGTAATAAAATGTTTATAATTCTTGAAGACTACTATATTCCACAGTTTGTCGACAAAGATGCAACCAATATAAGTTTTGAACACGTGACAGGCTTTGATACGCAAGACCTTAACTATAATATAGTTAAATATACAGATAAAGAAAATGTAGAACATACGATGTATTTTAACTATGACCTTATAGATAAGATTTACAAGGAAGATGACCTCTGGTATCATCTTGGAAACAGCAGTAAAATAGTTCTTTATGAAAAAACAGTTGATGAAATCAATGCAGATAATTATTTAAGACAGTACTTCGCTGGAAAGAGAATTAATATAAAAGATTATGCTAATAGTGGAAAACTTGACGTATTTAAATTAACAGATGCAAATGGCAATGCTTCTTATATGGTTCGCGAAGAATATGAAAAAGCAGTTGAAGATGGAATTATTAATGCAGAAGACGCAACAAAAGTAGAAATTAATGCAAATAGTCTAGCAAAAGGTGGTTCCAATTACCTTCACGAAACAGAAGATGCGCAATATGTATCATATCTTAGAGGTTCAAACGAACTTTACAATAAATTTAAAGCATATAATGAAAAAGTTGATACAGCAAAATCACTTGTATCACAGGCACACGAAGAAGCAGGAACACTTGTAAGCGCAGTAAATACTTTAAGTACAAATAAAGCAAACCTTAAAATTAAATCTATTCTTTCAGAAGAAGAAATGGCAAAGCTTGAAAGTGTTATGACAGAAGAAGAAATAGCAAATCTTGAAACCATGACAGTTAAAGAGGCTATTAAGTTCCTGAATGATTTAGTAGAAAAAGCAAAACAAAAGGTTAATAATGCTATAATTAATTATAACTTAGTTAAAAAACAGCGCAATGATATAGAAGACCAGCTGGACGAAATTATTGATAGATTAACACCAACCCCAACACCAGCACCTTCTGACGATACACCAACAACACCTGATGTTGCACCAAGTGATGTAACTGCTGATGCTACTGTAACACCAATATTAACAGCACAAACACCAATTGCACCAACAGCAACAATAACTGATGATGTAACACCACTTGCACCACAGGCAGCAGCAATTCTTCCAACAAATGCACCACAAGGCGTAGGAGATGATACAACAAACGTAGCAGATGGACAAAACGGTGTTACAATCGAAGATGAAACAACACCACTTAGTGACAGACCTACAAATAATCAAACTGCAGCAAATACAAATATCGCAAATATAGAAGACCCAGAAACACCACTTGCTGCTACACCAATTCTTGATATGACAAATCCAAATTATTGGTGGCTGCTTTTAATAGCACTTATGATAGTTGGTCTTGTTAATTACTACATTTACAAAAGAGTATACGAAGAAAATAAGAAATAATTAATAAGAAAATTGCATGTGTAGAAGAAAAATCCAAGGTTTTTGCCTTGGATTTTTTATTTATTGTTTTTTTAAAAATTGTATGAAAAAATTAAAACTTTTCGAACAATTATGACATTTGAAATTTAATTGTTAGTATATGTGAAATTTTATATTTTGTTTATCAATTTTTCAATAAAAAATTTTTACATTTAATTATAAAAATTGCATACATTAATTAGATAAGAAAATTAAGTTTTTGCCCTCCCAGCAAAGCTTATTATAAAAACCCCTACTCTCTCCCAAAGAAAAAGGAAGCACACTACTGTGCTTCTTTTTTTTTACACAAAAAAGGACCAACTTTTGTTGGTCCAATTAAGGTTAATCAGAAAATGCTACCGCTCCAAAAACAATAAGCATTGCCCCTAAAATTAAAATACCTTCCATATTAAATCTCCTTTCGTGAACAGATGTCTTATATTAATAATATGTATTTTAAAAATAGCATCTAATTTTAGTTTTTTTCTTTTTTATCTCTTTAAAATACTTGAAAAAGTTTAGCAAATTTTGTATAATAAATTTGTGATAAGATTTAAATACAAAAACCCCTACCTACCCCGCGAAAAGACAGATTTTTCTGTCTTTTTTGCGTTTTTAAACCTTGTATTAATAATAAAAGCGCAGCTTTTGCTGCGCTTTCTTTATTTGTAAAAATCATTTATTTTTCTAAAAGAATTTTCTTCAAAAATTATTTCTTTAAAATCTTCTTTCTTGTCTGCATCAACAAGTTCAAAATCTTCTAGTGAAACCTTTCTGGTGTTTATATAAATATTTTTAACATTAACATTTCTAAAATGTGTTCTCATTTGTTCTTTACTTGGCGCATAAGGACCTTCTTTTGCAAAAGTTTTTGTATTAAAATAAAAATTTTCAATTTCATAATTGCCCAAAAAATGTTGCAAAACAATTACATCTTTAAGTGTAAAATTATTAATTTTTAAGTTATAAGTATCTGTTATGACAACGCCATTAAGACAACAATTCTCAAATTTAATATTCATAAAATCATCTAGCGGCATAATATTAGCAAAGCTGCTTTTTGTAAAAATTACGTTATCTGCATTTAAATTTTTAATTTTAGAATTAATAGCGTATTTAAAACTTGTATAGCTGTCGTCATAATTCGGACGCTGTCTTATTACTTCTACATTTTCAAGCGTAAAATTTTCAAATTTTGACTCGTTTACTAAATAAAAATCGTTTGCTTCTATATGACAATTTCTTAATGTTAAATTGCACGGAACATATTCTTCAAAACCATTATAGAAAAAATTAGAAAAAACGGTACTATCTTCAATAATTAAATTTTTTAAATTTTGGCAGCATATTATTGAACGAGGCTTTATAACAGATTTTATGATAGTTAGGCTTTCAATGTTTTTATTATTATAAAAATCCTTTTCTTCAAGTACTGCTTTATCTATTATCAAATTCTTTTTATTTAAATCAATCTTTTCTTTAGATCCTAAAATCATGTCTTTTCCCTTTCTTAAATATATTTTAACATAATTTTGTTTTTCTATCTATCTTTTTTATATAAAGAATATATAAATAGTTAATTATATAACAGGATTGCCCCTTTTATTGTAAAAATTTTAAACATATGCTATAATAAAATTAGAAAAAATATATAATATTTAAATTTACTTCTTGTAAACTTTGCACAAAATTATTTAAATTTTTAATTTTTCTTTGTAAATTTTAGTTAAATACATTTCTTGCAAATCATATTAATAGTAGAAACAATTTTTAAAAATTAAATATGAGGGGAAAGATTTATGAAAATTAAAGATTTTAAATATTACAGACATTATGATTTAGAAAATTTTGTCTTCACACAAGGAATTACCAAAATAGGTTCTTGTGCTTTTATGGATTGTACTAGTTTAAAAGAGGCTATATTTCCAGATTCACTTCAAAATGTAGGCAGTGCAAGCTTTGCTGACTGCATATCCCTTGAAAAAATTATTTTTAGTCCACTTTCAAAAGTAAATTCAATAGAACTAAGAGCATTTAATAGATGTGGCAACGTAAAAGAAATTGTTCTTCCATACAGTGTAGAAAAAATAGACCAAGAAGCATTTGGACAGTGTTATGCTGTAGAAAGTATAATAATGCCAGAACATATAGGTTTTCTTCACGAAACAGCTTTTTTAGGATGTTATCAAAGAAAAATAATGTATAAAAATAAAGAGTTCAATAATATATATAAATTCTTAGAATATTTTAAAGAAGAAAAAGAAGAAGAACTTAAAAACATTAAAAAAGTATCAAATCTTTCGCTTTAAATATATATATATATAAGAATCTTTTAAAAAGTCCTAAAATTAACGTTTTAGGACTTTTTTTTACCTTAAAATACAATTTTTTTAAAATTTTTTACATTTGATTTTATTTTTTTCTGCATAGTGCATGTTCAATCTATTATACTAATATATGTACAATAAAATTAAAAACAATACTCGCATGGGTGCGTATAGTTAGTCGATTCCCACCGCAAGGTAAAACGGCAATAATGCAAAACTAAAAACAAAATAAAAAAACATATGAGGAGAGATTATAATTATGAAAAAGACAAATTTAGCACTTGCACTTGGTGCAGCAATGGTAGCAGGTTCCGTTATGCCTGCATTCGCTGATGGAGCAGCTACTCCATTCGCAACAAAACTTACAGTTGGACAGACAGTAGATACACAGACAGTTGCTTCTACAGATACAATGGAAGATGGCGCTGTTATTTCACAGGACGCTAACAAGAACTCAGTTGAAGAAGTTGAATACCAGACAATCGAAAACCCAACTGCTGAACAGTCAACACAGTCAGCAACAGTTTACGCAAAGGTTGGTTCTTCTTTCAAAGTAACTATTCCAAAGGTTATCGTTCTTAAAGGTGTTCGTGGTGCTGCTTCTACAGCTACTTACAAGGTAGACGTTGATGGCGATATCGCTGGTGACGAATACGTTCTTGTACAGCCTGCTAGCACATTCGCTATGAAACAGGCTGGTAAGGCTGATGTTGAAGCAACTGTTGCTCAGGAAGTTGTTAAGTATCGTGCTTACAACTACACAACTGCACTTGCAGCTGGCGAAGCTGTTATGGCTGAAAACCAGGAAGATGCAATTGCTGATGGTGAAGGAACAGGTACTGTTTCTGCAACACTTACAGCTGGTAAATGGAATGGTTCATTCGATTTCGATATCAGACTTGTTAATGAAACAGAAGCTGCTAACAACAACTAATTATCAACACAAGCAGTACAAAGCGTAGTAAATTGTTGAAAAAACAATGATTTCTTTACGGGATACATGAGTAAATCATGTATCCTTTTTTTATCTCTAATTTTTCTTAAATCTTTCATATTATAAGTGGTAAAAAATCAAGAAAGGACTTTTTTATAAAAATGAAAGACAGTTTTTTTAATGAAGACGTTAGAAAATTATCGCAAGAAGACCCACTTCGCACACTTGCAATATTCTTAAAATACAATTTTCCAATTAAAGATGAAGACCTTGCAGACGTAATTTTTAATGCGGAACGTGTAGATTTTTTTAAAACACACAAAATTTTAATAGAATATAATAAGGAAAAATTAGACAGGAAAACTTTCAATAATCTTCTTGACTATGTTGAAACTAATGTAGAAAATAGTGCGACACAAATGCTTGTGCTTTTTGAAATTGGTAAGCAGTATATAGAAGAAAATCCTGGTATTGATTTTAAAAATAGTAAAGAAATACAAAGACTTATAAAGCTATCACCAATAAGTCTTAACTTTTTAAATTTAAAACCAGAAATCAATTTTGCTATATGCCAGTCTTTAAAAGATAGTCATGATGTAAAGCTTGCGGCAACACTTTTAAAATCTAATTGTATGTATGATAAGGGATTTAAACAGATAAGAAGAGAACTTGTAGAAAATTTTAAAACAAACGCAAAAGAAGAAGACTACGAACTTGTACGTGGTCTAGCAGATTTTAAACAAATAGGCAAAAAATACGAAACGGAAATGTCTAGATAATTGAAAAAGTATTTTAATTAATGTATAATAAATGCTATAAGGCTAAATGCCTCGTGGCATTTTTAATTTTTGAATAATGAAAGGATGGAATATATGGGAAACAAACTAACAAAACTTATTTTTGCAGTAGGAATTATCCTGGCTATTTTTGGTTTTGCAAGCGAAGGGAACGAAGTCCTGGCGGGTACAGGCATAATTCTTATAATAGCTTCTTTTATTTTAAAGCATATAAGATTTCTTGCAAGGTTAATTCTTTTTGGCGCAGGCGGACTTTTATGTATATTTGGCTTTGCAGAAAGTTTTTGGTACTTTGTGCCAGCATTACTTTGTTTTGGAATTGCAGCAGCGCTTAAAAAAGAACCAACGCCAGAAGAAATAGAAGAATCTAACAGAAAAACGCTTGAACTTGCGCAAAGACTTGCAGATGGTGATTCGCCAACGCTTTTTTCTTCGCGACCTAAAAAAGAAAGCACTGCTGATAAATGGCTTCGTGAAACAAAAGAATCACAAAATAGGGAAATGGACCAATGGCGCGCTAATCAAAGAAAGAAAGAGCAACTTCTTGACCAAGCCCGCGTCTTAGAAGACCAAGCCCGCTACGGGACACCTTGGGAACAGAATCAAAAGCGTCAGCAAGCAGAAAATCTGCGCCGTGAAGCAAATAGACTTTAATTAAAATATAATAAAAAGCAGGCTCAAGCAGCCTGCTTTAATTTATGTGAATTTAAATAATTTTCGTCCCTATCTATCTCGATTATAAGTTTGTCCAGCATATCTTCTGTAATCAAAGTTTCCCCAGAAAGTTCCAAGAAAATTCTGGCTATTTTTCGAAGACTTTTCCAATACGCTTCTTCATTTTTGTAGATAGCGATAGCATTTTTAAGAATTTCTTTTTGTCTTTGTACTTCTTTTACAAGTTCATTTGCATTTTGCATTTTTCTTATTTCCTTTCTTTTTAAAGAAAATTTTTAGTTATACTAATAGTATGACTTTAAAAGTAGTATATTAAATCCAATATCCTTTAAAATTAAAAAATCGTAGGAAAATTCCTACGATTATCTTTTTAATATTTTATCTTTATTTTCTTTAATGTATTCTTTAATTAGATTAAAAATTTCATCATAATTTTCCTGAATTCTTGAAATTCCAAACTTTTGTATCTTATAACCGTTTCCTGCTTGGAAAACTTCATTAAAAGATTCATCGGTAAACTTACTAGGCGAAATGAAACCAAGCCACACTATTTTTAGTCCAACTTCATTAGCATCTTTCTTTACAAGTCCAAGTGCAACGCCTTCATCTACAAGCCAAAGAGCGAAATCTTCTTCGTACATAATGGGGTTTTTATAACATCTATTGGTTATCCAAATTTGTCTTACTGCATCCATAAAAAACCTCTTTTAAAAATTAAAACATACATTTACCTTCGATTCTTTATTTTTTCTTTAATATGATTGTTAAAACCAAAAAAACAAATATTTACAAAAAATCTTTTTAGTATAGTACAATATTTTCTTAAAAAAGTCAATGTTTTTTATTTCATTCAAAATAAATATATAACAATAAAATTTCAAGTTATCTAAACATAAGCACCGTTAATTGATTTTTTAACACATTTATGTTATAATATCATTATAAAACAAAGAAATTATAATTATAAAAAAAATATTTTTTAATATAAATTATAAAGTATTTTTCTTTTCTGCCGATATATATAATGTAAAGGAGAGAATTATGTACACATTAAACATAGAAAACGAAAGACTTTTTGATGAAAGAAATTATTATAAATTAAAATGTATTGGAAAATGCACAAAAGGTTTTGACCCTTCATTTTTCCGTGCAAAATATTTTCTAACTTGCCACGATAAAAATTACGTAGCATATGAAAGGCTAAACACATTTGATGATATTAAAGTAGATGTCGTAGAAGTTGAAAACTTTGAAATTCCAGAAGACTACGACCAGTATATGCTTTTTGCAGGAATAGAAGAAAACCCAATAAAAGAAAGAATTGCAAACGAAGTTGGAAATGCAGTTTTAAAATTTAGAGGTTTTTACCTTTTTAGACAAATGTATTATACATCCACAGGTTGTGCTATGGGTGGTATTGACGATAGCTTTAAATATGAAAATGTAAATATTAGAAAATTTAAAAAAGAAATTAAAGAAAAACAAATGTAAATGGCATTTAGATAAAAACTTGATAAATTAAAATATGATAGTTTGCGATAAAATAATTAAATTAGGAGACATAACAAATGTATAATGCAAAAGTACAAGAAAGATATGAAAAATGGCGGTCTAAACTTTGTATGATACTAGGTGTGTTATCTGTATTAGATTTAATATATGTGTTAAGTATAATTATTTTAATGTTTAAAAGAAATACAGGTACTTTATATGATGTTTTAATTATAGGGATACCTGCAGATAGCTTATTGTTTCTTGGTATGGTAGTCATTTTTAGTGCAGTAATAATATTAGGCGGTATTAACTTAATAGTAAAATGTATTTTGGACGCGTTTTTAACTGATTGACATACCCAGTGCGGTTAAAACCGTGACTTTTATGCTCGTTCTTTAATTGATTTGTTTTTGTAAAAAATAACCCCAACATCTTTATGATGAAGGGGGTTTTTGTCATTTGCTGCTTTAACTTAATGACATTGAGCAAAGGGCAACCTTTGCTTTTTTTTATTTTAAAAAATTGTTCCTTATTCGTTTTTAAAAGTCATTCTAAAAGTATATTAAAAACGAAAGGGGATTTAAAAAATGAAAAATAAAAAACTTATTTCTTTATCATTAATCTTTTTGCTGTCAGTATCCATCCTATCTGGCTGTACAGAAAAAGAAATTCAAAATATTTCAAAAGAAACAAATCAAACAGAAAATACAAATGAAGATTATAAAAATTATGTATATAGCGGCACATCTGTATTAAAAACCTCTTCATACGATACTACCCTTGTTCCATATGAAGACGGTTTTTATAATTTGTCGTTAGATTATGACGAAGTAGAAGATGAAGGTGTGCTTTTTGAAGAAGAAGCACTTGATGAAACAGAAAATACTGACCGTATTATTCCTGACGAAGAACCTGATTGGAGCGCTGATTATACTATAACCTTTTATGATGGTGACTTAAAAGAAAAAGATAAAATAACATTTACAGGCAGCGGTGATGAATATGGACAACTTTTATTCATTGATGGTGATAAAAATCTTTATTTTGAATCAAGTTCATATGTTGAGGATGAATTTATAACGTCTATCCTAAAAACAGATTCTACAGGTGCTAAAATTTACAGTACGCCTTTTGTTCAAGAAAACAATGAATATGGCAGTTATTTAAGAAATTTATTTACTTTTAAAGACGATTTATACGCAGTAGATGGTAATTCTTATCTTTATAAATTAAATAACCAAACAGGTGAAATTTTAGAAACAGTATATCAACCACAATCAACAGGATATGTAGATTATTTTGCTTTTGATGATGATATTTATGTATTAGATAATGACTTTGAAAATGGAAGTAAAATTGGAAAGTTAGATGATACTTTTAAAGTACAAGACATAACAATTGATATTCCAAAAGATACTTACGATTTTAAAAAAGGTGCTGATATTAACCTTATAGCAAAATGTGGCGATTGTCTTTACGATATAAATCTTTTAGATGCTACTTGCAATAAAAAGATAGACTTCATTCAAAGTG
>JAEEGL011865124.1_pt1 | contig 18216 bp, 15 predicted proteins | sample 9134231 | NCBI WGS metagenome assembly JAEEGL01 (sample SAMN16246548, study PRJNA631951) | gut metagenome | biome: gut microbiome; feature: rumen; material: fiber-attached | host: Bos | place: Iran: Karaj | collected 2018-10 | reverse complement strand
TATTTCATTAGCAATCTTTAAATATTCTTCTCTTCTATCTAATACTTCTTTTACCATTCTTGGAAGAATATCAAAGTCATTTAATATATCTTTATCTTTCTCTAAACCTTTTTTAACAGCTGCTTTATAAGCCATTAAAGAAATAATTGCTACTTGTAAAATATAAGCTTTAGTAGTCGCTACCGCAATCTCTGGTCCTGCTTCTATAAATACTTGCATCTTACTCTCTCTCGCAATAGTACTTCCTTTAACATTAACAATTGCTAAAGTATCTACTTTCTCTTCATTTGCCTTTCTCATCGCTGCTATAGTATCAGCAGTCTCTCCTGATTGAGATATTAATATAACTAATGTTTTTCTATCATATAATACTTTCTTATATCTATATTCAGAAGCAACATCACATACTACTCTAATACCTGCTTTTTCTTCTAATAAACTCTTGCCAATCATACCAGCATAATAAGCAGATCCACAAGCAACTATATGTATTTCTTCATATTTAGATAAATCAATTAATTTATCTAAATCTTCAATATATGGATCAAGTGTTTTCTTTAAAACAACTGGTTCTTCCATAATCTCTTTTAACATAAAATGTTCATATCCACATTTATCTCTAGCTTCACTAGAAACATCTGCAGTAAGCACTTCTTTATCTACACTTTTACCATTCTTTGTAATTAGATATCCATCTTTACTAATTTCTACTATTTCTAATTCATCTAATAAAACATATTTATCAGTATAATCAATAATAGCTGCTATATCACTAGCTAAAAATAAGTCATCTTCACCTACACCTAGTATTAATGGACTATCTTTTCTTATACCATATAATTTATCATCACCATCTACTACAATAGCAAAAGCATAACTACCTATAATATCTTTACATGCCTTATTAATTGCCTTAATAACATCTCCTTCATAATAAGAATTAATAAGTGCACAAGCTACCTCTGTATCAGTTTCACTTACGAATTTCACTCCTGAATCAATTAACCTATCTCTTAATTCATGAGCATTTTCAATTATTCCATTGTGAACTAATGTAATCTTACCACAAGTATGTGGATGTGCATTCACTTCATTTGGACCCCCATGAGTAGCCCATCTAGTATGAGCAATACCCATATCACATTTTATTAATTTTGCTTTACTTAATTTTTCTTCTAAATTAGATATCTTACCAACACTTTTAATTACTTGTATTTCATTACTATTTTTAAAAGCCACTCCAGCACTATCATATCCACGATATTCTAACGCTTTCAATCCGTTCAATAAAATATCTTTTACGTTTCGTTTTCCTTTATATCCTACAATTCCACACATAAAAATACCTCCACTATGAAAACTAGTGAAGATATATATTTTGTTATAATTTTGATTTTACTCTTTGTAATATATCTAACGATGCACTATATCACCGTAGTAGTACCCGCCGAATTTTCGATAACCTACTAACCTCGTCAAGCTTAGAGCTCTGGCGCTATACAATTATTACTCTCCTTCTCCATAATTGTATTTAAATTAATACTAACATAAACAAAAAAAATAAGCAAAAATCAAATTCTTGCTTATGTAAATAGACAATACTTTACACTATTCTCCTAATCTTTCAACTGTACCAGTAAATTTACTCTTATTGTATTCTTCAATTTGATCAGCAAACATTTGGTCAAACACAGGAAGATTCTTAGTAATAACATCTGGATAAATATTCTTAGAATGTAAAATAGCATTTCTAAAATCTACAATATTAACTTCTCTTCTATTATCAAATAATGCATTAGAAAAAGCTTGTTGAATAATAGTCAAAGTAACATCTGGATATCTAGAACCAATCTCATATACTCTCTTATACTCAGAAGTAATATCAGTTAAAAATTCCATTATTCTTCTTTGAATAAAAGATGTGTACATCATCTTAGCTCCAGTACGTTTCTCAATCTTAGGAAGAGTACCTATACAAATACCAATATTCTCTTCTCTAGTAGGTTCAAATATTTCTACTTTTTGGAAACGTCTAACAAATGCCTTATCTCTTAAAATGTATCTTTCATACTCTTCAGTAGTAGTAGCACCAATTACTTTAATATCTCCACGATCAAGTGCTGGTTTAAACATATTAGCGAAGTCTAAAGCTTCACCTTTAGTACCCATCAAAGTATGAATCTCATCTATAAATAGTATTAATTTACTTCTACTTTTTATTTCATCAATTAAGTTATTAATTTTAGCTTCTCCAGTAACTGGATCCACACCAAGTAAAGCTGAAGTATTAACTTTAATAACTTGATAATCAGCTAACACATCTGGAACCATATGCTTTTGTATACGATAAGCAAGTCCCTCAACACAAGCAGTTTTACCAACACCAGGTTTACCAATTAAAACAGCAGACTTATCTGGAGTAAGTAATATCAATATCAATTGTTTAATTTGTTCATCTCTACCTATTGCTGGATTAGTAATGTAATCTTTTTCTTGAAAATTTTCACCATAGTTATCTAATATACTAATTCTTTTCTTCTTTACATCAAACTTTTCATCCATATAAGTCCCTCCATATTCTATCTAATTATAACATAACTACTTCTTTATTTTACCATAAACAAGTAATTTTCTATATAAATCTTTAATAGCCATACATCTAGCACTACATTTATTTTTTTCTTGTGGAGTTAGTTCCGCTAAAGTCTTTCCATTATCAAGTTCTACTATTGGATCAAATCCAAAACCGTTTTCTCCTCTAGGATCAACTATCTTACCACCAATAATACCTTCTCCAACTATACTATCCTCACCATCATAGTATACAATGTTACATACAACTTCACATGACTTATCTTCATAATCACTAACTTTACGTATTATATAATCATTTTTATAATCCCAGTTAGCATCAAGAAATCTATTAGTTAATACACCAGGCCAATCACCAAGTGCTTCTATACATAATCCCGAATCATCAGCAATAACTGGCTCTTTACAAACTTCATATATCTCTTTCGCTTTCTTTAAAGCATTCTCAAAAAATGTCTTTTGATCTTCTTCAACATCTACTTCTAGATTCATATCACTCAAAGCTGTAATTTCTGTTTCTTTAAATATTGCTCTTACTTCTTTTAATTTATCTTTATTATTACTTGCAAAAATCATACTATCACCTACTTATACTATATCACATTTTTTTATCAATTGGGTTAACATGTATAACAGTTAAGTAAACTTCTTCTACTTTTTTATCAATTTCTTTCTCTAATCTATTCGCAATATCATGTGATTCAAAAGTACTTAAGTTACCATCAACAAATATTGTAAAAGATATTTGATATTGATATCCCACTGGAGTTGCATTAAAATGATTAATTCTATATATTTCTTTATGATTATTAATAATCTCTAATACTTTATTCTTCGTCTTAACATCCATACTTTTATCCATAAGTACATCATAACTTTCCTTAAACAATCTTAATGCACTAATAATAATCCATATACTAATACCAATACCAACAATACTATCTATTATAAATATATTAAAGACTGCACAAAGACAAGCTATTAAGTTAGCAAAAGTAACAAAGCAATCATTCCTATGATCCATACTATTAGCTTTAATCAAAATGTTGTCATACTTTTTATATAATATTTTTGTATATAAATATAATAAAAACTTAATAATTATTGTTACAATACAAACTATTATTAACCATATAGAGAAAGTAAATCTTTCTCCATTTATTAATGCCTTAATAGAACTACTAAGTACTTCATATGACATAAGTATAATAATAATACTTATAAATAACGAATAAATATATTCAGCTTTACCATGTCCTAAATTATGATCATCATCTCTCGGTTTAGAACTTATTCTATTCCCAACATAAGTCAGAACAGATGATAATATATCTCCAGCACTATTCATACTATCCGCAATCATAGCATAAGAACCAGTAAAGAACCCTACTATTCCCTTTATAATAAGTAAAAATATATTACCAAATACACCAAATATACTAGCTATTTTTATTGCCTTAAATTTCTCCATCTTATACCTCATCTATCCTTAATATAAAATCATTTAATCCATTATACCATTTATACATATTTTTCTTTTTATTTTGATAATTAACTCTATCTTCAATACTACTATTTGGATAATTCTCATCATATCTCTTTAAACATCTGTAGTAGCAATTATTAACACAAGTTCTAAGAATAAATATTTCTCCTTTTAAAATACTAATATCTTTAACATTTCTAAATTGAGCACTATCTATTACTATTATCTTACCACTATTCTTAAAACAATCTAATATTCCTAAATATAATTTATCAAAATCATTAATCTTATCTGGTACATCACCATCAAAATAATTTATTACATCTTTACTATAATTATCTGTATCGATAACTATAAAATTAGAATTATTATTAAAATCTTCACACAAAGTACTCTTACCACTACCACTTTCACCAGTGATATTAATAACCGCATCATCACTAAGTTTTTTATGATAATAATCTTTATCAATATCTATTTCTATTAATAAATCTTTTTTTCTATATAGTTCTTTTAATAACTTAGTATCATTATTATTCTCTGCTTCTAATATTTTTTTATCTAAATCTATACTTCTTATCACAGTACTCACCACTCTAATTATAACAAAAAAAGAGGATTATTTTTTATAACATTCTCTTCCCTTTACAAATTGCATCTCTCTAGCCTTATTATTAGTAAAATATAAATCAAAATCACATCTACGTATCATATCATAAACATAAATCTTATTCTTCTCAAGTTTTTTGAAAAATTCGGCATATTTATCATTATTAACATCATATAAAAGAATTATTCTATAATCATTAGAAAAATTAATCTTTTTAATAATATCTATATCACTATCTATATCAATAAACAAATATTTATAATCTATTTCTTTATTATCTATATAATTAGTAATACCAAAATAATTATCTTGGTCTTCTGGTCTTGTTCTAGTTAAATAATACCCCAACCATTTAAAATAATCATCATTTCGATATTCCCCAAAATAAGTCTTAATTGTCTCATCTAATCCCATAATACAATCTCTTTCATAAAACCCAATATTAAATAAAAAATACTTAGTATAATAATCATCTAAATCTATTAATTTTACTTCTCCATCAACATACATAATATTATTTAATTTAATATCCATTGGATAGATATTATGATCAGTCAATTCTTTAAAATTACGAACTAATTGATTAGATACATCTATTTTTAATTCTAAAGGAGCATTCATCATATGATTAAGTGTAGTTCCATTATAATAAGGTAAAACAATACCAGAATATATACCATCTATATATAATATATCTTTTACTAAATCAGAATACTCTATTCTTTTACCAATTCTTTTTATTTTTAATGCTCTTTTTTTATTCTTAAGTTGTGGATTATCTTTTAGTGAGCCAAACATTGTTTTTACTTGTGGATTATATACTTTTAACGCTAAAGAATCATCATATCTATATACTACTCCAAAAGTACCAGCACCAAGTTTATCTAATTTTTTTAAATCTTCATTATTAATACTAAGCATATTATCCTCCGTGAGTAGTTATTATAACAAAAAAAGTTAAGTATTTCTACTTAACTTTTAACCATTAGCATAAGTTCCATGCTGCCCGGCTATCTTACAAGAATGTTCACAAGCTACACCAACAGAAGAAGAATATGCAACTCTATTATCCTTTTGATAATCATCGTGATACCAAGTCTTTTTATGCCAATTAGAATACGTTTCATCAGCTGGTTTAGAGGAATTATACCACCTATAACCATGGAAAGTATGTGCAGCAGAATTAATCGGATAAGATCCTTCATGGCATACATCCCATACATAAGTATTTTTAGGTATATCTCCTTTGCATGCAGAAACACCATTATCAGTGTTTTGATAATATAAACACATTGTTGAAGAACTATGATGAGTACCAGGACCAGTTCTTTTAGTATTACCATCATATGACTTAAATGCTCCATTGTAATAATCATAAGTACATTTACAATCCCAAAAATCAAAATCATAACATTTATATGGATGGTTTTTCCATTCATCATTGTGCTGATCAGCACCTTTAGAACAGTTGGTATTATTAGTCTGAGTTTCACCAACTTTATAAGCCCTAGAAGCTGTATTCTGTACAGTTCTATTAAATAATTTATAAGCTGTTGTTTCTTTATCAGTTTCATTACCAGCTACATCTATCGCAAAAGCATGTCTGCTACCATCAGTTGTTACTCCAGAAATACTACCAATACTAACACTAGAACTATTAGCGACATCGCTATAATTATTACCACCCCAACGTACTTTATCAACTCCAGAAAGACTATCAGTCGCAACAGCTGATAAAGTATAATAATAAACATCAGCTGCAGTTATAGTAATTTCTGGCGCCGTTCTATCTAGTTTTATAGTAATTGTCTTTGCAGCGGTACAATTATCAAGTTCATCACAAACTTTATAAGTATTAGTTACTGTACCTTGCTTATGTACATTTCTACAATTTTGATTTGAATTAGTAACATTATCATTTTGACCAGTAGTAGTTAAATAATATTTAACACCACCAACACCACCATCTGTCGAACCACTAGCCTTTGTAATAACATAACCACTATACCAAGTACTATCAGTATAAGTCCCAGAAGTATTCCAAGAAGCACTACAATCATAAGTTGTATCATTAGGCTTTTTATATCCAGTGACTGTTGGATCAGTTGGAGCTTTCCTATCAAGTTTAACTATTCTTTCAACATAATTAGAATAGTTTCCAGCATTATCTCTTGCTCTAAATTTAATTGTTGCACTACCTTCAACAATTCCAACATTACGATATGCTTGCTTTATATTGTTTGCATCTGTGCTTTGACCAGAAGTAGTTAAATAGTAACCTTCTACTTCAGATATATTATCTGTAGAACCACTAGCTGTAACCAAAACCCAACCCTTATACCAAGTATTGAAAGTATAACCATCTAAACCAGCTGAAGAAGAAATATCTGTACTATTATTCTTTTTAAATCCAGCAACTGTTGGATCAGTTGGATTAGTTCTATCTATTAACATATTAACATTTACAATAGATTTGTTACCTATTCCATCTTCTACTACAAAACTTGCATATCTGTGTCCTTCAGCGCTCAATGAATGTTTATAATTCCTACTAGTAGTTAAACTGTAACCGTCATCTATTGTGAACGTTTCATCAATATTTCCTCCATTTAAGGTTGTATATCCAGATGCATTCCTCTTAAGACCATCTTTATTCCACTTCCAGCTTGTTGATTTCAATGCCGATCCGTCTTCTACATCAAATGTAAAACATACACCATTTGGATAATTGGCTTTGTTTAACCAACCATTGACATTACCAGCTAAGTCTGAAGAATTAATTGTTTGTGTATTACCTGAAGCTGTCACTGATTTTAATTCGTCTCCTGATGCTTCACCACTACTATTACATTTGTAAGCTTTAACTATTACAGTTGGAGATGTCTTATCTATAAACTTAACAACTGGGCACCTATATTTGTTTCCAACATTATCAGACATTTTTATGTAGTCTACTCCACCATTAGAAGTAAATGTTTTAGTATATGTATCCTTTTCACAACCAGATCCATTTCCATCATTACACCTTACTGTTACTTTTACATCACGATTAACCCATGTTTTTCTTCTGAAAAGTCCTTTCGGATCATCTTCTTTATTAATATATTCACATGTTGGCGGTGTCTTATCTTTGTAGTCATTAGTAAAGATTTTACTTGTTGAATTTCCTTTAATATTAGTAGCTGTTGCCTTTACTTTAAGAATTACTTCAGTACTATTAATTGCATATTTACTTAACTTAATTGTTTTTTCTACTTTTGGTTGTCTTACTTGCATAGTTCCAGTATTTAGTAACTCTACACTTTTTCCATTTTCAATTACAAATACACTATAGCTATAACTAAGTAATTTAGTTTCAGGATTATTCTCTTCACCATCAAAAGTAATCTTAATAGATGCTGTTGCGACATCCTCTTTTGACCCAGGGAAAACTGCATCTATTTTAGGCTTCTCAGCTTTTTCTTCTTCAGCCGCTACTTTATCATCTGGACAAGTTAAATATGCTGTATATGAATAATCATTTATTCCGTACTTATAAACATTAACGTAAGTTTTATCATCCTTACATTTAGTCTTACCATCATATCTAGTTATATCCTTTTTTAAATAATTAGCTTCTCTTAATTCTTTAGCTGTAACTTTTTCTTTTTTACCAACAACTTTTGGTAATCTATTTTGATTAGATCTCATAAAACTTTGAGCCGCTAATACTAAATTCTTTTCTTGATTAATATAATACTCTTCATGGGCTTTTTCTAAAATATTAGAAACTGCAGTAATACCAATAGTTGATAAAATACCTAGTATCGCAACTACCGCTAATAACTCTACCATAGAAAAGCCTTTACTATTCATTTTCATAAACGTTCACCTATTATAATACTAATGCAATTTCTCATGAAAAACAAGCTTTTTGTACAACATAAATACATAAAATGACAAAAAAAAAGACAGTTAATTACTTTCCACATAAGTAACATAACTATCTTCAATTTTACTATTATAATTTGAATTATAATAAGCTAAAACACCATTACCATTTACTTCAATTCTATCTATGTTCGTCGCAATAATCTTTTGTGTCAAATTAGCTAATTCCAGATGTATTAATTCTTTATTACCTGTTACACAATATACATTACTTGTAGCCCCAGGAAAACCAGTTAATCTTTCACATTCAACAGCTTTTATAGTAACAAGTTTTTGTCCACTACCAAATTCATCTTTAAATTGAAATTCATTAACTGTTCTTGTTAATCCCACATCTTCTACTTCAGAATTAACATCACTATTGTTGTTAGAAATAACTTCTTCTTCCTCATAATCACTATTATTATTAGAAATACTATTATTAGTATCCACATATTTATAAATTATATAAGTAGTTGTAACTCCCACTAATACTAGAACTAAAAAAGTAACAAACATAGTAAAAGTTGTTTTACTCATTTTTCATCACCATTCATATTATATCACATTTTATTAATCTTTTCTAAATATTTACTTCTCATCTTTTTAAGAGTATTATCACATGCTTTAACACTTACATCTTTTATATCACAATCAGTATCAATAAAGCATACATTTTTATTTAACTTCTTCATTCTTTTAAAACTCTTATTATATTCATCTACATTAGTTTTATTTAAAAAATGTCTTTCATCTAAACTTAGATTAGCAAAATAATCTCTCTTTAAAGCCGTAATACTATCACAATAAGTACCTATTATAATATCTATTTTATTATTAATTAATGGAATGTACTCTTCTTTATAATTGTTATATTCTTCTTCACTCATTCCATTCTTAAGATATAATCTATCTACCCAAATTAATCTATCAAACAAACATCTATCTACTATTATAATGTCATAGTCTTTTTCTAAATTCTCATTTAATTCTTTCAATACATATTTAGGTATTTCAGTATTAACTATATTTTTATATTTGTCTTTTAATAATGGATATATCTCTTTTTTATATCTTTTACTAGTAGTAAATTCTTCTATTATTTCTACTTTAAAACCACCTTTTTTAAAAAAATCATATAAGTTATGAATTAATGTAGTTTTACCAGTTCTTGGAGTACCAGTAAACTCTATAACAAAAGTATCCATCTTCTCTATTCTTTTTAATTTTTCTAATTCACGTCTTCTATAATATAAGTTCCTTAATTTATTATAATACTCTTCTTCCCCTTCAAATATCTTATCACTAATAAATTTATCATGTTTCTTATAAAAAACCTCATCAAGTAATTGCTTATATCTTTTAAACATTTCTAATTCTTTATCTTCATTAGTAATTAAACTTTTATATATACTTTCATAATACCATTTCTGATCTTCAAAACCTCTCTTAAAAGAACTAAAGTCATATTCACCTTTTTCTTCAAACAATATTTGTAGATCAGATAAATTACTAATCTTATCACAACATACAATAGCTTTATGTCTTAAATCTAAATTCTTAACTGTCTTAATCGTATGTTTCTTTCTCTCTTCCCAAGATAAAGATTTATCTGGTTCACTATCACCCATAACTAAAGATGCAATATCACTACCAAATTCTTTTTCAATATCTTCTATTGTATATTTAGTATCTTCCACTACATCATGTAATACTCCTGCACTAACCACATTATCATCAAAACCATAATCCTTAAGTAATAAACTAACATCAATAGGATGTACAATAAAAGGCTTAGTTTTATCACTCTTTCTTCTTTGACCATGATGTGCTTTTAATGCAAAATTATATGCTTTATCTACTATATTCATAAATACCTCCCATACCTATTATACATAAAAAAGAGTACTAATGTACTCTAAATAATTCCAAGTCCTAATAGTCCAATAAATACTAATAAAAGTATTATATATAAAACTATTGTAACTATGTAAGTATAAACTTTTTTCTTTTGTCCATCTACTTCCCATTCATATATTTCTACATATGGTACTGGACTTCTTCTATACCAACCTTTTACTTTAATTGTTTTATCAACATATTGATGTGACTTAAATAATGCAAAAACTTTATTTAATATCCATAATGGTTGATTATAATCTAAGAATATAATTCCAGTTTCATCTTTTAAAGTAAAATCCTCATTAAAGATACAACCTGGATCTCCTTTACCTATTACATTTCCTTGTAATTCACAAGGTACAGAAGTAACACTACTAACCTTTACTTCTCCAAGTAAATCCTTAATAGTCTTTGGACTATATCCACTCTTATGACTTCTTTTAAATCTAATAAATAAGAATATTACACCAATAATACCAGCAATTCCACAACTAATGAAACTATAATTAATATTATCTAAAGCCATAAATACCACAAATAATGCAAATGCTGCGATAAAGAAAAGGCTTGGTAAATACTTAATTAATAATTCAAGGAAGAAATCATCAACATAACTTTCAGGCTTTACTAAATCAAATACAATATATGGATCTTGTCCATAATCTTTACTAACATCACTTATCGCAAGTAATCTCTTTGAAATTAATGGATGAGTAGATTGTAATTGATAAATAAATGCCCAAGGATTCCACATCTCCCACTTCATAGCGTTCTTAATACTATCTTTGTTATCAATATTATTATTAGATGCTACTATTAAACTCTTTGAAGTTTTAGAATCAAATATTCCTAAAGCTCCAACATCTTTTGTTGAACGAATTTTTTTCTTCTTCTTTCCATCTTCTTCTTGAGTATCATTACTATCATAATTAACACTCAATCCAAATCCTATTTTAACTAAAGCTTGTGCTAAAGCATTTGGATTTTTAGTTTCTTCTACACTAAATTGATCTGCATAATATTCTCTCGTTCTTGATAACCACAAGATAATATATTGTGAAATAATATACAATACATAAGCAATAATACCAATTAATTGTCCATAACCACTATTGTTATTATTACTACTATTATCACTAGAATCAATTAATATTTGATATACAAAATATAAAACAAGTGGTACTACTTGAGCTACAGTCATAAATAACATATCATAATGCACTACATGTCCTAGCTCATGTCCAACAACTGCTTTAACTTCTTCTTCTTTTAATAATTCAAAAATACCACGTGTAAGAACTACTCTAGCATCATTCTTAGTTCTACCATAAGTAAATGCATTAGGAGCTCCATCATCAATAATCGCAAATTTTGGTTTCTTCATCTTATATTTAGTACAGATACCATCTACAAATTCATTTAAATAAGTAGGAATCTCTGCTCCAAACTTAGCTTTATAAAACCATCTCATAGTAATATCAGTTATCCAAGGAGCAATTAAAAATTGAATAATTAATACTACTAAACTAATACCAAGTCCAATATACATACTAATACCAGTAAATAAACATACACCAAGTACTATAACTGATAATAGTGCATATAATCCAACCAAAGTAAATGTTGAAATTCCAAGTAAATTTCTCTTCATATTATCACCTCTAAGAAAATTTTATCACAATTTTATCATTAATAACATCATAATAATTATTAATTTTTTTAAATTCTTTACTCTTTAATAATTTATTATAATCATCTTCATTAACATAATTAATATCTAATCCTTTATAGAAATACATATATCTAATAAATCCATTCTTAGAATTAGTATAATCATCTCCCCAAAAGATATCTAGATCACCAACAAAACCATAATTCATTTTATAAATCTTATCAAAATTATTACTCTTACTTAAGCTACCATAAATCATAAACTCTTTATCTAAATCATTAATATTATTATTTATAACACTATCAATAACAGTATCATATTTATTCTTAGTATTATTTAAACTCAAATAAGTAGCCTGATCTTGTACTATATAATTTCTAAGTAATAAACATATTAATATAATACTAATTACTTTAATAAACTTAGTATCAATCAAACTAAATAAAAAATAATAAAATACTAAATAACTACCACCCATAAGTAATTGAAACTTACTAATAGGTACAATAAAACTAATACTATTCATAAATATAGGTAATAATAATATTAAAACTATAATAAATATTTTATTACCAATAGTACTCTTACTATTAATTAACTTAATAATTAAACTAAAACCAAGTACGATAAATAATAAATAATTAAGTATATGATTCTTCATATAATAATTTTTAATAATCTCACTATTATTACCAAAGAAATAATAATAAAAGTAATTATAAGAATCAATTATTTTATTTGGAATAGTCTTAATTAATTCTAATATATTTAAATTATTAGCGTTACTATAGTCACTAATATTTATATGAAATAAACTAATACTTATTTTTACTAATATATAATAAATAAATAATCCTATTAATATACTAATAATATTAAACATTAATTCTTTAATCTTAAAGTTATTATCAAATAATAATTTAATAGAATAAATAGCAATTAAAGTAATACCAATAGAAATAGATGCTTGATAAATAGATAAAGCTATAATAGTTAACATTATACTAATTAAATATTTATATTTAGATTTCAATTTATATAATAAATAAATACTAAGTACAATACTTAACATAGAAATCATATAACTAAAACTACAATAATAAAATAACAAAATACAAGAAACAATCGGTGTACAAGTAATAAATACTATATTTAAATATTTATTCTTTATCTTTAAAAAATCTAATAATATTACATTAATAATACCAAGTATAACTAGACTACTAAATACTTCTATTATTGGTACCGATAAATAACTCTTTAATAATCCTACAATAAATAATCCAAATCTTCCCAAACTAATCTCCCAAAGATATGAATTATAATAAGAATCATATAATAAAATATCTGCACTCAATAAATTCTTAGTATAAATTGAGAAATGAATAATCATACCTACTAATACTGTAATAAGTATTATTAAATAACTATTTTTATTTAATAATTTCTTCATCAAATCACCACTCTTATAATACCATAAGTATTATTGAAAATAAACAATACTTGTGATAATATCAAGCTAAGGTGATTACATGAAAAAGTTAATCAAAATCTTTGAATATGTATTATTTATTATCTTTATAATACTATTTATATTTACTAAACAAAAATATACTATTCTTTTAGCTTTACCAATACTATTTTTCTGTATTTTTTTAGCTAAAAGAATTAATAAGCATTTTGTTATTATTCTATTTATAATTAGTTTACTAATAAAAGTATTAACTATTATTTATTTAAAAGTACCAATAGTTGATGACTTTAAAACTATGTATGATGCATCTATTAGTCTCTTAAATCATGATCTAAGTTTTCTAAATACTTTTTATTTCACTACTTTTTCTTATCAATTAGGTCATGTCCTATATCAAACACTATTATTAAAAATAATAAATAGTGTTCTGTTCTTAAAAACAATAAATGCAATTATCACAACTCTAATAGCTTTATTTATCTATTTAATTAGTAAAGAATTATCTACGAAGATGTTTGCTAAAGTAGTCTCACTATTCTATTTATTATATTTATATCCATTATATTTAAATACTATTTTAACAAATCAACATCTTCCTGCTTTATTAACTTTAATAATAATATATTTAATAATCAAACATAAAAATAATTATAAAATACCAATATTAATAGGAATACTATTAGTAATAGCTAATATCCTAAGAACTGAATCTATAATTATCTTAGTATCATTAATTATCTATTACTTAATTACTATAAATAAAAAATCACTTAAATATAATCTATTAAGTATTGGTATAATAACCTCAATATTTATAGTATTACCATTAGTAATAAACTTAGTATTATTCAATACTAATCTCCATACTAAATTAGAAAATAAAGAACCATTATGGAAAATATATTGTGGTCTAAATTATGAATATAACGGAAGATATAATGAACCTGATCAAAATATTTATTTTAATAATTCTAATCATAAAAGATTATTAATAGATAGAATAAAAGAAGAAAATATTAAACTACCAATCTTATTCTTAAAAAAAGAAGTAATTCTTTGGACACAAACAAATTATGATATAAGAATTAATAATAAAATAAATACTGATTTATTATTCTTAATTAATCAAGGTATTTTAAATCTAGTATTATTATTATTTATAGTAATGCTATATCCAACTAAAAAGAAAACTAATAATTATATATTATTAATAAAAACAATATTATTCATCTACTTCGGAGCTTACTTATTTATAGAAGTATCTCCAAGATATGCTTATATATTACATATTCTAATATTCTTATTATTAGGTAACAGTCTCCAAAGAATAGATAAAATAAATTTTAAAGATAATTTTATTATTAAAAGAATAAAAAAAGAAGTTAATAATTAACTTCTTTTTAGTTTCTTATTCAATACATTTAAAAGTAAACTAATCAAGTAACTTCCACCTATTATTAATACTGACCAAATAATCGTCACCAAAACACTTTGATTATGTACTTTTAAAAATGGATATGGTCCACTTACTACATTAAAACAATTAAGTATTAATAATATAATTCCATATAATAAAGTAAATATGAAACCTAAATATACTTTACTACTTCTTTCTTCAAATAATATATAAGAAACAATGCTAAGAATTGGACATAAAGTATGAAAGATAAAGAATACATTAGTAAACATCAATAATTTGTAATTAAATTGATACATTGGACTAAGTATAAATAAAACTACTAAGAACGTTACAGTAAGACAACTAGTACTCATAAATCTTAAATCTTTTATTAAATCATTATTCTTCTTATAAAAGACAACAAATAATACTCCTACTATTAAAGCAAATATATTACTTAAATTAGTATAATAAATCAAATCTACTTTATCTAAAATAGAAGACCAAATAAGTCCAATTATTTCGCTTATAACTAATATTATGTTAAGTATTAAAGCTATTTTTTTATTTTTCATATAATCACCTAAAAATATTATATAATAAATATTAAAAATATGATACAATAAATCTAGAGGTGAAAAGATGAAAAGAGTTTTTATGAGTGTTGCTGTTATTCTTGTATGTGCTTTAGTAGTAGGATGTGGAAACAAAACATCTAAAGTTGTATGTAGTACAACTACTAGTGGAATTGATATCAAAATGAATTTCACATACAACGATGGTAAGAAAATGTATGAAGACGCTGGTTCTATGGTAGCAACTATGGATCTAAGCAAATATACTGAAGCTCAAAGAAGTGCTATTGAAAAACAAGATTTATGTAAAACTTTCCTAAATGGATTAGGAAAATTACAACCTGCATTCTCTAATTGCAAACAAGAAGTAACTGAAAAAGCATTAACTCTAACTGCAGACGTTAGTATGAAAACTGCTGAAGAAAAGAACTTGTTCGAATTAAAAATGGAAAAGAACAAGATCGAAGACTACTTCAGTGGATATAACTGTTCATACGAAAAATAAAAAAGACTTTAAGTCTTTTTTTATTTTGTATATTGATATTCATCAAAGTAATTAACATTTCCTATAACATAATATCTATTATCACCTTTATTAATATAAAGTTTAGAATCACCAAAACAAAGCATTTCATAATCAGTTAATTCTATTGGTTCATGGTTAAGAGCAAATTCACTAATATAGTCCATTGAATTTTCTTCTAAAAAACCAATAAATGGACTAGTACCAATTACTTTACCTTCAATAGAAGTCTTCATAATTGGTAAAGAAAAATCTACTATAGCAAAGCCTTCATCTAATATCGCAATATTATAAGCATGCCCACCACTTCCAGAATCACTCTTTATGCTTCCACCTAAATATAAAACATTATATCCAAAAGCACTAAGTATATTAGATGCCATAGCACTATATTCACTACATTGTGCACTACTATCTTTATAGAAATCACTAATTGAATGATTACCTATCTCATTAATAACTTTCCCTTCTTTATTATAAATAAGTGGATAAACTTCTGTATCAGAAGTTGCTGCTCTAAACTCATCATATAAATAATTATCTAAAAACAACATTACATGTTCTAAAAACTCATAATCATCATTTACTTCTTTATCTTTAATGTACTCTCCAAAATCATATAAATATTTATTATCATCCATATAGTAGTAACAACCACCATTTACAGTATAACCATCTTCATCTTTAATAAATTTGTATACGATTTTAACATCATCTCTTAAATAGCCAGCCCACATAGCCTTAGTCTTATGAGATGCTTCTTCTAAACCATTAAACTCTGGATTAACAGAACAATCAACACCCAATACTAAATTATTATTATTTAGTTTTTTAGATAATTCTTGAGCCTCTTCTATTAAATAATCCATTACCCCGGTGACATCATCAGGATATTGTCTTATTATATTGTAACCCATCATCATAATCACGCCTTTCCCCATTAGCAAAAATATCACTTGGTATAAAATATTCTCTATTTTTATCATAAGTCACCATAATAAAACTATCACCTAATACTATATAATCGTAATCTTCAAATACTAAATGTTTATTTTTATTAACTAATTCATCTACAAATTCATCATCGTAACTATCAAGTGACGCAATAAAAGGAGTATAATCTATTAACTTAAAATTCTCATCAAATATTTTACAACAATTACCAAAGTCAATTAAATAATTAACTTCTTCTCCACTCTCCATCTCATCAAAACTAATTAAATTAAAAGCATGATTTTCTCCCTTTTCTCCATCAGTTTCTATTCTTCCTATAACAATACTACAATCTATATCAAACATAGATAAAATATTTTGAGCCATTAAACTATATTCAGTACACATACCATTACCTTGACCCTTAAACCAACTAAAGCCATGTTCCATAATTGGATCATAATATTGTCTATTATCTTTATAAAGCATTTGAAACATTTCACTACGCTTTCTATCATTAATAGTACCTAAATATTTTCTAATAAACTCTAATACATAATCAAATAAGTCATATTCACTTGCTACTTCTTTATCTTTAATAAATTTACAAAACTCTAATACATAGTCATCAGTATCAACATAATAATAATTACCATCATTACTAACAATCCCATTTAAGTCAAAACAAAAACCATATACCATTTTAATATTTCTTCTTATATAACCACCGTAGTAGCAACTAACTCCAAAAGAAAAAGATAAATCATCATTTATATTTGATATAACTGAATAATCTTCTGGATTATAATTTAAATGATAACCAATAGTATCTGTATCATCAGTAGCCTCTTCTTCCAATCTTTGAATTTTTTCTCTAACGACTTTTTCTAATTCATTATCATCTAATTTTTTTATTTCTTCTAAAAAATTCATAATATCACGCCTTGACACATTATTATAAAAAAAAACAGACAAAAAAACAACCATAGGTTGTCTTATTAACATTCGTTAATATCTATTAAACTAAATACTTCATCATTATTTAATTCTTTAATATTTATTAATACTCCTTTTCCAATAACTAATCCACCTAAATCACTAATAGTCTTTTCTATTGCTTTTAGTGTATTACCTGTTGCGT
>JAEEGL011725880.1_pt1 | contig 18216 bp, 12 predicted proteins | sample 9134231 | NCBI WGS metagenome assembly JAEEGL01 (sample SAMN16246548, study PRJNA631951) | gut metagenome | biome: gut microbiome; feature: rumen; material: fiber-attached | host: Bos | place: Iran: Karaj | collected 2018-10 | reverse complement strand
GTCCGGTTCGGGCAAGTCGACCTTCTTCAACCAGATTGGCGCGCTTGACAAGCCGACCGAATGCCGTGTCTTCTTCGAGGGACAGTCCATCTTCGACATGTCCGAGTCGCAGCAGGCCTGGTTCCGCTGCAACCGCATCGGCTACATCTTCCAGACCTTCAACCTCATCCAGGTCATGTCCGCCCTTCAGAACGTCACCCTTCCGATGACCTTCCAGGGCGTCTCCCCCGAAGAGGCCGAGAAGCGCGGCATCGCCATCCTCGAAAAGGTCGGCCTCGGACACCGCATCCACCACAAGCCCTTCGAGCTCTCCGGCGGACAATGCCAGCGCGTCGCCGTCGCCCGCGCCCTCGCGAACACGCCGTCCGTCATCCTCGCCGACGAACCCACCGGCAACCTCGACACCAAGACCGGCACCGAAATCATCGACCTCCTCAAGCAGCTCAACACCGAGAACGGCGTCACGGTCATCTGCTCCACGCACGACCCCAAGATGCTCCGCTCCTCCGACCGCATCTGCTGGATGCTCGACGGACAGCTCGACAAAATCTCCACCGGAGCCGAATTCCACCTCGAGTCCATGAAGCAGGACACGCAGGGGCGGTAGCCAGCGGAAATGGACGGCGGCGACAACGGAACGCTGACTCAGACGCGGACGCCCACGACGCGGAAGAGTCTCCTGGACGACCTCGCTCAGAACCCGGATTCAGAACGGCTGGACGAGTTCGCCCGTCTCTACGAACCCGTGATGCGGCGCTATGCCATGCGGGCCCAGGTGCGCCTTCGCCATGGCCTTGGCGAAGCCGAACGCGACGACCTCGTCCAGGAGGCCTTCGTCGCCGTGCGCCGCGCACTTGCGCAGTTCCGCTACGATCCGTCCCGGGGAAAGTTCCGCAACTACCTTTCGCTGACCATCCGCAATCTCGCCTGGCGCTTCCAGCGCAAGTCCGCCGCAACGCGGCTCGCCGATTCCGAAACCCTCGCGACCTTGGCCGAAGCAGGCGACGGATCGCAGACCGACGCCGAAGCGCGCGAACTCATGCTCTCCGTCTGGAGCGTCGCCTACGCGCTCGTCGTCGCCAAACGGGGCTTCACCCCGAACACGCTGGCAATTTTCCGCAGCCATGTCCTCGAGGACAACCCCGTCGACCAGGTGGCCGCCGAGTTCAAAGTCAAGACCAACGCCGTCTACCAGATCAAGGACCGCATCCTGCGCGCTGTCCGCGCCGAAATCGCCTCGGCGCAACCTGCCGGCGGCGGCCTCGTCGAATTGCACGAGGAACTCCTCCGCCGCACCGGCGCAGCCGGTCCATCGCGCAGACGGCGTTCGTGACCGCGCGAAGCGCAAACGCTCTAAAAAATCGGGATTCCAAAACTAAAGAAATGTAGAAACATGGAATCTGCGGCAAATAACGATGTCAAGCCTTCCTCGCCCGAAGAAATCGCGGCCGGATCGCTCTTTGCGGGCGCGTACCGGATAATCCGCCTTCTCGGCGAAGGCGGCATGGGGAGCGTCTATCTCGCCCGCGACATACGTTCCGGCAATCGTGACGTCGCCATCAAAATCCTCCACAACCGACATGTCCGCGCCGAAACGATGTCGGGCGAGGCCCCTTTCGGCAGCCTTGGCGGACAATCTGCGGAAGCGCGTTTCCTGGCCTCGTGCGAGCACCCCTCCATCCTCCCCGTCTATGACGCGGGCGTGGATACCCAAACTGGCTTCGCATACCTCACGATGCGCCCATGCCTGTTGTCCCGCCGCGAGGTGGCGCATCTCTGCGACGGCATCTTCCACTGCCCCTATCCGCGCACACTTCCCGCAGGCGACGGCGCGCCTTGCGCGCTTACCCTCCGAGACCTCGTCAGGGGCGGCAAGGCACTTCCGCAGGATGCGGTGGCACGCATAGGCATCGACTTGGTCGATGCGCTCGCCTACACGCACGGTCAGTCGCCGCCGCTCATCCATCGCGACATCAAGCCCTCCAACATCCTCTTCGACGCGACGGGCCATGCCATCCTCTCCGATTTCGGCATCGCCAAGAGTCTTCTCATTGAAGATTGCCCCGCCGAATCTTCCACGCCTTCAACTCTTCAACCCTTCAACCTTTCAACCCTTCAACCCTGCGAAGGTCATCCGGCCTTCGCAGGAACGCCCGCCTACGCCGCGCCAGAGCAGAAGGCCGATGGTTCGGCTACGCCCGCATCCGACTACTACAGCCTCGGCGTCGTCCTCCATGAAATGCTGACGGGCGAACGGCCCTGGGGCGAGATAGCACCGTCAAAATACGATCCGAAAGCCATTTCACCCCGCTGGGACGGACTTCTGCGCCGCCTTCTCGCCGACGACCCGCACCTCCGTCCGACCGATCCGCGCGAAATCCTCCACACCCTCCGCGCCATCGCCGAGGACGGCCGGCGCGCACGGCGCCGCCTGCTCTATTGCGCGGTTTTTGCAGCGTCCCTGGTGGTTGTTCTTGTTGTTTCGGAATTCGGGAGCCGCGCAACCCGAGACTCGCAACCCGAAACCCGAGACTCGCAACCCGAAACCCGAGACTCGCAACCCGAAACCCAAACCGCCCAGGATGTCTTCGAAAACCGCGCATCCGAAGTCATTCGACAGCTTGAACTCCTCAAAGGATCGCCGGTATGGCCCATGCCATCCGCCGCCTGGTTTCCGGCGTTCCTGCTGCCATCCCGCCCCGAAAACAACCGGCGCCACTCCGCAGGGCAGGTCTTCGAGATGCGCCTTCCCGGCGGTGCGGCGATGCAGTTCGTTCCCTTCACGGCCGGTCCCGGCAACGAACACCGCCGCATCGCCTACAAGCACGCCTATTTCATTGAGGACGATCCCAAGGGCGGCCGGAACGCCGGCCTTCTCGACAGCCGTTCGATCATAGTTTCAAAGCGTATGCTCGTCTCGCGCACCGAGGTCACACGCGAGCAGTTCAACGACGTCCTCGCCGCGACGAACGCCGTTCCGCTATGGGAGCTGCGCGGTTCGGATCTGACAAACACACCTGCATTCATGGCCTCGACCGGCATGGGGCCTGTCGAGTATGATCATCGGCTCCCCATCCTCCTGAACGGGACCCTGACGGACGGGAAGCCATTTTCCGAATACTGCAGCCGGACAGTCTTCGCGCGCCGCCCCCTGAACATCCCCCCGCCGCAGGGAATGCCGGCCGCCGAGGGCATCCGCTTCGCCGACGTCGAGCGCTTCATCGAGAAGCTCAACGCGCTTTGTCCAAGGGGATGCACCTTCCGCCTTCCGACCGAAGCGGAATGGGAGGCGATCTGCCGCCACCTTGACCTGCGCCGCTTCGAGGGCGAGGCCCCCGCCGCCATCTGCTGGTCGCGCGAAAACAGCGGCGGCGCGCCGCACCCCGTGGCGCAGAAGGCGATGAACGTCCTCGGCGTCTACGACATGCACGGCAACGTCGCCGAATGGTGCCTGGACGGCTACAGCCCGATGGAGCTTCCCGCCTTCGACCCGTTGCTGCCCGTCCCGGCGGACGGATTCCATGTTGTGCGCGGCGGCTCCTGGGCCGACCCGGTCGAAGAATGCGGCTCCGAAGTCCGCAAGGGCGCAGGTCCCGACGCCACCGGCATCGGCTTCCGCCTGGTTTTGGAGTACTGACGATGACGCATTGCGCGCTACGCGCGACCACGAACGCCGACGGAACCGGGAATCGCCTCGCAGCGATTGGCGCGGTGTCCCTTCCCGTGCCCGCGAGCAAGCTTGCGCCCGGAACAATCATCGCGGAAAAAATCGTAATCATCCGCCCCGTTGGTGGTCGTGTCTACCTAGCGCGCGACAAGGTCCTTCAGCGCGACGTGGCGCTCAAGTTCCAGAAAGATGGCCCCGCCGGCCGCGATGCCCTCATCGCCGAAGCCGACATCCTGGCCCGTTGCGACCACCCCTCCATCGTCACCTTCTACCGCACGTACGCATCCGCCCCGTCCGAACCCGCCTTCTTCGCCATGAAGGCCTATCCCTCGGCGCGTTCTTCGGCTCTCTCTCGTCATTCGTCACTCGTCTCTCGTCACTGCGCGGAGGCGGTAGCCTCCGCGCTCGCCTACCTCCACGCCCTCTCACCGCCGGTTGCGCATGGGGACATCACTTCCGACAACATCCTCTTCGACAGCGACGGCCACGCCGTTCTCGCGGGCTTCGGCAAGGCGCGCTTCTGCATCGGCGAAGACGCCACCACCCTGGCCGACGACGTACAAGCACTGGGCGTCCTTCTGCGCGACGCCTGGGACGGGCGCCCTCCGCGCGCCTTGCGCCCGCTTCTGGCGCGCATGCTCGCGGACGATCCCGCAGCCCGTCCCTCCGCCGCCCAAGTCACGGCGGAACTGTCCCATGCGCCGCGAAGTCGCCGGCGCCGGACAGCCGCTTGCGCGACGGCCGCCGCGCTTGCCGCCGCAGCCCTCACGTTCTTTGTACACAACCCAGTCGAAAGTTCGTCAGATCCCATCATCGACGAAGTCCATTCTCCGTCCGTGACGGCCGCCCACTCCCTCCATCGGCGCCTCCCCGACTTCTCGCGCGAGGCGATCCGGCGCATCCCGTGGGATTACACGACGGTCACCTTTGATACTGCAAAGCCCGGGGTCTCCGACTACCTTTCGCGCTATCAGGCATTCCAGGGTGGCCATCCCGACCGCCTCCAGTTCGGACAGCCGACCTATCCGGGCACCTTGCGGCTAATCCGCCTTCCGGGCGATGTCCAGCTGGAAATGACGACCATTCCCGCCGGCTTCTTCCGACGCAACTTCTTCCTTCCGTCCGACTCCCGGACCCGCGCGGACTTTGAAATCGGCCCCGATTCCGTCCTTGTCTCGAAGCCCTTCTGGATGGCGCGGACGGAACTCACACGCGCCCAGTACGCCGCCGTCATGCGCATCGCGCCCGCCGTCGCCGGCCGCCCTGCACGCCGGCTGCGCCACGACGAGGGGCGCGGCGGCCGCGCGCTGGAAATCGAGGGCGGCGACCTGCCCGTCGGCGAAGACCTCGACCTCGCGGATGTCGAACGCTACATCGAAAGGCTGAACGTTCTCTGCGGGCTGGAGGGCGAACGGCGTTTCCGCCTTCCCACCGAAGCCGAATGGGAACTCGCCTGCCGCGCCTTCATCGCGCGTCCCTTCGAGGGCGAGAAGAAGCCCGCCGATGCCGCTTGGTTCGCCGAGAACAGCGGCGGCGTCCCCCACCCCGTCGCGCAGAAGGCGCAGAACCCGCTCGGGCTTTTCGACATGCACGGAAATCTTGCCGAATGGTGCGCCGACGCCTACGGCCCCCTGCCCGACTGGGCACCCTTCGACCCCTGCGTCGCGCCGGCGTCAAACGCCGCCCCGCGCGTCGTCCGCGGCGGCTCCTTCCGCGACCCGCCCGCCGCCTGCGACTCCGACGCCCGCACCTCCGCCCTCCCGACCGACAAGGGCCACGCCATCCGCCTCGTCGCATTTCCCTGAAGAGGCGCGGTGCGTGTCGTCGAGTGCGACAAGTTCGGCCTCAAGGGATGGGAAGAGCCATCCCTGAAGCGCCTCCCTGAACATGTGGGCGGCCTCAGGGGATTTGTCGAAGGTCTGTTGGCGGTTTTCCAAAATAGTATATTAACATATTGCGGCACAGTCTTCTAATAAAAATTCGTTTTTTGGATGGGTCTTGGCGAATTCCCCCTCATGTCGTTTTGCGCTTTATTTTGTTCTTGAAAAGTGCGGGAGGGAAAAAGATAATGGTTAAGAATTGAATGAGGTCTGTAAGGGGCGCGTGTTCCTGGCCTCAGAACAATTTATCACCGTCCGCGAATGCGGATCGGGGTTCCGCAAGAATCTCCGCGCTCTAAAAAAACGCCTACTCGCGACTAATTAAGATATGAAAGGTTGGAGTATGCAACTCCTGTCCGCCTTTCGTCTCTAATTAGGAGGACACCGTTCCATGAAAACTTTGCTTCCCGTTCTTCTCTTCGTTATGGCGTTCGCCGTTGGCTGCGCCACGATTAAACCCGAGACACTGCAGGAGACGCCGCGTGACTTGGAAGTCTGGGAGGGGCTTAAAGGGCCGAACGAGGAGACGCAAGAGGACAAGTTCTCGGTCGCGGTTGTCGTCGATCCGGGAGAGGCCAAATCTTCTCCCGACACTGCGAGGAATCTCGAGGGCGCCGTCATCGGCGAGCTTTCCCGGTTTGATTTCTTTGAGATCGCGGAGCGGGGTACGGCCCTGGGAGCCTTGCTGGGCGAAGACGTTCTTTCCGGTGCAGAGGAGGAGGTCAAGGACGGTGTGCCAAAGGCGGAATACATTGTCGTGACGAAGATTCTCGGCTTTGCCCAGTCCAAATCTGAAACCGCAATAAGAGCGACGGGCGCTCTCGTCGGTACGGCTGTGGGCGCCGGCACTGGCGGCCTCACCGGCGTTGGTCTGACCGGGACGCCGCAGGGTGCGACCCGCGGTGCCGCCATAGGCGCTCCGGCAGGTGCCATTGCCGGGGGCCTCGCAGCAGTCACGGGCAATCTCAGCGTTGATTTCCGGTTCTACGAGGTGGCGACGAAGAAGATGATCATGGATCGTTCCGTCGAGGTTCCTTGCTCTAGCCACAGCGAGGGGGATGTGAACAAGGCGATCCGCGAAGCCGCGCGCCAATTCGCTCTTGAACTCTGTCTCAAGTATGCACCCCCGACCGTGGTCATGGAGTCTCGGGGCAACGGCAAGGTCGTGCGCATTTCCATGGGCAGGAACTACGGACTCCAGAAGGGCTCCTATATCGGATTCTACTACTTCCGCGACCTTTCGCACATCCAGGCGGGACGGGACCACGTCCGCACTGACATCGGCCAGGGGAAAGTCATCATCCTCAACGAGAAGGACGCATGGGTCCAAGTCGACCACTACAAGAAGTCGCAGGTCAAACTTGGCCATTTCGCCGCGCTGAAGGAAGACCAGGAAGCGGCAGAGACCTGGAAAGACAAGATCAACGTGTTCGACTGATTTCCTCGGCCGGGTCGCCCCATGGACACCCGGCGCCAGGAAAAGGTTCAAAGGGGAATGGAAATGAGATCAGCCATGCTTGCCGTCGTCGCTTGCGCCGCTTTCACGGCCGCAGCCGACGGAATCGAAAGTCTGGCCGCCTACGATGTGGATCCTGACGGCGAGATTCTCACGCAGAGCGTCGAGGTCGCGTCCCGCACGGAAGGCGACATGGTGTACAAGACAATCACCGTCACGCGCACGGTCCGGAAGGCCGTGACAAAGAACGCCACAGGTGCGTCTTCCACGCAGCCGGGAGTTGGGAAACCGCCGGCACCTCCGGCCAACGAGGCTTCTGAACCGATCCGTATCATCCGCTACTTTTGCAACGCATGGAAGGACTGCGACTACTGGGCGATGTACGGGGCGATGTCCGAGGCGTACCGTGAAAAAGTGACGTATGAGAGCTTCGAGAAGAGGTTCAAGTCCGACAAGGGCTTCAACGGGGGCTTGGCGGACGAGAACATCAACGACGAGGGGACCGATGTCGGCGCGGGCAAGCGTTTCTCGGTGACCCTCCGTTTCCGCAACGGCAAGATCAAGCCTCGCGACACCAAGGCGTTGACCGTCAAGGATCCCCAGGGATACCGTCTGGACAACTCCCCAATCATTCCCATCGACCTGACCGACCTGTGAAAAGGCGGTGACCTGTTTTCATTCACCCCAACCGTTCAACAAAAAGGATTCCGTCATGAAGCATTCAGTCATTCCCGCTTTCGTACTCTCGCTGCTTGCGGCTCAGGGCGTTTTCGCCCAAAAGGCCTATGTCGCCATCGAGAAATTCGAGGACAGATTAGGCAGAGGGCAGCACAACCTCGCGCAAATCGAAAACATCCGCCAGCGCATCACCGACGCGGTCGTCAACACGCGCAAGTTTGAGGTGATGGAACGCGAACGCATCGCGGATATCCTCAGGGAGCAAAGCCTCATGGAAGGCGGGGTCACCGCTGGCGACAAGGACGATCCGAACACGCCGGAGACCGGGAAACTCAAGTCTGTCGGCTACATCATGTACGGAGCCGTGCTCTCCTTGGGCGAGAGTGCCGCCGCCGCAGCCGTCGGAGGCGGGTCCGCGCAGACCGTCACCTACAAGGCCGAGGTCCAAATCCGTCTGACAGATGTCGAGTCGGGCAAGATTCTCGCCACGAAGACCGTCCAGGGTGTCGGCAAGGCGACAAAGACGTTCGGGGCCGGGATGGCCACCGACGGAAATGTCGCGGAGCAGGCCCTGCGTGACGCCTGCCAAGATGCTTCGACGAAGGTTGTCGCCATGCTGATGGAACTGGCCTTCCCCGCCAAGATCATCAAGGTGGGCCGCAAGGACATCACGATCAACGTTACCGAGGAAATGTGCAAGCTCGGCGAGGTCTGGGAAGTCATTGAGACTGGCGATGAGCTGACCGATCCCGACACCGGGGAATCCCTTGGCTCCGAGGAAGAAGAGGTTGGACTCGTGAAAATCACCAAGCCGGGCCCGAAGTTCTCGAAGGCGGAGCCTTTCGACAACCCCGATCTCCTCGACGACCTCGAGGAAGGCATGCTGGTCCGGCGAGTCACCAAGCCGATCAAGCCGCAGAAACCCGCAAAACCGGGCCGCTTCTAGCCGTCGAAAGGGGACGCGATGAAAAACACATTTTGGTTCGCGCTCGCGGCCACGACGGTGCTTTGCACGGGCGTTCTGCCCGTTTGGGCCGCCGACGCAGATGAGAAGGATGGCGATGAGGGGAGTGTCGAGGTTCCCGCCCGTCCGCCCAAGATGTATCTCGCCATAGCCAAGTTCGAGGATCGTGTCACGTCGAACTACTACGACAGGCACTTCCGGTTGCAGCAGGTCGACAACATTCGCCAGCGCATCACCGACAAGGTCGTCAACACCCGCAAGTTCGACGTCATCGAGCGTGAGCGCATCGCGGACATCCTCAAGGAGCAGTCCCTCCAGGACACGGGAATCACCAGCGGCAAGGAGGGCGACATGAACACCCCCCGTGCCGGGATGATCCGCACGTGCGGCTACGTGATGCTCGGCAGCGTTCTCTCGATTGGCGAAGACGCCGCCGCCACACGTGTCGACGGGACTTCCGCCGCCGTTTCGAAGATGAAGGTCGAAGTCCAGATCCGGCTTGAAAACGTCGAGTCCGGGAAAATCGTCGCGGCGAAGACCGTCCAGGGCTTTGGAAAGTCATCCGCCACGGGCACGAGAGGCACGGTCTCGGCCGGCAACATCGCGGAGCAAGCCCTTCGCGACGCCTGCGACGACGCGGCCGAGAAGGCGGTGGCGCTCTTGATGGAGCTCGCCTATCCGGCCACCGTCATCGCCGTGGGAAGCAAGGACATCACCATCAACGTGACGGAGGAGATGTGCGCAAAGGGCGAGATCTGGGAAGTCATTGAACTCGGCGACGAGATGATCGACGACCGGGGCGAAAGCTCAGGGGCGGACGAGGAGGAGATCGGACGCGTCGAAATCACGAAACCGGGACCGAAGTTCTCCAAGGCGAAGCCTTTGAAGAAGGGCCACATGCACTTCTCGGGATCCGCGGATCTGCTCGACGACATCGAGGTCGGCATGCGCGTTCGCCGCGTGAAGCAGGAAGTCCTCGACGCAGAGCGGCAGCAGTTCAAGAAAAAGCAGAAGCAGCAGTTCGAGAGCAACTTCTGACAAATTTCGGCGGACCCCTTCCTGCCCCAGGTGCAGAAGGGGTCCGTTTTCCTTGTCAATCCTGGATGGACACACTCATGAAATCGTTTAGCTTGCACATCGTCACGGCAATCTTCGCCGGCCTTGCCGGAACAGCCTTCGCACAGGGGAAAATGCCTGTCGCCATCGGATCCATCGAGAACGAGGCGGGGGCCCACAAGGCCAACCTCCAGCAGCTGGCCAACATGAAGGAGCGCCTGGAGGCGGCAATCGTGAACACCCGGAAGTTCCAGGTGGTCGAACGGGACAAGATCGGCGAGCTGCTCAAGGAGCAGCGTCTGGCCAACGTCGGCATCACCGATAAAAACGACCTGAACGCACCTTCGTCGGGAAAGGCACGGGCCGCCGGCTACGTCATTTACGGCACGATCCTGTTCATGGGCGAGGATCATACGACCACGACGACACGGTCAAGCCGCGATCTTGAGTCCACCCACAGGGTGGAGCTCCTCGTCAAACTGGCGAATGCGGAGACGTCGGAGATCCTTGCCGAGAAGACGGTTGTCGGCCACGGGACGCGGACCGCGCACGCCGACGGAAACTCCGCGACCGGTACGGACCAGTTCGCGGGAGACCATTCGCTGAGCCTGGCCTGCCAGGACGCGGCGACGAAGATCGCGACGATGCTGCTTGAACTCGCCTTCCCCTCGAAAATCATGGAGATCGACGGAGCGACACTTTCAATCAATGTCTCGAAGGAGTTGTGCGAACTTGGCCAGCTCTGGGAAGTCATCAGCGAGGGCGAGGAGAAATTTGATCCCGACACCGGGGAGAGCCTCGGACGCTCTGAGAAAGTCCTCGGCCGCGTGAAGATTGTCCGCCAGGGACCCAAGATGTCCCAAGCCGAACCGTACGGCGACGCCGGCTTCATGGCGAACGTGTCCGCAGGCATGCTTGTCCGTCGCGTGGATCCGGACTTGCTCAAACGGGAGGAGGAGGCTCGTCGGCAAGATGCGGAACGGAAGGCGGCAGAAGCAAGGGCGCAAGCACGGGCCCGTCAGGAAGCCGAGGAACGGAAGGCGGCCGCCGCAAGGGCGCGGGCTCATGCCGATCAGAAGGCAGAGGACAAGGCCACGACATCGCGCCTTTCCGGAGGGAAAAAACTGTACGTCGCCATCATGGACATCGAGAACGAGGCGGGGGCCCACAAGGCCAACCTCCAGCAGCTGAAGAATGTAAAGGACAGAATCCAGGACGCGATTGTAAACACCCGCAAGTTTTCCGTCGTCGAGCGCGGCGATATCAAGAACGTCCTGAAGGAACAGAATCTTCAGGCCCATTCGGGCGTTGTGGACAAGAACGATCCCAACGCCGTCCAGCGGGGACGCGTTAGGGCCGTTGGATACGTGATCTACGGGAAGATCCTCTTCATGGGTGCCGACAAGAAGGAAACCGAAGGCTTCCTATCATCGAAGAAGGAATACAGCAGCCGTGTCGAGATCCAGGTGAAGATGACCGACGCGGAATCCGGAGACATCCTCTTCTCCCGCAAGGTCGTCGGCAGGGGCGTCCGCGAGGAGAAGCAAACGTTCACCACAAAGTCCGGGGCCAACGACCCGTTCTCCGGAGACCATACGCTCAGCCTTGCGTGCGAGGACGCCGCGAAAAAGATCGCCGCCGTGTTGCTGGAGGCCGCATTCCCAGCCAAGATCATGAATATCTCGGACGATGTCGTCACGGTCAGCGTTCCGGGCGAGATGACGTCCGTCGGCGAACTTTTCGAAGTCGTGAAGACCGGCGACGAGATGATCGACGAGGACACGGGGGAGAGCCTTGGCAAGACTGAAACGGTTCTGGGGCGCATCCGGATCGAACGGATCCAGGAGAAGTTCTCGCAGGCCAAGGCCGTCGGACCCGCCAAGGCGGAACAGTTCGAGAAGGGAATGCTGGTGCGCCGCATCAACGACGCGATCCTCGAAAAGGAGCGCGAGGAACAGGCGCGGATCAAGAGCGAGCAGGACCAGCAGCAAAAGAAGAAACAACTCGCCGGCTTCCTCGACACAATCGATGTGGAGGTGCCGGGCGTGAACGACGGCGCGCCCGCCGCCGCCGCGCCGGAGCAACCCGCCGCCTCGCCCCCGCGGCAGCCAGAGCCTTCGGCTCCCGCGACTGCGGCGTCCACGGACGAGATCAAAGCGGAGGCCGACGCCTTGAAGGAAGCCAATGCCAAGACGGAGGAGCAGATGCTGGCGGAGGACGGGGCCGCCAAGGAGGACCACGAGCGCCGTCTTGCGGAGGAGAAGCGCCTGGCGGAGGAAGTGGAGCGCCAACGCCAGATTGCGCGCCTGAACCGCCCGATGTTCATGACCCTCGATTGGCCGAAGTGCTATGTGTCGCGCAGGGAGTATGTGGCCATCGCGACGAATGACGCCATCGCCTATCTCATCGCATCTGTCGACAACGAATCCGACGCCACCGATTCCGATGTGGCCGCGCTCGATTTCGCGTTTCTCGACCTCCTTTCTAAATCCCTGGCCTTCGGCGGTTTCGAAAAATGGGTGTACAATGACGCGCTGAAAGGGCAGATGGACGGAAAGAAAGGCGTGGAGTTAAAACGCGACGACGGCGAGGACGCGTTCGTCCTCTGCCGCTTCCCGCTGAAGCGCGTCGGCGTCTATCCGCAGATTGTCGGATTCTCGCGGGAAAAGGACACCACGACCCATGGAAACACGCAGTGGAAGAGCGAAAAGACCAACTTCGAGGTCGAGATGCGGTTCGTCGACCTTGTTGCCGGCGAGACCATTTCCACCGTCACGGTTGAAGGCCACGGCCAAACGACTGCGGAAGGCGAGAAGGGAACGGTTCGATTCACGAATGTCCTCTCCTCCAAAAACCAGTTCGTCAAGGAAGGCTCCTCCCTTGCCGACGCCTGCGCCGATATTTCATACGAGATGGTTTGGGCGGCGATCAACCAGAACTTCGCCGGACGAATCACTTCCGTCGGAAAGAATACGGCGACCGTAGATTTCTCGGACAACCTCGTGAAGGAGAAAGACGTGTTCGATGTCTTCGCCGCGGATTCCGATCCCAACGAAGACGAGCCGGTGGGCCGCGTAGTGGTCGTCGAGGCCGGACGGAAGGCCAGCAAGGTCGAACCCTACAAAAACACATGCTCCCTTGGCGACATCGAAGAAGGCATGCGGATTCGGAAGGTGAGCCGGTACACGCTTCGGAACGAGCGGGGCATCCGAAACAAAAAGCGGGTGCGCGACTAGTGTTCCACCATTCCTTCACCAGCACGGACGAAAGACAGTCACTATGAGAACTTCGCTTCCCTTTGTTTTTGCAGCGCTTGGCATTATCATGTGTTCGGGATGCATGCTTATGACAGGCCTTCCCCTGTTGTCTACTGGCACGGTGGCCAGTGGCGCGGCGTCCGCCAGACGGTCGCTGGCCGGCCCGTTAGAAGCGATAACATACACTCGGGTGGCGGTTCCCGCACCTGAATTAACCAAGGTTTCCTGGGAATCAGGTGCCGCGATTTCACCAGGCACTCCCGAGCATTGCGTTCAAAGTTTCTTTGACGCTCTCGTCGCCGACAAGGAAGACGCAATGCTCGGGTGTTTTGGCACCGGCGATGAGTTTGCCTCAGCCCGTCATGACGCCCTGGCCATCGTTCAGCTCTACAAATATCGCAAACAGGCAGGCGCGAAAATCGATTCAAAACTTGTTTCATCCCGTTTGGCGCAATCTGAATTCGCCGTCGTTGATTCGGAAATGCTCATCTCACAGCTCGGGGAAACGAATTTGATGAAGTATGCGTTCGTCTGCAAACTTTTCGATGACGGGTGGAAAATTTACTCCTGCGGTGCAACTGATGCGGCGGAACAAATTTGCAAGAGCCATGTCCAGTTGATTGACAGCAAGATCAAAATCTCCCTTCTTACGGGAAAAGGTTTTCCGGCGTCTGTTGCAGCCCTATACGAAGGCACGGAAGGTGGCAGCGAGCCAAAATGCCCGTTCTCCGGTGGGCTATCCTATATTTTGGAACAAGACCCTGAAAGGCGTTTATACGCCATCCACTGCCCGTGCGTAGGCCTCTTTCCTTCCCATGTGCGACCGGTTGAGCCAGACGCAATTGGGAAAATTCTTCAATGAAATACTAAGTCATGGGGCCTACTTCGCCGGCATGGCAATGGAGGGCGTTGTTGGTTTTGCTATACTATTCTCATGAAAAACACCGACCCGACAACCTGTCCCCGCGATCTCTTCCACCTCTCCCACGTCCATCGCGGCGGCGGCAAATTCGAGCGCCCCGACAACACGCTTTCGACTTTCCTCTGGTGCTGGGGCAACGGCTCCGCGCTGGAATGCGACTGCCGCCGTACACGCGACGGCGTCGGCATCATGCTCCATGACGCAACACTCCGCCGCACGGGACGCGGCATACCGGCGGAACTCGCGGAGAAGGACGTCTCGCGCGAGCTGGACTGGGCCGACATCCGTGACGTCGACGTCGGTTCCTATCTCTCACCGGACTTCTCGCATCACCGCATCCCGACGATAGACGCCGTCTTCGCGTCCATGAGGGGACATCCGGACTGGCTCTGCTTCGTCGACGAGAAGGGCATCGGCCCTGCGGAAATCGCCCGCAAGGCCGCCGAGGCCGGGGTGACCGGACAGGTGTACTACACCGGCGCCGACTACGTCAAGGCGCTTGAATGGACGGATGCCGTCCCCAGTGGAAAGACTCTTCTCTGGATTGGCACCTGGCCGGTGCCAAAACACACGCCGGCGGACACCGCGCGCTTCGAGGCCCACTTCGAAAAGATCATGGACCAAGTGCGCGCCGGAAACTTCCGCGGCATCTCGGCCGTTTCCCTGCACACCTATTACAATCCGGCGGCCGAGGACCCCTTCGTTCCCAGCACGGGCTATCTTCGTTCGCTCATCGGCGAATTCCACGCCCACGGCATCCCCGTCTGCTCGATTCCCTTCGAAGGCGGCGAGACCGAAGAGGCGTACCTCGCGCTTCACGACCTCGGCATAGACGCCTTCTCCTCCGACTACCCGAGCATCATGTTCGCGGCCATTCGGCGCATCCGCGCCGGCGCCCAGGCGCAGGATTGATGCGGCCGGGCCGTCGCGCCATCACAAGGCCATGACAGACCCAAGTCTCCCGACCATGAACACTTCATCGAACGGATTGGCGCTTGTCCGCGCCGAATTCGAAAAGTACCACAGGCTGATTACGAACCGTGAGCCGCCTGAAGATCTTATCGCCTTCGCAATCGACCCGGCCGTTTCAACAACGGGGAAGGACGCCTACCGCATCTCGTCGGACGAGCGGGGATGCGCAACACTAACCGGCTCGAACCTGCGCAGCGTCTTCTACGCGCTCTACGACCTTCTGGAGCGACGCGGGGGCTGCCGCTGGTTCTGGGACGGCGACGTCGTGCCGCATCGGGACGCGCTCGACTTCTCCGACCTCAACGTCCGCGAGGAGGCGCACTTCGAATACCGCGGCATCCGCTACTTCGCTCACCGTGGTCTGACGCGCTTCCAGGCCGAGCACTGGGGACCGGAGGACTGGCGCCGCGAAATCGACTGGATGCTGAAGCGCCGGCTCAACGTCTTCATGCTCCGCATCGGCCAGGACGATCTCTTCCAGCGCACCTTCCCCGAGACCTGCGCCTACCCAGACCCCTCCAAGCCGCTTCCCGGCGCCGGCAAGGGCTATGATGACCGATCCCTCTTCTGGAGCCTCGAATACCGCGGGGAGCTGCGTCGGCGCCTCCAGCAATACGCCTTTGACCGAGGTCTTATGGCGCCTGAGGACTTCGGCACAATGACGCACTGGTATTCGCGGACGCCCGAAGACTTCCTCGAAAAGAAGAACCCGCCCTTCCTGCCACAGGCCTCCAGGGGCTACGCCGAGAAGAACGGACTCGTCTGGGACATCCGCGACGACCGCTGGGTCGGCGAGTACTGGAAGATGACGAAGACGGCGGTCGAAGCCTACGGCGCGGGTGCGCCGCCTCCGCGCCTCCTCCACACCATCGGCCTCGGGGAGCGCACGTGCTTCGAGGACCGCAAGGCGAACTTCGACCTCAAGAAGTACGCCCTCGGCAAATTCCTTGACCGCGCCCACCGCGACTACCCCGACGCCAAGGTCCTCCTCGCCGGATGGGACTTCTACCTCACATGGAAACCCGAGGAGGTTCAGGCTCTGATTCCGCACCTCGACCCCAGGCGCGACATCGTCTGGGACTACGAAGGGGACGAATACAATGACCACTTCGCGCCCCACAAGCGCGGCAACAACTTCACGCAGTGGGGACTCGTCGGGAAATTCCCATACACCTACTCGTTTTTCCTCGCTTACGAGAAGGCGCTCGACGCCCGCGCGAACTACCCGCTCATCGAAGAGCGACAGCGCGTGGCGCAGGACGACCCGGCGTGCGTGGGCTACATCCTCTGGCCGGAGTCGAGCCACACCGATACGCTGGCCCTGCGCTTCTTCACGACGAACGCCTGGTCGGCAAAGCCGGTACGCCACGGCGACGTTCTGCACGAATTCTGCTCGAGCCGCTATGGCGCCCTTGCCGACGCAATGGAGCGCATCTGGTCGCTCGCCCTGCCCGCCTCCTGGCTGCGCGGCTGGGGATTGACTTGCGCCGACGCCCTGCTTGACCTCGGAAGCGAAAAAGCCGTCCCCGGCAATGCGGATTGGATCGCCGCCTGGACCGATTCCCTGCGGCAGGCACAGAACGTCTTCGCCCTGCTCGCTGAGATTCCATGGGAGGATGCCTTCGTCCAACGCGACACCATCGACATCGCCCGCATGCTCCTCGACCGCGTCATCGGCCTCCGCGCAATGGAATTCAGCCGGGACCTTGCAGCCTGGCAATCCGGAAGCGGTAACGGCGCGATCCCCTCAGGGCGCGCGGTCGAGCTGGCCGATCTCGCCGATCTCCTGGCCGATCTCCTGGCACTCCACACCGACTACTCGCTCTGGGAGTCCTTCCTGCGCCTCGATGCCGTCGAAAAGGTACGGAACCCAAACTTCACTGAAACACTTTTCGAAAACGCCTCCTGCTGGTATTGCCGCAGCCATCAGTATGAACTGGCACGCTGGTGGTACGCGCCGCACGCCCGGGCTTTCGCGGAACGCCTCGCTGCCGCCGTCGCCGCCGACAATCGCGCCGCAGCGCTCGCCGCTGACGCCGAACCTGAACGCCTCGTCCTCAAGGCGCGACCGCTCGAATCCCTCCGCCCGACGCTCCCGCGCACGGCGGACAACTATCGCCGCATTCTAGGCCGCCTGCGGCGGCTTGTTGAAGAGGCTGAAACGCCGCTTGCGACGGCTCGTTGAAAGTCGTTCAAACTGTCCAACCGTCAAACCGTCAAACCAACCATGTTTACCTGGCTAAAGCGATTCCTCGGCATCGGCGAACAGCCCGTGATGCCCGTGATTCCCGAAGGCTACCGCGCCCTTGACAGAAAGACCGTACTCGCATCCGTCCCCGTCCTTCATCCCGGCGTCGAACGCATCGCCGAGAAGCGCTACGGCTGCACGCTCCAGTGGGACCTCTCCGAGGAGCAGAGCAAACGCCCCAAGCGCAGCTGGTTCCCGAAGTTCTTCTTCAACCCCACGCGAAAGCGCCGTCACAAGCTCGTCCTCGACGACATGGGAAGGCGCACCGTCGAGCTTCTCGACGGCAACCGCACCGTCGCGGAGATCGCCTCGGAAATGGCGTCCCAAGTCGGCTGCGACAGGAAGGGGATGGAGGAGGCGATCCTCGCCTTCGTCGCGCAACTGGCACGCCGGAACGTCGTCACCCTCGCGCCGCGCTAGACTCAACGCCCGAGCGCGGCCCAGTCTGCGGCGGCGATGGCATCCCAGCCGTATGTGGCGGCACAGGCCAGGCCACGCTTGCGGTAGTCGGCAAAAAGCGAGGCGTCGTCGAGCATCTGCACCATCTTGCGGGCGAACTCGTCCGCGTCGAAGCAGGAGACCTTGACGAAGGCGTCGCCGTAGATGCGGCGATAGACGGGCAGGTCGTAGCCCACCACCGGCACACCGGCCGCCATCGCCTCGCAGACGGCCATCCCCCACCCCTCCTCATGGCTCGGCGCAAAGAGCAGACGCGCTTTCTTGATCTGGGCGTAGTAGTCCGCCGCCGGCAGGAAACCGCCCTCCGGACGGAAGACCGATATCGCCTCTCCAAGGCCGCGCGCCTTTATCTCCTCTAGCACGGCGCCCTCCCCGCTCATGCCGCCCATCAACCGGAGAGTGGTGCCGGGACGCAGCGCGACCACACGCTCCCAGACCGGCACTATGTCGTACATCCCCTTGTTCGGGCGCACGCCAATCATGGCCGCGTCAAAGGGCTTTTCCGCCGGTTCCGGCGCGGCCTCTATCTCCGACACGTTCACGCCGCACTTCATGATGCGGATGCGCGAAGGATCCATCCCGAAGTCAAGCAGGCGCTCGCGGACAAGGTCTCCTGCATCGGTATCGTATATCCAGGCCGAGTCGGCGTGACGGGCG
>JAEEGL013037409.1_pt1 | contig 18217 bp, 14 predicted proteins | sample 9134231 | NCBI WGS metagenome assembly JAEEGL01 (sample SAMN16246548, study PRJNA631951) | gut metagenome | biome: gut microbiome; feature: rumen; material: fiber-attached | host: Bos | place: Iran: Karaj | collected 2018-10 | reverse complement strand
TCAACAATCACTTGGTTATTCAGTAATGATAATGCTACATGGGTTTCTGCTGATGAATTAAAAGTTAAGAATCCTACTGATTCAAAGACTTACTACTATAAAGCAAGTGCAGCTAACCACGAAGATTTAACTGGAACATTTACAGTTAAAATTAGAGCAATAGCTACAATTACAATTGTTAACTTAAATGCTCTATCAAAAACATTTGATGAAAATTATATAGTTGATCCAATAATTGAAACAAATAGTACATCTACTCCATACATTACATATACATGGGGACCAAATAGTAGTGCACAAAAGCCTGTTAATGCAGGAACATATACAATTAAAGTTCAAGTATCTGAAAACGAAGACTTTACAAGTTGCACAATAACAGGAACAATAGTAATTTCAAAAGCAAATTATACTTTACCAACTAATTTATTTGTTGATAAGACAGTTACTTATACTGGTGAAGAATTCTCTATTACAGTTGATGAGACACTTCTACCTTCAACTTTAAAAGTAACTTATGCAAATAATACTTTAACAAACGTTGGTTCAATAGAAGCAACAGCTACATTTGAAAATAAATCAGATAACTATAATGATGTAGATCCTATTTTTGCTACACTTACAATTACTAAGGCTACACCAACTACAAGTGGAATTACAGTTAATTACGATGAAGGTGTAGGTTCATTCTTTACAACAAATAAAACTACTTCTTCAATTGTATTTAATGGAACTTATAATGCAGAAGGTACTATTTCATATAGCGATGCAAGAGAAAACCTTGAAATAGGTACATTATCTTATAGTTATACATTCACTCCAACTGATACAACTAATTATGAAATAGTTAATGGAACAGTTGAAATTATAACTAAAGCAACAGTTAAATATTATGATGATTCTACATTATTAAATACTTTATATGTTGCTAAAAATGAGAAAGCTACAAATTTAAGTTTACCAACAAAGAGTGGTTATACTTCAAATGGTTGGACATTACTTGGTAGTTCATCATTGTTTGATTTTACTACTTTAATTACTGATAATTTAAATCTATATGCTAAGTATACATTAGATACTTATACAATAACTTACAATTTAGCTGGTGGAGAATTAGTAAATCCAATTTCAAGTTATACTGTTAATACAGAAACATTTATTCTACCAACACCTACTTTTGAAGATTATATATTTAATGGCTGGACTGGGGAAGGAATTACTACTCCTACTCTTACAGTTCAAATAACAAAAGGTAGTACTGGAAATAGAGTTTATACAGCAGTATGGACTGAATTAAGTGATGTTGCATATTTCTTAAATAATACAACAAAGAGATTCAAATCAATTGAAAAAGCTCTTGCTGCAGCAACTAGTGGAGATATAGTATGTGTAATTCCACCAGAAGGAAGTAATTATCATTCAGTAAATAATAATGTTGATTCTACTGAAAAGGTAACTTACTATATTAATGCTAACTGTGAAATTAAAGCTGGTGTAACACTTGTTCTTCCAACTGATCTTGCCCATATTAGTTCAGTTACATCATCTTCTACACTAACTACATATATCAATTCAATGGCTAAAGATGACGCTAGTAAGCCAAATGGTGCACTTTCAACATATGGAGCATTTGCTCGAGCAAATGAAGCTAAATATTTAAGAGTAACTGTAGAAATAGCAAGCGGTGTAACTCTAACAAACAATGGTACACTTGTTGTTAGTGGATATTTAAGTGGTGGAATTTCAAGTGGAGGAGTATTTGGTCAAACTTCTCATTCTTACTCACAAATAGTATTAAATAGTAATGCAAAAATTATTCAAAACAATGCAAATGCTAAAACTTATTGTTTTGGTTATATTACTGAAAAAGTAAAAAATAATTCAAGTCAAGTTGAATATGCAAAAGGAACATTATACATCCCATTTATCGTTGATGACTATAGAGGATTCTCATATTCATGGGCTATGACTGATGGAGCAATAGACAATTATGGTTGTTCAGCATTTAATCAATTTGAATTTAGAAATATAGATTCATTTGTTAAATTTGATTATAATTCTAATGTCATAGGAATAATAAATACTTATGTAAAATATGACTCTTCATTAATAACTGTTAACGAAAATTTCTATAACGAACTTAATGTATTAGGTACTACTAGTAGTTATGTATTCCAATTAACTAATTCAACATATTCATATTTGACATATAAATATGATAAAGCCTCTCAAATTGCTGATATTAATATTTATGGTGGAATGGCAATGAATAATTTATCATTGACATTATCAAAATCAATAGTTACCGTTAACTTATCAACAACAAATGGATATTTCCCAGTTTCTTGGAGACAAAACGTTAAATTATTAAAAGCTAATGGTCAAACATCTGCAACATATAATACTTCTAAACAAAGCATTAAGTTACTACCTGGATCTTGTCTAGAAATCGGTGATGGTTGTACTTTAACTGCCAAAAACTTGATTGTATATACTGCATTTGGTGATGGAGCTTCCTTTAATGGTGCAAGTAGTGCTTGTGGTCATACACAGACTTATCCATTAAAGCCAGGTGCAATATTACAAATTAATGATGGAGCAACAGCATCATTTACTTCTATAGCTGGAAATGTTTATTATGATAATGCAAGTATTACTAATACAAATTCTAGTATTACTGCTTATGAACCATGGTCAATTGGCTCAAGCGGAACTGCAACTCCAGCATGGACAATTAAAGATTACTTAGAAATAAGAGAATCACTACAAAAAACACCAATAAGCTATAGAACTAATAAACAAAAATTATATTGTGGTATAAATACATATAAGAATTACGATAGTTATAAACCTTCATACAAGGTAACCATTTCTGAAACAGATTATGAGATTAATCAATATCAAAAAACATTGTTCTTAGATAGTATTTCAACTTATAGCATTACTCTTGTAAGCAACATATATAAATGTTTCTATGGTAATAAAACTTATTATCAAAAAGATAGCATAGCAACTTATAGTTCAAATGCACCTTACTTCATTGCTATAAACTCAAATGTTTCTATTTCATCAAACAAGAGTGGAATAAATGAATTTAATGTGCAAAGTATTACAGTAAACTGTACTACTCCTAAAGTTGATGGAAATTATCCATTATATCCAGGTACAGTTGTAAATCTAGAAGCAGTTATAGTTGATGCTGCAAAAGCTTATAACAAATCAGTAACATGGACAAGTAGTAATACATCTATTGCAACAGTAGATAGTGATGGAAAAGTAACTGGTGTTGCTTTAGGTTCAGTTACTATAACTGCTACTTGTGATGGAAAATCAGGCACAATTGTATTAAATGTAATTGAAGAGCAAGAAATAGATGCAATACAAGAAATATATATAACTGATAATAAAGGCGGAGACTCTAGAGTTATAAAAGGAACAAATGATGATGGAGATCCAGGAAAAGATTATAATGGTGGAAACTATTCAAACGGAACAAATGTTACATTATCATTAAATATTGTTCCTAATACTGCACCATATGCATCAATTACTTGGACATTCAAAGCATCTACTACTGGAAGACAATATGTAAACGATAACAGCGTGCAAATTGAAACAATCGAAAATGTAACTAGTGTTGTAGTTCATATTGTATCTGGTTCTGGTGCAAGCGACGATACATGTTATATGTATTGTAAAGTAATTGACTTAAAAGGAAATGAATATGAGGCAACATTTGTTATGTCACATAAAGCTGATACTACTATTTGCTTTACTGAAGATACACTTATAACTCTAGCTGATGGTTCACAAAAGATGGCAAAAGATCTATTAAAAACTGATTTAGTAATGACTTTTAATCATGAACTTGGCATCTATGAAGCAACACAAATTGCTGGTATTTATAATCATGGTTATGATACTCATACTGTTATGAATTTAGAATTCACAAATGGATATACTCAAAGATTCCTTTATGAACATGGATTATTTGATTTAACATTAAACAAATATGTTAAAATAACACTATTTAATTACAATGATTATATTGGCCACAAGTTTGCAATTTATGATAATAGTGATACAAATTATTCTAATCATTATGTAGTGCTTGAAAATGTATATTTAACTACTGAATATGTTGGCTCATACAATATTACAACAGTTAAAAACATTAATGCAATAATCAATGGTATGCTATCAATTGAAACTGCTACTAAAGGTATTTATAATTATTTTGAATATGGTGACAATCTAAAATATGATGAAGAAAAAATGCAACAAGATATTGAAACATATGGATTAGCATCATATGAAGAATGGGCAGAATATGCTCCATATGAATTATTTGAAGCATTTAATGGTAAGTATTTAAATGTTATGATTGGAAAAGGTCTAGCAACAAAAGAATATTTTATTGCACATATTATATGGACCTTACAATTAATTGCCTCAGGCGAATTAAGTTAATTAAGCAAAATACGAGTTCTTCTCTTGAACTCGTATTTTTTATTAAATATTTAATAAAACGTTAAAATATGCTAAAATATATATGTTAGGAAGTGATTAAAATGAAAAAGGCATTAAGGTTTTTGCCATACTTCTTCTATATATTTGCTTTTCTATCTTTTATACTTCCATCAGTATACTTAAAGGAAGGCGAATCAACACTTACTTATAGCTTTTTAGAACTAACATTCGGTAAAGATATATTTGAATTATCAATAGGATTATTTATAGTTTTACTACTATTCATTGCAACAATAGTTTTATCTATTATACTTATTTATAAAGATAATAAGTTGATTGCTAATATAACTATTATTCTAGGTTTATCTAGTGGAATACTTACATTCTTCCAAAGATTATTATCAAATCCTAGTTCAACAGAGTATTTGATAAATATAGGGTTATTCTTACCAGGTATTTTGATAATAATAGGAACAATTCTATTATTTGTTAATAAAAAGATTATAAAGTAAAATGCGTAGATTTACGCATTTTTTTAATGTTTATATGTTAACTATAGTATGGGTCAAAAAATAATTATTTTTTCAAATTCTAAACACTTAATTTTGGCTTAATATTGCGATATAATGTATATGCTGGAGGTATGACAATGAGAAATCATTTAAAGGTGGCAATGTATACCTAGATAGGAGGTAATATGGAATACCTTGTATTCCTAGTTATAATACTTAGTGTTATAACTTATCTTTTAAAAAACGATAGGCATTAGTCTATAGTTTAATGGTATTTAAATTGTCACACCAAAAGCAAAAGGGATAGAGTTGGAGTCTCTATCCCTTTTCATTTGCAATAAATTGGTATTCAAATTGCCAATTTAATTATAACACACTTTTTTTTATATTACAATAAAAAGCAAAAGGGATAGAGAATTAACTCTATCCCATATTTTTATTTTCTTTTATAAACTGATTTAGGTGCAACACTACCTTGTGTTGGTGCGCCTCCACCATTTTGCATCTTTCTTTGCATAGCTTTCATATCTTCTTCGCTCATACCAGCCATTTGTTTTGCTACTTGCTTTTGGCGCTCTAAAGTTTTACGTAGGTTATTTACCTCTGTAACGCTTCTACCAGATCCTTTAGCAATACGCTCTCTACGCTTAGACGATTTTTCAATTAAATCAGGGTTCTTTCTTTCTTCATCAGTCATAGAACCAATTATAGCTTCCATATATTCAAATTGCTTATCATCCATATTTTTAGCAGCTTCTCTTACTTGCTTCATACCTGGAAGTAATCCTAAAATCTTAGATGAACCAATACGCTTAATCATTTTGAATTGTTTTAATAAGTCATAATAATTAAATTTATTACTCATTAATTTTTCAACCATTGACATAGCTTCATCTTCATCAATATTTTCAGTAACCTTTTCAATTAAAGTTAGTGTATCACCCATTCCAAGTATTCTTTGAGCCATTCTATCAGGATGGAAAATATCTAAAGCATCTAATTTTTCACCTGTACCAATGAATTTAATAGGTACTCCTGTGATATGTCTAATTGATAGTGCAGCACCACCACGTGTATCACCATCTAGCTTAGTTAAAATACAACCTGTAGCATTTAATTTTTCATGGAATGTTTTAGCAACATTAACAGCATCTTGACCAGTCATTGCATCTACTACTAATAATACTTCATCAGGTTTTGCTACTTGCTTAACTTTAACAAGTTCTTCCATCATATCTTCATCTATATGTAATCTACCTGCAGTATCTATAATTACTGTATCATAGCCATGTTCCTTTGCATAAGCAAGACCATTACTAACAATATCCCAAGCTTTCTTTTTAACGCCTTCTTCATGTACATATACATTTAATTGCTTACCTATTTGTACTAATTGATCTACGGCAGCTGGTCTATAAATATCAGCAGCAATAAGCATAGGATTTTTCTTTTCATATTTTCTTAAATAATTAGCAAGCTTACCAATAGCTGTAGTTTTACCTGCACCTTGTAAACCCATTGTCATTATTACAGACATACCTTGCATCTTTAAGTTAATACCTGATGCATCATCACCCATAATACGCTTAAGTTCATCAAATACAATTTTTACTACTTGTTGGCCTGGATTAAGTCCATGAAGTATCTTTTCACCTAAAGCTTGTTCTTTTACATTTTGTGTAAATTCTTTAACAACACGATAGTTAACATCCGCTTCAAGAAGCGATAATCTAACATCACGCATCATTTCATCAATATCTTTTTCATTAAGCTTACCACGACCAGTTACTCTACGTAGGGCCATTTGTAATCTATCACTTAAATTTTCAAAAGCCATTATATCACCCTTAATCTATATTCTTTAATTCTTCTAATAAATCATCACTATATTTATTTTCTAATTCTTTTATTATTTCTAATCTTTTATTTGCTTTTTCTCTTAAATGAAGTTTTGATTCATAATCTAAAAGTATTTTGCATGTCTTAGTTATATTGTCATATATAGCATTTCTACTTAAATTATTATCACTAGCAATTTCTCCAAGTGAATTATCATAAAAATAATACATCTCATAATAATTTCTTTGTTTTTCAGTTAATAATTCTTTGTAGAAATCATATAATTCATTCATATATTCTAATTCTTTTAAATCAGTCATATTTTACTCCTGATCAAAGAAATCAGCAAATAAACCATAGATATATTGTTCAATATCAAATGTATCTAAATCTTCTAATGTTTCACCCATACCTATTAATTTAATAGGTGTACCCATTTCACTACGTATTGCTAAAACGATACCACCTTTTGCAGTACCATCTAGTTTTGTTAAAACTATACCAGAAACATCTGTTGTTTCTTTAAATATCTTAGCTTGACTCATACCATTTTGTCCTGTAGTAGCATCTATTACTAAAAGTGTCTCATGTGGTGCATCAGGCATTTCACGAGATATAACCTTCTTAATTTTTTCAAGTTCCTTCATTAAGTTAACTTTATTTTGTAGTCTACCTGCAGTATCACAAATTAAATAATCATAATTTTCCTTTTTAGCTTTAGTTATTGCATCAAACATAACACTAGATGGATCTGATCCTGCTTCTTTTGTTACAATATCTACTCCTACTCTATTTGCCCACACTTCAAGCTGTTCAATCGCACCAGCTCTAAATGTATCTCCTGCAGCAAGTAAAACTTTTTTCTTTTCTTTCTTTAATTTATAAGCAAGTTTAGCAATTGTAGTAGTTTTACCTACACCATTAACACCTACAAATAAGTAAACAGTTAAACCATTTGGATTAGTCTTAAGATTAGCATTAACAACTTCACCATTTAAGTATATTTCAAACATCTTATCAACTATTATTTCTTGTAGTAATGATGGATCTTTTATATTTTGTTTTTCTACTTCTAACTTTATATCATCCATGAATTTAATAACTGTATCTACACCGATATCAGCCATGATAAACATTTCTTCTAGTTCATCGAATAATTCATCATCTATAAGTTTTTTACTACTTAGTAATTTCTTTAAATTACCTAGAACACCAGTTCTAGTTTTATTCATACCAAGTTTATATTTATTATCTTTTTTCTTACTTCCAAATAATCTAGAAAATAATCCCATAGTATCAAAACCTTTCCTAATATATAATAACATACTTTTTACTATAAGTAAAAGGAAAATAAAAAAAAGAGATATTTATTAAAAAAATAAGAAAAAATAACTCCTATCCATTTAAGTAATATATATTTTCTCTAGCAAAAAAGTATAGTAAATGCATATACATTGCATATAGAATGTTGTATAATATGTATGAGGTGATGAAATGCAAAAAACTTCAAATCTATCTGTTAGGATAGACCCTGTTTTAAAAGAATCATCAGAAAGGATACTAAACCAGCTTGGTATACCTATGTCAAGTGCTATCACTTTGTTTTTAAAGCAAGTAGTAATTAACAATGGAATTCCATTTGATGTAAAGCTTCCAAAAGGTATAGTAAACATTGATGATTTATCCGATGAAGAAATACAAAAAGAAATACAAAAAGGAATTGACGATTTTGATAATGGAAGATACGTCACTCTTGAAGAATTTAAAAAGGAAATAGAAAGTCTTAAAAAATAATTATGTACAAAGTTGAAATATCAATGCTTGCAAAAGAATCAATAAAGAGCATGGGCTTATATATAAGAGATGTTTTAAAAAATAGTTTTGCGGCAAATAATTTTCTAACTGAAATTTATAATGTAATTCAAGATTTATGTTTCATGCCTAATAGATATCCATTATTTAACGATTTTAAGGATATCCGAAAAATCACATATTCCAACTATGTAATAACATTCAAAATACTTGAGACAAAAGTATTGGTATTAAGAGTATTTCATTCATCAACAAACTATATGAAGTAAAAGTTTTTAGAAAATACTCAGCCAAAATACTGATCTTGGAAATTAAAAAATGCGGTTCAATTGAATCGCATTTTTATTTACAATCTTTATTTAAACATTTATATTCGCCATCAACATCATATAATACTTTACCACACTTTGGACAAGTTAGGTTAGTTGGTTTATATTGACTAACAAATTTACATTTTGGATAATTACTACATCCATAGAAAGAATTTCCTGATTTAGAGCCCTTTTTCGCAGTTCTAAGGATTAATGTTCCACTCTTACATTCAGGGCATTTTAATACTTCTTCAATCTTTCCACAGTTAGGATTTGAACAAATTATATTTTCGTTTTCATCTATTACTAGTGGCTTACCACATATTGGGCATAATTCTCCAGTTGGCTTATATTGACTAGTAAATGTACATTTAGGGTAATTATTACAAGCATAGAATTCTTTACCTTTTGTCTTACCCTTTTTAGAAATTCTAACAACGATTTGTCCTTTTTTACATAGAGGACATTCCATATCTTCTATTTCTTTTGTTGTAGTCATTTCATTAGTTACAACAAACTTACACTTTGGATAAGCACTACATGCTTCAAATTCACCGTACTTACTCTTACGCATTACAAGTGGACTTCCACATATAGGACAGAAATTACCAGTTGTAGGAACAACAGTATCCATATTTTTCTTAGCATAAGCGATCTTTTCTTCAAATTCAGGATAGAAATCACTTATTATTTTTTCACCAGATACTTCACTTTGAGCTACTCTATCTAAGTCATGTTCCATATTTGCTGTAAATTCAACATTTATAATGCTTGGAAAATATTCATCTAACTTATTGATAGTAAGAGTTCCCTTATCAGTTGGTTCAATTAATCTTTTTTCTGTTTTAATATATTTTTTAGATTTATTCTTTCTAATAGTTTCAGCATATGTTGAAGGTCTACCAATACCTTTTTCTTCCATCTCTTTGATTAGTGTTGCTTCACTATATCTTGATGGTGGTTGAGTAAAGTGTTTATTTCCTACTACTTCTTTAGCATGTAAGACATCACCTTTTTTAATTTGAGGTAGATATTCTAACTTTTGAGTACCTAAAACTTTTGTGAAACCATCAAATGTTTCTTTTTCACCTTTAGCTTTAAAAATAAGTCCATTATTATTTAATACTATACTTGTTACTTCTAAGCTCATTGGAGCCATTAAACTAGCTAATGCTCTATTATATATTAATGTATATAATTTATATTCATCAGTTGTTAAGAAATCTTTAATAGATTCAGGAGTATTAGTAATATATGTTGGTCTAATTGCTTCATGAGCATCTTGACTTAGTGCTACATTTTTATGCTTTTTATTACCAATATATTCTTTTCCATAAGTTGCTTCAATATACTTATATGCTTCCTTTACAAAGCCATCAGATAATCTGTCTGAATCAGTACGCATATAAGTGATTAATCCCTTTAATTTGCCATTTACTTCTTTTCCTTCATAAAGAACTTGAGCTATTCTCATAGTCTTTGTTGAATCAAAGTTTAGCTTAGTTGAAGCATCTTGTTGAAGTGTTGATGTAATGTATGGTGGTTTTGATTCTCTTTTAGCTTCTTTAACATCAACATTAGTTACAACATAATCATCAGTAAGCATATCTAAATATTTATTACATTCTTCTTCTGATTTAATTACTAATTTAGTTCCATTATATTCGCTTGCTTGTATTTTTGTTTTACCAAAATCAGCATCAATTGTATAATACTCTTCAGGTATAAAAGCATTAATTTCTTTTTCTCTATCAACAATTAATTTTAGTGCAACACTTTGTACACGGCCTGCACTTTCACTTTTTATTTTTGATTTCATTAATCCAGAAAGTTCAAAGCCAATTATTCTATCTAAGATTCTTCTAGTTTCTTGGCTTTCAGTTAATTCCATATCAATCTTTCTAGGATTTTTTAAAGCATTAACTATTGCGTTTTCTGTAATCTCATTAAATACTACTCTATTATTATCTTCTAAGCTTAATCCTAAAACTTGAGCTAAATGCCAACTTATTGCCTCTCCTTCACGGTCAGGGTCGGTTGCAAGATATACTTTGTTACCTTCGCATTTTGCTTTAAGTTCATTTACTGTCTTAGTTTTTTCAGGAATTATAGTATAGATTGGTTTAAAACCATTATCTATATCTACTCCTAAACCCTTCTTACCTTTAGTAGATAAGTCTCTAATATGTCCTACAGACGATAATACTTGATATTCATTTTTTAAATATCCCTCAATAGTCTTTGCTTTTGAAGGTGATTCTACGATTAATATTTTTTTCATATGCTTCACCCTTTTTCCTTATTTATTATAAATAGCACATTTTTGTTTGTCAATAACGAATTTAGGCAATAAAAAAACCTTATTTTAAATAAAATAAGGAAATTTTTTGAAAAATTTTTAATCTATTTTTCGTCAAAATCAAACTCTAATTGTTCGACTAACATTGTTTTAATTGGCTTAAATGTAATTCTATGAATATCTGTTATTCCGTATTTTTTTATTGCTTCTATATGATCTTTAGTAGGATATCCCTTATGACGTTTAAAACCATAATTTGGGTATTTTAAATCCATTTCATCCATATATCTATCTCTTGTAACCTTTGCGATAATTGATGCCGCAGCTATATTTATAGATAATGCATCACCTTTTATAATTGGCTTAACAGGAATATCTATATTCATCTTCATACAATCACTTAATACATAATCAGGTTTTATTTTAAGTTTTTTTATAGCTTCCATCATTGCTAAGCGGCTTGCTTCTAAAATGTTAATTTCATCTATTTTTTTATTATCTATAAATGCTACACCTACTGCTAGTGCTTTATCATATATAACATTATATAATTCTTCTCTCTTTTTTTCTGTTAGCTGTTTACTATCATTAACTCCATCAATAATCATTCCCTTAGGAAGTATTACAGCTGCGGCAACAACAGGTCCAGCTAAAGGACCACGTCCTGCCTCATCTGTACCTGCGATTAATTCATAGCCTTCTTTATATAATTCTTTTTCATATGCTAGTAAGTCTATCAATGGTAACACGTCCTAACTTTTCATGTCTAATATCATGTAAGAATAAACTATTAATTTTTTCATAATCATCACTCTTACATCCTCTAGCCTTAGCTATTTTTTCATAATAATCATTTATATTATTAATAGAATCAATCTTATATCTTTCATAGAAAGATTTTTGATAATATTTATTCATAAATTCAAATCCATAATGAACTACTTCATCAATTGGAACTATATCATCTTTAATTGCGCCTATTAAAGCTAAATTTATTCCATTATCTTCAAGCTTTGGCCATAGTACTCCTGGAGTATCTAATAAATCTAAATTACTATCTAGTTTTACCCATTGTTGGCTTTTAGTAACCCCTGGCTTATCACCTGTGATTGTCATTTTCTTTTTTACTAAAGTATTAATAATAGTAGATTTACCTACATTAGGTATACCTGTAATCATTGCTTTCATGCTTAATTTTATTCCACGTTCTTTATTCTTATCTATTTTATCCTTTAGTATTTCAAATGTATATGGAACTATTTTATTCATATTATATCCTGTAATAGCATCTATATCTAAACAGTAATATCCTTCATTTTTATAATAGTCCATCCATTTTTTAGTTTCTAGTTTATCAGCTAAATCAGCCTTATTTAAAAGTAGTAAAATAGGTCTATTTGTAGCGATTTCTTTTATTAGAGGATTAAATGAAGATTTAGGTATTCTTGAGTCTAATACCATATATATGATATTAACTAATTTTATTTTTTCTTGCATCTCACGCTTTGCTTTTTGCATATGCCCGGGATACCAGTTAATATTACCTACATCACTCATAATTTCACCTCCTACTTTTTAATATGTGCTGTAATTATACAATAGTTATAAGAATTTATGGTAATAATAATATTATCTATTTCAACATAATAATTCTTACCATTCTTATAAATATAAGCATTTTTATCTATTACTTTATTTTTAATATATTCTATAACATCATTACATTCTATTTTTAAATTCTTTTTTATTCTTGATACTCCAAGATTTGTAGTATGTATTTTATCTATATTATCTAATAACATAACTACCTCCAGAAGAACAAATCAAACATAACTTGTCCAACTATATCACTTTTACTTACAGTACCAAAATATCTACTATCAGTACTATCTTGCCTATTATCTCCCATAATGAAATATTCATTTTCTTTTAAAGTTAGTGTTTTTGTATTTAAGCCCCATCTCATTTTATAAGATGCATAAGTTGTACAATCTTCAATTACTTGATCATTAACATATATTTTATCTTCTATTTGATCATATTTAACTGTATCACCAGGAATAGCAACTATTCTTTTTACATATAATTCATTTACTTGAAATCTAGAAATATTATAAACATAATCATTATCGATATTTTTCATATATACTATAACCGCATCATTTCTTTTTGGCTTATAACCAATAGATCTACATGCTAGAATATCACCACTTTTATAAGTAGGCTTCATACTAGGGCCTGAAACTCTAACAAAAGCAAATAAATAAGTCATAATCATTAAGAACACACAAATAATAATCATAAAGAAATTATATAAATCATAAAAATATGCCCATCTATAAAAATGTTTTTCTTTTTCTATTTTTATTTCTTTAAATATTAAAATCAACAATAACATAATTATAGAACAAGCTAAATATAAAACTATAAGTATAAGGAAAAATGGCATTTGTGTACTTAAAACAGTATATGCGCCACCCTTAATTAAAATAATAAACAAGAAAGATATTATAGAAATAATAGTACCTATTATTAGTTTTCTTTTCAAAAACCAATGTAGTTTATTACATCTAACTACATCATCTTCTTCTTTATCTATCTCTTTTAAGGACATTTCCTTTTTAAGTCTATTAAAGAGCATAAATTCACCTTCTTTAACTAATAATGCCTGCGTAATACAGGCATTACTAATTATTTTAAAATTTCTTCTAATTCTTCAGCAGTAACTAAAACACTTCTAGCTTTACCTGGAACTTGTGGTGATACTACACCAGCGCTTTCAAGCAAATCAATTAAGCTTTGTGCTCTATTAAAGCCAATACCAAATCTCTTTTGTAGATTGTTTATAGAAGCATTTTGCATTTCAACAACATATCTAGCTACATCATCAAATAATTCATCAGTATTATCTTTTCTACTTTGAGCATCTGCAGTTTGTTGAAGCTTATCGTGATTAAAGATATAATCAGGTCCTGCTTGATTTCTAATAAAATCACAAACAGCATTAATTTCTTCATCCTTAATAAATGCACCTTGGATTCTTGTAGTACCAAAGTCATTCTTAAAGAACATATCACCACGTCCTAATAATTGCTCAGCTCCGCCATAATCTAAGATTGTCATAGAGTCTGTTGGGCTACTTACTCTAAACGCAATACGCGTTGGAATGTTAGCTTTAATTGTACCTTTTACTACATCTGTAGTAGGACGCTGTGTAGCAACAATTAAGTGCATACCAGCAGCTCTTGCCTTTTGTGTAATACGTTGAATAGATTGTTCAACATCAGCACTAGCTGTTTGCATTAAATCAGCTAACTCATCAATTAATATTAAAATATAAGGCATTTTAGGTTCAGAGTATCCTTCATTTTCAAGCTTATAATTATAATCTTCAATATTTCTAACTCTTAGTTGGGCAAACATCTTATATCTATTATCCATTTCTTCACAAGCCCATTTTAATGCTTGGCTTGCAAGCTTAGAATCACTAATAATTGGTGTAACTAAATGTGGTAGATCCTCATAGAATACAAATTCAACAGCTTTAGGGTCAACTAATAATAATTTTAATTCATCTGGCTTATTCTTTAATAATAAGCTAATAATTAATGAATGTGAACAAACTGATTTACCTGAACCAGTTGTACCTGCGATTAGGCCATGAGGCATTTTATTAATAGGTGTAACAACAGTATTACCATTTAAATCAATACCTAAACCAAAGCTTAATTTAGATGCATTCTTAAATTCATCAGAGTGACATATATTACCAAAATTAACCATATCAACTACTTTATTTGGTACTTCAATACCTACATATGCTTTACCTGGAATAGGTGCTTCTATATGTAATGATTTAGCAGCTAGATTCATCTTTAAGTTTTCTTCTATAGCTGTAACTTTTTTAACACTTACACCAGCAGCAAGTTCTACTTCATAACGAGTAACTGATGGTCCTTTATTATAATTAACAACTGAACCATCAACATTAAATTCTTGAAGTGTTCTATTAATAATATCTAATTGATCTTGAATCCATTCATGTCTAACTGTATCATCATTTTCCACTACTTTAAATATTGATAGTGGTGGAAGCTTATATTTAGAATAGTCATTTTTCTTAGGTTTTGGCTTATCTACTGGTTTTTCTTTAATTTCAGCCTTTGATTTTTCAACCACTTTTGGCTCTTCAACAGTAACCTTTGGTTCTTCAATAACAACTTTAGGTTCTTCTATATAATCAGATTCTTTAAACTCTTCAACCTCAATATTAGCAGGTTTAAAGTCATCATCAATTTCAAGATTACTAATAAAGTCATCAATATCATCACTTGGTTTATTTTCTTTTGTATCTAAATCAACAACTGCAGGAGTTGCGAATAAAATATCTTCATCATCTATATTTATTTCATTTACAGGTTCTTCATATTTAGGCTTATCCTCAGTAACTTTTGAAACTCTTTTAAACTCACGTTCAACTTTTTTACTTTCAGATTCTTTTCTAATTGGAGAATCCATACCAGCATACATATCTTTATCGCTTAAATTTGTAATAGGCTTTGCGTCAGGGAAGAATTTTGTTCTATCTTCATTTTTAATAATAATTTGATCGAACTCTTTATAATCATCATCTGCAAGTTTTCTTTTTTCAGGACTTCTAAATGAATCATATGTTCTATCTGTTGTAGGAACTGATTCAATTGGTGGAGTAGATAAAACATTTATATTAGCTCTACCCCAAATAGCAGAGAATGCAGGTGTCATTACAAACTTTTTGTCTTTTCTTTTTATATGCACAGGCGATTTACTAATTTGTGGAATCACAAAAGGAATAATCGATTGTGTACTATTATCTTCAATTTTTTTCTTTTTCTTTTTAAAAAACATAAAAAATCATCCTTTCTGTTCATCCATATTAATAACACACCTTTATACATCTAATATATTATACCATAAGTATAATATTTTAAGCAAACCAAAAAACAAAAAATTTACTTTTTATATTTTTTTGATATAATATGTTTGGTGATATATATGGATTATATTTTTGCGGTAGATTTAGATGGTACTTTGCTTAATGATAAAGCAGAGTTAACTAAAGAAACAATTGATTATATCAAAAGATTAGATAAGGATAAATACAAGTTTGTAATTACAACAGGTAGACCATATCTAGGTATGATAAAATTCTATAAAGAATTAGGTCTAGATACATATGTTATATGTAATAGCGGAACATCAGTATTAAAACCTAATAGTGATTTTAAACCAATTAATCACAATATAGAAAAATCGCTATTTCTAGCCTTTTACAACAAAGCAATATCTTTGCTTGAAAGTGCAATTTTTACCGATAATAACGATTGTTATATCTATAACAAACAATACAATAATGAATTCTTTAAGCACATTCAAGATGGAGCTAATGTTATAGATGGTGATTATAATAAAACAATAAAAGATGGGCCAAGTGGAGGACTATTCATTTTAAAAAATGGATGTCATGAGAAGTTTATGGAAATTGCTAAAGAGTTCAGTGAAAGAATAGGTGTTAGATGCTGGGGTAATTTTTATGGATGTGATTATTATGAATACTACCAAATGGGATTTAATAAAAGCACTTCTTTGTATGACTTACTAAGTTTATATAATGCCAAACTTGAACAGCTAGTATGTTTTGGCGATTCTATTAATGATGTTGAAATGCTAACAATGAATCACAATGGTGTATGTATGATTAATGGTGTTGAAGAACTTAAAAAATATGCAAGTTACATCACAAAATATGATAATAATCATGATGGAGTTATTAAGTTTATTGATGATTTTATAAAGGGAAACAAATAAGTTTTCCTTTTTTTTATACATTAATATAAAAAAGTGTTTATTTTACATCATCTTTACTTAAAACGCTCAAATGTAAAGAAATTGTTAGTAGGTAGTAAAAGAGGTGTCAACACTATAAATAAATATTTATAGATTTATAATTTTCATACTTGAAAAATGACTTGGCACATAGTATAATGATTTAAGAGTGTAAAGGCCAAAAAAATTAAAACAATTACAAGGAGGTTTTAAAATGAAGTTAAAAATTGAAGCAGTTAATCAAATTAAAGAGATTTGTGCTCGTTACAAAGATGAACCATCTCCATTAATGTTAGTATTAACTGATGTACAAAAAGAATATGGTTACTTACCACTTGAAGTTCAAGAAGTAATCAGCGAAGAATTAAATATTCCTGTTGCTGATATCTACGGTGTAGTTACATTCTATAGCTTCTTCTCTCTTCAACCAAAGGGAAAGTATGTTATTGGTGTATGTATCGGTACTGCTTGTTATGTTAAAGGTGGAGCTAACGTATTAGACAAATTTAGTGAATTATTAAAGATTAAAGTTGGTCAAACATCTAGCGACGGACTATTTACACTTGATGGATTACGTTGCATTGGTGCTTGTGGTATTGCTCCAGCACTTACTATTAATGGTAAGGTATATCCAAAAGTCAAAGTTACAGATGTTGAATCAATTATTAAAGAATATAGAGATAAGGAGTAATGACTATGGCAAAGGTAATTAAGACAGTTGAAGATTTAAATCAAGAAATAAAATCTTGTACAGAAAATCTTGATAAGAAATTTGCTGGTAAAAACGGTAAAAGATCTATTACTATTTGTGGTGGTACAGGATGCTTATCAAGTAATTCAGGAGAAATCTTAAAGAAATTTGAAGAATTAATTAAAGAAAAAGGTCTATCTGATAAAGTAGATGTTAACGTTGTAGGATGCTTCGGCTTCTGCTCTCAAGGTCCATTCGTTAAAATCTATCCAGAAGATACACTATATCATGCTGTAAAGCTTTCTGATGTAGAAAGAATTGTTGAAGAAGATATAATTGGTGGAAAAGTTATTGAAGATTTATTATATGTAGATTTCAATACAGGAAAGAAATGTACTCGTCAAGAAGACATTCCATTCTA
>JAEEGL011354995.1_pt1 | contig 18217 bp, 14 predicted proteins | sample 9134231 | NCBI WGS metagenome assembly JAEEGL01 (sample SAMN16246548, study PRJNA631951) | gut metagenome | biome: gut microbiome; feature: rumen; material: fiber-attached | host: Bos | place: Iran: Karaj | collected 2018-10 | reverse complement strand
GAGGGGGCACCAAGTTTTGAGACTGCAAGGATGATTCCAAAGCTTGATGAAAAAAGAGAAAGAGCAAGTGTTTTTTATTTCTCTCCGGTACATTTTAATGGAAGACTTCTGGGATATACGGTGCTTGAAAGAGATATTTCAAGTACATATACTTTAAATATTGTCTTCCGCAACTGGTTGCGTTTTATTAATAATGCTTTGGAAATGATCCGTTCAAAGCAAAGACTTCAGATACTTTCTGTGAAAGACGATATGACTGGTGCATACAACAGAAGAGGCATGTACATTCGCTATAAGAGGATGCTTGAAGAAGCGCAGCCCGGTGATGCAATGTTTGTAGCTGTTGTAGATATGGATAGCCTTAAATACATAAATGATAATTTCGGACATAAAGAAGGCGATCTGGGAATAAGGACGGTTTGCGATGTTCTGACGGAAAATGCCCTGCCAAACGAAATATGCGTAAGAAGCGGTGGCGATGAATTTTTCCTTGTGGGAATAGGCAGGTATATCAAGGAAGATGAAGCGAAAAGAGCTTTGAAGTATACGAAGGCTCTTGAGGAACGATCCGGGCAACTTGCAAAACCATACAGTATATCCGCCAGTATTGGCTGCGTTGTCTGTCCGGACCCCAAAGCAACGACTTTGGATGCTGCCCTTAGTGAGGCAGATGAGAGAATGTATCATTATAAATCCGTTCATAAACGCCACAGAGGTATCTAAAGTTAAATTATGCATGGGATGAGGAGTCGACAGATATTTTATGTTATTATATTCAAGGTCTTTAGTATACATTCTTGAATTAGAAATTCAAGAATGTATCAACCAAGCCATTTAAAGGCAACTTCGTTGCAGGGCTTGGTTGACTCTTGTATCATATTCTCACGAAACCCGCAGTAAATGCGTGTTTCTGTAGTTTTATCCAATAATACATTCTTTATCGGAGAAATGAATGAAAAGGAATTATAAGTTTATCATAAGCTACGACGGAACCAGATTTTTTGGCTGGGAGCGTCAGCCGGGAAAAGATATGACGATACAGGGAAAGCTGGAAAACGTCCTTACCAGAATGGCAGGTCTTTCTGAGGGTGAAAGAGTGGATGTTATCGGTGCAGGAAGAACCGATGCCGGGGTTCATGCCAGGGCAATGACAGCCAATGCCTATATCGACACAAATCTTTCCGAGGAAGAAATACAGGCATATTTGAATCAGTATCTGCCTGAGGATATTAGCGTAAACGAAGTGAAGGTCTGCTCTGACAGGTTCCACGCCAGATACAATGCCCTTGGCAAAACCTATAGGTATACCTGCTGGTATGGGGCCTCCAAACCGGTTTTTGACAGAAAATATGTGACGATTCTGGATAAAAAACCTGATGTGGAGAAGATGAAAGAGGCAGCAGGCTATCTGGAAGGCACCCATGATTTCAAAAGCTTTTGCGGAAACACACATATGAAAAAGTCAACGGTAAGATGTGTGGATGCCATAAATATTGAGACCAGCGGGAATTACATCAGATTGTATTTCCATGGGAATGGATTTTTACAGAACATGGTCAGGATTCTGACGGGGACTCTTTTGGAAGTTGGCTATGGGAATATCTTGCCGGAAGACGTAAAAGAGATACTGGAAGCCTGCGACAGACAAAAGGCCGGTCCGACAGCTCCTCCGGAGGGACTGTGCATGATGAAGGTGGATTATTAAACAAGAATGAGGATTATAGATTACATAAATATACTGGGGCTGATACTGGGGATAGCAGCCATTGCTTTTGCGATTATATCCTTCAAAAGATATGGATGTGAGGTCGAAAATAATGGTGATCACAGTATCGGGAATAAAAAGAGCACATACATTTTTTTGTCAATTATCATGATAATCGCAGCCTTTATGCGGCTGTACCGGCTGGGCGGGGTTCCTTACGGGCTGCAGCAGGATGAGGCTTCACTTGGCTACGATGCCTTCTGTCTGGCTACAAAGGGAATTGACAGGAACGGATATCCTTATCCCATCTATCCCATAACCTGGGGCTGCGGCGGGGGAAGTCCACTGATGATCTATCTGAATGTAATAAGTATCAGGCTGTTTGGAACCGGAGTCGTGAAATTAAGGCTTCTTCCTGCAATTCTGGGAATAGGAACGGTTTTTCTTTTTTTCCACATCTTACGTGAATCCTTTGATGAAAGAGCGGCGCTGTTTTCCGCAGCATTTTTGGCGCTTTGTCCCTGGCATGTAATTCTGTCACGATGGAGTCTTGACAGTAATGTGATGCCATTTTTTATGCTGCTTGCCATGTTTGTTTTTATAAAGGGGATTCGAAGCGGAAAAACTATTATTTATTGCCTCAGTGCGGCACTTTATGGGATATGCATGTACTGCTACGGATCTGCAAATATTGTTATTCCCATTCATCTTGTTTTAATAAGCATATATTGCCTTGTAAAAGGCAAGATCAGTGCCGGGCAGCTGGTGGCCAGTGCCTTGACGTTTGTGGTTATCTGCCTTCCCCTGGGGATTTTTTATGCAGTCAATTATTTGGGGGTTCCGGAGATACTTACGGGTGTAGTGAGCTTTAACAAGTTTACTGCATCAAGAACCGGTGAAGTGTTTCTTAGCAGAGAGGGAAGTATCCTGCCCCAGATAGCACAAAATCTGAAGACTCTTTTAAAGCTACTTACCTTTGGGGATGATAGTGACATGACCTGCCACTACATTCCGGGCTTTTCCACTTTGTTTAAGTATACTTTTCCAATCACCTTTTTTGGTATCTGGGGGAGTATAGCAGTCTCAGAAAAAGATCCTGGACAAAAGACTATGAATGATAAGACGGAATGCGGGACGGAGAAAACAATAAACGCGCTGTGGCTTTCCATGCTGATTTCGTGCCTGATACTGGGAGCGGTAATCTCAGTTGATATCAGCAGAATGGTAATGATCTTTCTGCCTCTTATTTATTTCTTTACAAAGGGCCTGGACTTCATATTTAAAAATGCCCGTAAGGCAGGTATTTGTGTTGCAGCATTGTTATTGGCTTCGGCGGTTCTTTTTTCAAAAGATTATTTCCAAAGGTTCAATGGCATTACGGGAGACATATTTATGCCGGGATACGGAGAAGCTATAGCAAGAGCCTATGAACTTGCCGGGGATGAGAAGCCGATTTTTTCAACGTACGAGGGTCTTTCGGCGCCCTTTGTACTGGCTCTTTATTATACGGATTATGACCCTGACAAATTTTACTCTACGGTGGAGTACAAAGACCCCATGGCGGAGTTTCGAATTGCCAGGAGCTTTGGAAACTTTTATTTCGGAGATATCCCGGAAAGCATATCACAAGAGGAATACAAAGACACTTTATTTGTTGTTTATGATTATGAACTGGAGCGATTCACTGATGGTGCGGATTGCCGGGTTGAGGATTACGGAAACTACCATGTTGTCTACTATTGAGCCTGACTTTATAGTTTGTTTATAAAGCTAAAAAAAGGATTAAATAACCTCTGCTACTCTCGATTTATTTCTGTATAAATCAGATAATAGATATATACAAAAATTCGTTGGAGGGTGCTTGATCATGAGGAAGAGGATTATTTCAACTATTATGGCTTTCGTTATTTTTTCTGCTTTGTTGGTAGTTGTGGATCCTTGCAAGAATTTACCGTCTGTTGCAAAGGCGGCAGATATTTCCTCAAGTCTGATCACCATCAACAGTGAATATGCTATTCCCGATAAGTTTGACTGGTGTACCTACTACGTTTTGATAGCGACCAACAATACAGGGAAGGATATCTCCATAAGCGCTGATTTTATGGCTCTTGACAAAAAAGGAAACGAACTTTCAAAGGTGAATGATTATTCCGAAGCTGTAAAGAAAGGGCAGCAGTTTATTCTTTACGGACAGTTTCTTAACAAGAATATTAAGAATGTCGGCAAGTTCAGATATGATCTGAAAATAGCGGAGACAGACAACTGTACATACAATTCGGTAGATGTGGATGCGGTAGACGTTGGAGAATGTGTTCAGGTATCCGCAACCAATTATTCGGGAAAAGATATTCAGGGTGTTGGAGTAAGAACTGTATTTTTGAAGCAGGGCAAGCCCGTTGCCTTTGATACGGTAAATATAGCCGATGTGGGGTATGTTTTCCACGGAGGCAGCACAAATTCCCAGATTATTGGCTACAATGCAGGTAAATACGACGACTATATTATGACCTATACTTCAGCGGGAAATGTTGAACTTACTGAATTTTGAGGGGTTAAGATATAAGCACAGGCTTTCGCCTGTGCTTTTTTTGTGTTATACTATGTTAGATTATAGATATTTACAGAAAGAGATTTATTGGGGAATGGTTTCAGGCAAAGACGGTGACAAGACCAAGAAAGTATACAGTAAGCGCATTCGTAATCTTCGAAGGATGATATTGATTGCTGTTGCTGCTTCATGTCTTATACCGGTATGCATCTGCGTTATTCTTTCCATCAGATATGACAGGCTTCGGACAAAGTACGAGCAGAATCTGGCTGACCTTGAGTGGTACAGACAGCAGTTCGGCACAGAATTGGAAATACTCGGTTATGATAAGGATGAATATGCCGGGGATGACAGTATAGGCGACGAGATTGTTGCGGAAAAAAACGACTTTGATACCGAGGAATTTGAGACAGATACAGATACGGTCGATGTAGACGGAGCACAGAATCCGGAGGATATTGAGGGGACCAGATACGTGTACCTTACCTTTGATGACGGCCCCAGCTCATCTACCAATGAGATCCTTGATATTTTACAGGAATATGATGTCAAGGCTACTTTTTTTGTGTGTGGCAAGCCGGACGCCAAGTATACCGATGTTTATCAGAGAATAGTTGATGAGGGTCATACTCTTGGCATGCATTCCTACAGCCACAAGTATAGCGTGATCTATGAATCGTTGGATTCTTTTAAAGAAGATCTGGACAAACTCAGAGTCTTTTTGTATGAGACCACAGGAGTCTGGCCCAAGTACTACAGATTTCCGGGAGGCAGCTCCAATTCAGTGAGCCAGGTGGATATGAGTGAGCTGGCCGAGTATGTGGAATCTCAGGATCTTACTTTTTTTGACTGGAATGTGTCGGCGGGAGATGACCGCTCCGGTGCCAACGAGTCCACTATTTACAATAATGTGGTGGGTAACATTCCAAGATTTCAGCACTGCGTTGTTTTGATGCATGATGCAGCCGACAAGCAGAATACGGTTAAAGCTCTGCCGAGCATAATCGAATCCATACAGGAAATGGATGACACAGTGATAGTTCCGATAACAGAGGATACGTTACCGGTTCAACATATCAAAAACTAATTTGAATTAAGAAAGTGAATGGAGGAATATCAAGATGGGATTTTTTTCTGAGCTGAAAAATGACCTTTCCCAGGCTGTCAATACGCTTATGCCTGATGATAAGGCAGAAGAGACAGTTAGTCTTGATAAGGACAAGGCAAATGCGAATTCAAACGCTGGTGGGGACAGAGCAGAGAAGATCGATCTGGACAGCATGCTGAATCGCCTTGACGAGATCAAGCTCGACGACATCAACCCGGAAGAGCCGGTTGAAAAGGAAGTGGAGAATACTATTGTCCAGGAGCCGGTAAGCGAGCCTGTTATTCAGGAGCCTGTAAATGAAGCTCCTGCAGAGAAAACCAAGAACGCTCTGGAGATGATGGCTGAACTCAAAGAAAAGGCTGCTATGGAGCGCGTTGAGGATGATCTTGTAAATCTTGAGGAAAAGATTGAAGAAGAGACCATGGAAGAAGTGAAGCGTGAGGTACCGGTTTCAGCCATTGAAATGGTAAATACTTATTCCGAGACAGTAGCAGAAACTGCTAAGGAGTATCCCGCTGAAGAAGAAAGCTATGAGTCAGAAAATACAACTAATTACGGGGGTTATGAAACTATGGATTTTGCACAGCAGACACCAACAGATGAAACAGCTTGCATCACAGAGGGAATGTCAATTTCAGGCGATATCCAGACTACAGGCTCTCTGGAACTTGTAGGTAAGGTTACAGGAAATATCACCTGCCTTGGAAAGCTCAATGTAACAGGTGAGATTTCAGGTGATTCAACAGCAGCTGAGATTTATGCTGATGCAGCAAGAATTACCGGAGAGGTAAGAAGTAAGGGCAGCGTTAAGGTTGGACAGAGTACAGTTATTGTTGGAAACATCTACGGCTCCAGCGCTGTAATTGCAGGTGCGGTAAAGGGCGATATTGATGTTCACGGACCTGTAGTCCTTGATACAACTGCTATTGTAATGGGCAATATCAAGTCACAGTCTGTCCAGATCAACAACGGCGCAGTTATCGAAGGTATGTGCTCACAGGCTTATGCAGATGTTAATCCATCAGAGTTCTTCGAGACACTTAGAAACAGATAAAAAATAAATAATTGGAGCGGATTATGAGAATTCTATTAAAACTCAGCGGTGAAGCACTTGCAGGCGACAAGAAGACAGGTTTTGACGAGGAAACAGTCAGAAAGGTAGCGCTGCAGGTAAAGCAGCTTGTTGACAGCGGAACACAGGTTGGTATTGTGATAGGCGGTGGAAATTTCTGGAGAGGCCGCACCAGCGAAAGTATTGATCGCGTTAAGGCCGATCAGATCGGTATGCTTGCCACAATCATGAATTGCATTTATGTTTCTGAGATTTTCAGAAGCGAGGGAATGATGACAAACATTCTCACACCTTTTGAGTGTGGGTCTTTCACCAAGCTTTTCTCCAAGGACAGAGCAAATAAGTATTTTGCCCGCAATATGGTTGTGTTCTTTGCCGGCGGTACGGGACATCCTTATTTCTCGACGGATACAGGTGTTGTATTAAGAGCTATAGAGGTAGAAGCCGACTATATTCTTCTTGCTAAGGCAATCGACGGTGTATATGACAGTGATCCGGCCAAGAATCCTTCAGCAAAAAGATATGATACTGTGTCAATTGACGATGTTATTGCTCAGAACCTTCAGGTTGTGGATATGACTGCTTCTATTTTGGCAAGAGATAACAAAATGCCCATGAGAGTATTTGCTCTTCAGGAAGAAAACAGTATTGTAAAAGCTGCAACCGGTGATTTTAACGGAACTACCGTAACAGTATAAAAACTATACCAGGAGGCATATGTATGAACGAAAAGTTAAAAGAGTATAATGACAAAATGCAGAAGTCTTTTGATTTTCTTAAAGAGGATCTTATGTCAATCCGTGCCGGAAGAGCAAATCCGCACGTGCTTGATAAGATAAAGGTTGATTATTACGGAACACCTACACCTATTCAGCAGGTTGGTAATGTTTCCGTTCCGGAGGCACGTATCATTCAGATAGCTCCATGGGATAAGACTCTTATAAAGAGCATTGAGAAGGCAATTATGATGTCTGATCTGGGAATCACTCCCAGTAATGACGGAACAGTTATAAGACTTGTTTTCCCTGAGCTTACTGAGGAACGCAGAAAACAGCTGGCCAAGGATATTCGCAAGAAGGGTGAGGATGCGAAGGTTGCTGTCAGAAATGTTAGACGTGACGGTAATGATGCTCTTAAGAAGCTTAAGGGATCTGATGTTTCTGAGGATGAAATCAATGATCTTAACGATGAACTTCAGAAGATAACCGATAAGTTTATCAAGGACATTGATGTGGCAGTTGAAGAGAAGAACAAGGAAATCATGACTGTCTGAGTTCTGGTAAGGATAATCTATGGAAGAGATTAAAAATATTCCTGCACATGTGGCTATAATTCTTGACGGAAACGGCAGATGGGCAAAAGAAAAAGGGATGCCCAGGAATTACGGACATATGCAGGGTGCAAAAGCGGTAGAGGATATTCTTGTGGATGCCAGAGATATAGGCATCAAATATCTTACAGTTTATGCTTTTTCTACAGAGAACTGGAGTCGTCCGGAGGCTGAGGTTTCAGCTCTTATGACGATACTTCGCAATTATCTGAAGACAAGTATAAAAAAATCCATGAAGAATAATGTTCGTTGTCGGGTTATCGGAGAAAGAAGCGCTCTTTCTGATGATATTCAGGCGGCAATTGAGGAACTTGAAACCGCCACTGCAGGAAATACAGGCCTTACCTTTACCATTGCTATCAACTACGGAAGCCGGGATGAAATAACAAGAGCAGTTCGCAAAGTGGCTGAAAAAGTTGAAAAAGGCGAGTTGAAGGCTGAGGATATCACTGAGAAAATGATTGCGGATAATCTGGATACAAACTTCCTTCCTGATCCCGATCTTCTCATCAGGACCTGCAATGAACAGAGAATTTCGAATTATTTACTGTGGCAGTGCGCCTATACCGAATTTTATTATACTCCTGTTGCGTGGCCGGATTTTAATAAGTCAGAACTTCTTAAGGCTGTAGAGGCCTATGGCCAAAGAAACAGAAAGTATGGCGGACTTAAGCAGGACCAAGTATAACATAAGGCTGGTATGGCAACGTGAAGACTCGAGTAATAAGTGGAGTGGTGATTTTTATAGTTCTTGCGGTAGTGCTTACTTTCGGTGGGTATCTGCTGGCAGCAACACTCCTTACTGTTTCTTTTATTAGTTTTTTTGAATTGACTGAAGCTACAGGAATACACAGGGCTGGCCAAAAGTATAATGCTCTGGAGATTTGCGGATACATATCCATTTTTGTTCATTATGTTCAGATGATACTGATAAAGGACTATGTATATTACATTTTTTCCGTAATGTTTGCATTTTTCCTGATAATGGCCTGTTACGTTCTTTCTTTTCCTAAGTTTACGGCTACACAGGCGATCACAGCTTTTTTTTGTTTTGTATATGCTCCAGTGAACATGTCCTTTGTGTATCTTCTCAGGATAAGAACTTTTGGAAATTATTACGCATATATTCCGTTTATAGCATGGGTATGTGACACCTGCGCATATTTTGTTGGAAGAGCACTTGGCAAACACAAGCTTGTTCCAAAGCTTTCTCCCAAAAAGACTGTGGAGGGAGCTATCGGAGGCGTTTTGGGTTCGGTGCTGGTGGGAGTGATTTTTGGATATGTCATTTATATCAGAGAGACCCATCATATCAGTTCCATAATAACGATGGTTCTGATATGCTTTGTTGGTAGTATAATCGGTCAGCTTGGAGATCTTCTTGCTTCGGGGATAAAAAGGGACCACAATATTAAGGATTATGGTACGCTGATTCCGGGACATGGCGGAATCATGGACAGGTTCGACAGTGTCATTTTTGTAATTCCCTGCATATATTTCCTTGCGGCGGTTTTGGTTCCAATGACCTTGTAAAAAAATGAAAAATGGTTTATAAAAATATGAACGGGTAACACCGTTCATATTACTTTTTATAAAGGAAAATATTATGAGAAAAATTGTATTACTTGGTTCCACAGGTTCCATAGGAACGCAGACTTTGGACGTAGTAAGAAACAATCCCACAGAGCTTGAGGTAGTGGCACTGGCGGCTAATACAAGAACAATAGATGTTGAGAAGCAGGTCAGGGAATTTCATCCCAAGTACGTATGTATGTATGATGAAAAAGCTGCCAGGGATCTGGAAGTACGCATAAAGGACCTGGATGTCAAGGTTTACAGCGGCATGGAGGGCCTTCTTGAACTTGTGGCTGTTCCGGAGGCAGATACTGTTCTTACTGCTGTGGTGGGAATGATAGGAATAAAGCCTACGATCCGAGCCATTGAAGCAGGAAAAGATATAGCACTTGCCAACAAGGAAACTCTTGTTTGTGCAGGTCATATCATCATGCCTTTGGCAGATAAAATGAAAGTGAAAATACTTCCCGTAGACAGCGAACACAGTGCTATATTCCAGTCACTGAACGGAGAGCCTAAGGATAAGATTGAGAAGATTCTTTTGACAGCAAGCGGCGGTCCCTTCAGAGGAAAGAAGAAGGAAGAACTTGCCAATATGACTGCTGCGGATGCCTTAAAGCATCCTAACTGGGACATGGGACCAAAGGTTACGATAGATTCATCTTCTCTTGTAAATAAGGGGCTTGAGGTCATGGAAGCCAGATGGCTTTTTGATGTGGAACTGGACCAGATACAGGTGATTGTACATCCTCAGAGCATTGTCCACAGCGCGGTTCAGTACGTAGATGGTGCTGTTATGGCTCAGCTTGGCGTCCCGGATATGAAGCTTCCTATTCAGTATGCACTTTTCTATCCGGATCGAAGACCTATGGCAGAGAAGAGACTTGATCTTTTTGAACTGGGGAGCCTATCTTTTGAAAAGCCTGACATAGATACCTTCAGAGGGCTGAAGCTTGCCTTTGACGCTGCTTATGCGGGAGGCAGTATGCCTACTGTATTCAATGCTGCCAACGAGATGGCTGTCAAAGCATTCTTAAGAGGCGATATCAAGTATCTTCAGATCTATGATATGATTGAAAGCGCGATGCAGCATCATGTGCGCATAGAAAACCCTGATGTGGCTGCAATTCTTGCCGCTGAGCAGGAAACTTACAGGTTCTTGGATAAAACGGTTATTTGAGGAGAGGTATGATAGTTAGCGTTATTATTTTCTTTATTATATTCGGTGTGCTGGTAACATCCCATGAATTCGGACATTTTATCATCGCCAAGTCCGGTGGTATCAGGGTCAATGAATTCTTTATCGGAATGGGACCGACCTTATGGAAAAAGCAAAAGGGTGAGACTTTGTACAGCATCAAGCTTCTGCCTATAGGAGGAGCTTGTGTGTTTGACGGGATGGATCCCGTGGCAGAGGAAAAAGAAGGCTACGATGAGCATTCTTTTTTGAACGCTCCTGTCTGGAGAAGAATAGCAACTCTTTTTGCGGGACCTTTTGCCAATTTTATTATTGCTTATATTCTTGCTGTTATTCTTGTGAATTTTTCGGCCTGGAATTTTCCTGTCATCAATAAGATGACAGAGGACTCGGCAGCTGTGGAAGCGGGAATGCAGGTGGGCGATAAGTTTATCAGTGTTGATGGTGAGAAGGTTTACATGGCGGGTGAAGTTACGCTGATTTCACAGTTTGCCCAGGGAAGTCCCATGGAAATTGTATATGAAAGGGACGGAGAACTCCACACCACAACTCTTTTGCCCAAATACAGTGAGGAAGCCGGCCGGTATTATATGGGAATATATCTTGGTGAGTACGGTTCCATAAAGGGACCTGCAGCATTAAAGTATGCCTGGTATGAGGTAAGATATTATTTCAAGACCACCTACAGAAGTCTGGCTCTTTTGATAAAGGGTAAGCTGTCAGCAGACGATGTCTCAGGCCCTGTGGGAATGGTAAAAATGGTGGATGATACCTATGAGGAAGTTAAGCCTTACGGTATTTCAGCTGTTATTCTCACCATGATGTCTCTTACGGTGCTGCTTTCTGTAAATATCGGCGTGATGAATCTTTTGCCGATTCCGGCACTGGACGGAGGTAGACTGGTATTTCAGTTCATTGAAGTGATTTTCGGGAAACCTGTTCCCCGTGAAAAAGAGGGCTTTGTACACATGGTGGGTATGATGGCGCTCCTGGGACTAATGGTATTTGTGCTGTTTAACGATATTACAAAGTTTACAAGGTAGTCCCGGCAAGTGGATTGCGAGAGCGAAGCGGAGTAATCCGTATTACCTTGTAAAATAGTGATAAGAAAGGAAAAAAGATGGCCTACAGAGATAATACTAAGGTTATTCATATTGGTGACAGAGTTATAGGTGGCGGAAATCCTATTCTTATTCAGTCTATGACCAATACAAGGACTGAAGATGTAAAAGCGACCGTAGAGCAGATAAAGAGGCTTGAAGATGCCGGCTGTGAAATAATAAGATGCACTGTGCCCAATGAAGAAGCTGCCCGTGCCATAAAAGAGATAAAGAAGCAGATAACAATTCCCCTTGTGGCAGATATTCATTTTGATTATAAGATGGCTATAGCTGCCATGGAAAACGGCGCAGATAAGATCAGGATAAATCCCGGAAACATCGGATCCAGGGAGAGGATTGCAGCAGTTGTTTCCTGTGCCAAAGAAAGAAATATACCCATAAGAGTAGGGGTTAACAGTGGTTCTTTGGAAAAAGAGCTGGTTGAAAAATATCATGGGGTTACAGCGCAGGGACTTGTGGAGAGCGCCATAGATAAGGTTGGAATCATTGAGGACCTTGGCTATGACAATATGGTGGTGAGCATCAAGTCTTCAAATGTTATGCTTTGCGCCAAGGCGCATGAGCTTTTGGCTCAGAAATGTACATATCCTCTTCATGTGGGAATCACTGAGGCGGGAACTGTCTACGGCGGAAATATCAAATCATCCATTGGACTTGGAATAATCTTAAGTCAGGGAATAGGTGATACCATCAGAGTTTCACTTTCGGGAGATCCTGTGGAAGAAATCAAGACTGCCAAGTTTATTCTCAGGACTCTTGGACTTAGACAGGGGGGCATTGAGGTGGTTTCATGTCCTACCTGCGGAAGAACCAAAATTGATCTTATCGGCCTTGCAAATCAGGTGGAGACTCTGGTTCAGAACTATCCTCTCAATATCAAGGTGGCTGTTATGGGATGTGCGGTTAACGGTCCCGGGGAAGCCAAAGAGGCTGATATAGGAATTGCCGGAGGAGATGGAGAAGGTCTCCTTATAAAGAAGGGCGAGATCATAAGAAAAGTTCCTGAGGATCAGCTCCTGGCTGTCCTTAAGGATGAATTGGATAATTGGAAATCGCAGTAATTTTTTTTGAGGTTTTTTATGGGGAAGTCGTTTTATGAAGTTTTTCCTGCGCTTTCTCTTGATTCTCACACCAGTGAGATGATGGAGCAGACCATGGTGGAGAAGGTCTCCACCACCAGGAAGCAGGATTTTATCCGAATATATATATCAAGTAACAAGCTTATAGAAAAGACAGATATTCTTAAGACTGAGAACTGTATTAAAAAGCAGCTGTTCGGGAATCAGGACATTACAATCAAGATTTACGAAAAATTCAGTCTTTCTGCACAGTATACACCGGAAAATTTATTGGATATCTACAGAGAGAGTATAGAGATGGAACTAAAAGACTATGACCATATGGAGTATAGTCTTTTTCGTTCTGCCCAATTTGTCTATCCGGATGAGGACAACGTTGTGGTTAGGCTTGAGGACAGCGTTGTGGGCAAAAAGAAGGCACCGGATCTTTTGCGGGTATTATCCAAGATAATAAATGAGAGATGCGGACTGGAAGTGGCTATTTCTCCGGAATTCGTAAAGGTTGAGAAAGAAACTGCCGAACCTGACTACTCCGCTGAATCTGCCAGCTTGGCCAGAAAACTTGAGGATTACGAGAAAAAAGCCGAGGAGAAGAAAAAACAGAGAGAAGAAGCAAAGGCAGAAAAGGCAGCAGCAAAGGCTGAAGTGCCCGGAAATGCTGCTGCAAGTACTGATACCAAACAAGCTCAGTCAGACGCCGGTAATAAGGGCGATAATGAAAATAAAGCTTCATATTCCAAGGGAAAATGGGCCGGCAGAAAATCAGACTTCGGTGGTGGCTTCAAGAGATCGGATAATCCCGATGTTATCTTTGGCAGAGACTTTGATGATGAGACCATGAAGCTCTCAGACCTTGTGGGCGAGATGGGTGAAGTGACTGTTCATGGTCAGATCACAGCCTTTGAACAGAGGGATATCAGAAATGAAAAGAGTATTCTTATTTATGATATTACCGACTTTACCGATTCCATCACGGTCAAGATGTTTGTAAAAACCGAGGATGTGCCGGAAATCTGCAAGGATATCAAGCCGGGAGCATTTGTTAAGATCAAGGGTATTGCTGCTGTTGATAAGTTCGATCACGAACTGTCCCTGCAGTCTATTGTTGGTGTTAAAAAGATACCGGACTTTACCAGCAAGCGCGTGGACAGGTCTGAGGTTAAACGTGTGGAGCTTCATTGCCATACCAAGATGAGTGATATGGATGGAGTTTCTGAAGTAAAGGATATAGTAAAACAGGCTTATAAATGGGGAATGCCGGGAATTGCCATTACAGACCACGGTGTTGTCCAGGCCCTTACAGATGCCAATCACGTATGGGAGGATCTGTATTCGGGAGAGTGCAAGAGAAGAAAAGAAGCCGGTGAGCCTCCTATAGAGAGACAGGATTTCTTTAAACTGATTCTGGGAGTAGAGGCTTACCTTGTAGACGACCTCAAGGAAATAGTTGTAAATGACAAGGGGCAGTCCCTGGATGACACAACCTTTGTGGTATTTGATATTGAGACCACAGGTTTTTCTCCTATTAAGAATCGTATTATAGAAATTGGCGCCGTTAAGATAAAAAACGGTGAGATAGTGGAGAGATTTTCGGAGTTCATTAACCCTCAGGTTCCGATTCCCTACAGAATTGAGAAACTCACCAGCATTACTGACGAGATGGTAATGGACGCCCCCACAAGAGAAGTGATCGTTCCCAAGTTTGTGGAATTTTGTGAGGGAGCTGTTCTGGTGGGACATAACGTTTCTTTCGATATCAGCTTTATAAATCAAAACTGCAAAGAATTGGGCATAGATGTGGACTATACCACAGTGGATACACTGTGGCTTTCCAGGTACTTTTTCCCGCTGCAGGCCAAGCACACTCTTGACGCAGTGGCCAAGACCCTTAACGTGGTTCTTGATCACCACCACAGAGCGGTGGATGATGCGGAGTGTACAGCTCTTATTTTCAATAAATTTGTGCCTATGCTAAAGGAGAAGAAGGCAGAAACACTGACTGATGTTAATATCCTGGGTAAGCCCACCCCTGAGATGATAAGACACCTTCGTCCGAATCACTGCATCATTCTGGCAAAGAATACTTTGGGAAGAGTTAACCTGTACAGCCTGGTAAGCAAGTCTCATATTGATTATTTCAAGAGATTCCCGCTTATTCCCAAGAGTGAACTCATAAAGCACAGAGAGGGACTTATTGTGGGAAGTGCCTGCTGCGCAGGTGAACTGTACGATGCTGTTCTGGAGAAAAGACCTGAGGCAGAAATTGCAAGGCTTGTGGAATTCTATGATTACCTGGAAATCCAGCCTGTAGTTAATAATCATTTCATGGTCACTTCCGATAAAGAAAAATATGATGACATCAACAGTGATGATGATATAAGGGAGATAAATAAGGAAATTGTTAAACTGGGAGAACAGTTTAATAAGCCTGTTGTTGCGACCTGCGATGCTCATTTCCTGAATCCCGAGGATGAAATATACAGAACGATCATCATGGCAGGAAAGGGTATGGACGACGAGGAGCCGGCAGCTCTTTTCCTGCGAACAACTGAGGAAATGATGGAGGAGTTTGACTATCTTGGAGGAGAAAAGGCCAGAGAAATAGTCATTGACAATACCAGAAAAATACTTGATATGTGTGACAGTATTTCACCGGTCCGCCCGGATAAGTGCCCTCCTGTAATCGAAAACAGTGACGAGATCCTTACCAAGATTTGCTACGACAAGGCTCACGAAATCTATGGAGAGGAACTTCCCGAGATAGTTCAGGAACGACTTGAAAGGGAGCTGAACTCCATTATAAAGAACGGTTTCGCGGTTATGTATATCATTGCCCAGAAGCTGGTTTGGAAATCTAACGAGGACGGATATCTGGTTGGTTCCAGAGGATCCGTCGGATCTTCTTTTGTTGCTTTCACTTCGGGAATAACGGAGGTTAATTCCTTAAGCCCCCACTATGTATGCCCTAAGTGCAAGTATAGTGATTTTGACTCTGAAGAAGTTGTTGCCTTTGGCGGTAACTCCGGCTGTGACATGCCGGATAAACGGTGCCCCAAGTGCGGAACAATGCTGTATAAGGATGGCTTTGATATTCCTTTCGAGACTTTCCTTGGATTCAAGGGAGACAAGGAGCCTGATATCGACCTTAACTTCTCGGGAGAATATCAGTCCAAGGCTCATAAGTACACAGAGGTTATTTTCGGCTACGGACAGACCTTCAGAGCAGGTACCATTGCATCTTTGGCAGATAAGACAGCCTTTGGTTTTGTAAAAAAATATTATGACTCCATTGGCTCCAGTAAGAGAAAATGTGAGATCAACAGAATAGTAAAAGGTTGTACCGGTATAAGAAGAGGTACAGGTCAGCATCCCGGAGGAATTATAGTTTTGCCGGTGGGAGAAGATATTAACTCCTTCTGTCCCGTACAGCATCCGGCCAATGATATGACCACGGCCACAATTACGACTCACTATGATTACCACTCCATTGACCACAACCTGTTAAAGCTTGATATTCTTGGACACGATGATCCTACCATGATCAGATTCCTTCAGGACTGCACCGGCCTTGATCCTAAGCTTGTGCCTCTTGATGACAAGAATGTTATGAGTCTTTTTATGAATACAACGGCCCTGAATGTTACTCCGGAGCAGCTGGGGGGAACAAAGCTTGGGTGCCTTGGACTTCCTGAATTCGGTACTGATTTCGCTATGCAGATGGTTATTGACGCCAAGCCATTGTCCTTGTCCCATCTTATAAGAATTTCGGGACTGTCCCACGGTACCGACGTATGGCTTGGAAATGCTCAGACTCTTATCCAGGAAGGAACAGCTACGATCGATACCTGTATCTGCTGTCGAGATGATATTATGATCTATCTTATTCAGAAGGGACTTGATAAATCCGAGTCCTTTAAGATCATGGAGGCGGTTCGAAAGGGAAAGGTTGCCGGCGGCAAGGAGAAAAACTGGCCTGAATGGAAAAAGGACATGACTGAGCATGGCGTTCCCGACTGGTATATCTGGTCCTGCGAGAAGATCAAGTACATGTTCCCCAAGGCCCATGCTGCAGCCTATGTTATGATGGCGTGGCGAATTGCTTACTTTAAGGTATATATTCCGCAGGCATTCTATGCCGCATGGTTCAGTATCAGAGCCAAAGCCTTCAACTATGAGCATATGTGTCTGGGTAGTCATAACCTGGTGTCCAATGCCCAGCAGGCTGAGTACGGCGATATGAGACTTGTTGAGGAAATGTATGAGCGAGGCATTGAGTTCATGCCTATCGACATTTTTAAAGTAAAGTCCAGAGACTTCCAGGTTATCGGTGACAAGATCATGCCGGCGCTTACAAGTATTGACGGTATGGGTGAAAAGGCTGCGGATCAGATTGTTGAGGCAGCAAAAGACGGCCCGTTCCTTTCAAAGGATGATTTCAGACAGAGGACAAAATGTCCCCAGACTGTAATCGATAAGATGTCAGCCATGGGACTTTTGGGAGATATACCGGATTCAAATCAGATCAGTATTTTTGATCTTATGAAGTGATTCCAAGTTTACTAATTTTTTGAGGAGAGGATGAAAATGAACAAGAACGTTAAGAATGTCAGGGGTAATATTATTGGGGCAGTGGTATGCTTTGTGCTGTTTTTCCTTCTTATACTCATTGTAAAGACGGTTGATGTGGCAGCAGTGGGACCGGAAAATACTTCTATCGGTCTGTCCGGTATCAATGTGGCGATTCATGAGTTTTTTGGAATTAATTCAAACTGGTATTTATTTACTCAGATTACAGGACTTCTTGCCATAGGTATTTTTCTTGCTACGGCATTTTATGGTCTTATGCAGCTGGTGAGGAGAAAGAGCCTTGCAAAGGTTGACAGAGCGATTTATGTACTTGGGGGATTATACTTCATTATCTTTGCTTTATATGTTTTCTTTGGTAAGGTGGCTGTCAATTACAGACCTATAATAGAAGAGGGGGCTGAGCATGTGGAAGCATCCTTCCCATCCTCACATACTATGCTGATAATTGTCGTGATGGGAAGCTTTATGATCACTCAGAACCGATATGCAGTCAAAAAGGGTAAAGAGTTTTATTTTATGATGATTGCTTCGGCACTGATTATGGTACTTACTGTAATCGGAAGACTTGTGTGCGGAGTTCACTGGTTTACTGATATCATCGGAAGTGTTTCCCTTAGCGCAGGACTGCTTTTCCTCTTTACTCTTGTACTTGATATTGTCGATCCGCAAAAAAAATAATGTCCCAAATCCCCTGCTTTACAGGGGTTTGGACTATGAAACAAAAATTTTTGAAATTTTTTTAAAAAAGTACTTGCATTATTTTCTACTTTGAGATAATATAAACAAGTCGCCGCTGATACGGCGGCGACGAAATGAAAATGCCTCGTTGGTCAAGCGGTTAAGACGCTGCCCTCTCACGGCAGAATCAGCGGTTCGATTCCGCTACGAGGTACT
>JAEEGL010926280.1_pt1 | contig 18217 bp, 15 predicted proteins | sample 9134231 | NCBI WGS metagenome assembly JAEEGL01 (sample SAMN16246548, study PRJNA631951) | gut metagenome | biome: gut microbiome; feature: rumen; material: fiber-attached | host: Bos | place: Iran: Karaj | collected 2018-10 | reverse complement strand
TATTGGGCGCAATGCGCTCTATTTTGAGGACTATATACTTGCTATCCAGTACTTTAACCAGGCGATTAAGGCGAAGCCGTTTCTTGCCGAGCCTTACTTCTACCGCTCGGTGGCTAAAATCAGCCTTGAGGACTACCGTGGTGCCGAGCAGGACGCTGGCTTGGCAATAGAGCGCAACCCGTTCATTGTCGATGCCTATCAGGTGCGTGGCGTGTCGCGTCAGAACCTGGGCAACTTCAAGGGTGCCGTCGAGGACTATGACGCGGGGCTCGAACTGATGCCTGAGGACAAAAACCTGCTCCTCAACCGCGCCATCTGCCAAAGCGCGTTGAAGAACTATGACGAGGCGCAACTATCCTTTGACAGGCTGCTGTCACTGGACCGCCGCAACGACCGCGCCTACATCGGGTTGGCACAGATGAACCTTGCCCGCAAGGATACGGCTGCTGCTCTCGAGAACCTGAACCGCGGCATTGCCTTGAGCAAGAAGAATGCCAGCGCCTATGTCATGCGTGCCGAGATAGCCACCCGCACCCGACGTGACTTTGAGAGCGCCCTGGCCGACATGGACAGCGCCATCCTGCTGGAGCCACGATATGCTGGTTACTTCATCAACCGTGCGTTCATGAAGTACAATCTGGATGACTATTTCGGGGCGATGTCCGACTATGACTATGCCATCGGCTTGGATCCCTCCAGCCAGGAGGCCCATTTCAACCGTGGACTGCTCAGGGCCGAGGTCGGTGACAACAACAAGGCCATCAGTGACTTTGATTTTGTGCTCAAGCACAATCCGTCCAACTTCATGGCACTCTACAACCGCGCTCTGTTGCACATGCGCACGCGCCAGTTCCGTGAGGCCGTCAACGACTTTACAGCCATCCTGAAGAAGTACCCCAACTTTGAGGCGGGCTACATGGCACGAGGTGAGGCCAAGCGCCGCATGGGCGACAACAAGGGCAGCGAGGCCGATATGGAAAAGGCGATGGCGATTTTCCGCCGCAACAAGACCCATGTCTCCAACTTCAACCCTGTTGAAATCGAGCAGACTGCCGCTATCAAGAAAGCCGAACAGCGTGCCCTTGAGGGCAATGACGAGCCCGAGACCGCCGAGGAAATCATGAACCGTTTCAACACCCTGCTCACGGTGAACGAGAATGATCCCGTCAAGCCCGAATATGCCAACCGCCAGCGCGGACACATCCAGAATGACAATATCGAGGTGGAGCCGATGCCCATGTTCACGTTGTCCTATTATGCACTAGACAATAAACTTAATGGTAAGACTCACTATATCAGGGAAATCAGCGACATCAACGAGTCCAGGTTGCTGCCTGCTGTCCTCACCCTTGTTGCCGGTGAGCCTCAATTGAACGAAGAAGACATCCAGCATCATTTCGCCAATATCGAGTACTATAATGGCCTGATGACGTCGGCCAAACCGCGCAGCGTCGATTATTTCGCACGTGGAATGGATTACCTCTTGGTCAAGAATCCCGAGGCCGCTATCAAGGATGCCGATGCTGCTATCGCCTTGAGTCCTAAATTCACCCTGGCCTATATCCTGCGCGCCGATGCCCGTTTCGTCCAGTATCGCATGACACAGGCGCTCAATGCTGCCACTGGCGACCTTGACGGCGCTCCCGATGCCACATCCCGAGCCATGCTGCACCAGAGCCAGGAGAAAACCTATCTCGACAAGATGCAGGCCGACCTGGACCAGGTCATCAAACTGTCACCCAAGAATGTCTATGCCTATTACAACAAGGGCAATGTCTATATGCTGCAAGGTGACTTGACCAGCGCCATCAGCTGTTACAATACGGCCATTGAACTCAAACCAGACCTCGCTGAGGCTTACTACAACCGCGGTTTGATGTACCTGCGCATGGGCAACAAGACGCAGGGTGTCTCAGACCTGAGCAAGGCAGGCGAGTTGGGTGTCCTGCCCAGCTACAATGTCCTCAAGCGCATGAACCGCTAGTCAACAAAAATCAACCTGCCCGCTCACGGTTATCGTGGCGGGCAGGTCGTTTTTCTATAGGGAGAATGGTGATTAATAAGCGGGCATGTCTTTGATTACCTGATCAGGAACAAAAGTGACAGCGCTTACCTTGCCGTTCTCGTCAAAGATGATAATGAGGCCGGCTTTGCCTTTCTCATAATTCAGAATCGAACAATAAGTCTTGTACTCCTGGTACTTGCGGATTTCCCAAGGCTCGTTGCCCTTGTACTTGCCGAACATCTCCTCTGTCTTGGTGAGGGCGCCGTTCAGGTCGTCGGGCTTGGTCTTGGACTTCAAGTCATCGGTAAGGCAGTTGTACAGTTCGTTGTACTGGTTGTTGAGCAGATAGTTCAGCATCTGGTCGCAGTGCACGAAATTAGGGTCGTCTTTGGCTTTGGGCTGCGGAGCAGGTGCGGGACCGGCGGTATTGGCACTCATCAGCGCCTTGAGCCTGGTTTCAACCTTGTTGAGGCTGCCCTCGTTCTTGATGAGTACGGTATAGTTGTTGTCCAGCAGGTAGAAGCAGGGCAGGGTGGGCAGGTCATAGAGCTCGTTATATTCAATCTGGCGGCTCTGGTTCCAGCCGTTAATCATCATTGTGGGATATTTTGACTTTTTCCACAACTTCTGGTCGTCATAGGGGTAGATACCGAGGACGATGAGTTTCTTCTCGCTGACGAGGTTGTTGATAAGCTCATTGTTGGCAAGGCGCTCCTTGACGGTCTCGCACGACTCACAGTCGGGATTGTTGAAATAGACGAGGATATAGTCGGCCTTGAGGTCCTTCAGGTGATGTACAGCCTTGTCGTTAGGGGTTACATAATCAAAGTCGGCCGCTATGGTGCCAATCATGTTCTTCTTGGCACCCATCAACAGCAGACGCTGTTTCTCCTTCTCGGCGTTGCTGAGTACAAAGTTCTCGGTGGTGTGCTTGAGAACGACCATGTACAGTTGCTCGTTGTGTAAGGGATCGGCGGGGTCACTGAAGCGCTTCTCAGCCAGTTCCATCATCATGCGGTAGCCCTTGGGGTCCTTAGCGAGGGTCTCCATCGTGGCATTCATGAGGAATTCAGCCTTGGGCTGTTCCAGCAGTACCATCTGTTCCAGTAAATTGTTGTATCTCTCGGGGGCAGGCGAAGTCTGAGCCTGGATGTTGAGCCATCCTGCGATAGCAATGACAGCAACTAAAAAGAGTTTTTTCATTTTTATCTTAAAAATTAATTTTTGGTTCTCTAACAATTAAATTATGTGCAAAATTAAGTAACTTTGCGGAATAAAGACAAGAATGAATGAAAAAAATTGCTAAAACGAATGCGGCGCGCTTGCTCGATGCTGCTCAAGTAGAGTATGAACTCATCCCCTATGAGGTCGATGAGAGCGACCTGGGCGCCCAACACATCGCCGACCAACTGGGCGAGAACATCGAGCAGGTGTTCAAGACGCTCATCCTGCAAGGCGACAAGACGGGCCATCTGGTGTGCGTCATCCCGGGCGCCGAGGAGGTGGACCTGAAGAAGGCCGCCCGCGTGTCGGGCAACAAGAAGGTGGACCTCATTCCCATGAAGGAATTGCTGCCCACTACGGGCTACATTCGCGGCGGCTGCTCGCCAGTGGGCATGAAAAAGCCGTTTCCCACCTATATCGACGAGACCTGCATCCTGTATGACTATATCTACGTCAGCGCTGGCGTGCGTGGCCTCCAGTTCAAGATTGACCCGCAGGCATTGGTCGCCTTTGTGGGTGCCGAGATTGTTGACCTGATAGCCGAGAAGACCGAATGATGAATACGATAGGCAAGATATTGACATTGACCACCTTCGGTGAGTCACACGGACCCGCCATGGGCGGTGTGCTCGACGGCATACCCGCTGGTGTGGATATCGATATGGACGCGCTGCAACGCTTCGTGGACCGCCGCCGTACGGGACAGACCGCTGGCAGCAGCAGTCGCGCCGAGCAGGATAGGGTAGAGGTGCTGTCAGGCATCTGGCAAGGCAAGACGCTCGGCACACCCATCGGCTTCATTGTGCGCAACACCGATGCCCGTAGTGCCGACTATGAGGAAATCGCACGTTGCTACCGTCCCAACCACGCCGACTTCACCTGGCAGGCCAAATACGGCATCCGTGACCCCCGTGGGGGTGGACGTGCATCGGCCCGCGAGACCGTTGCGCGTGTCATCGCTGGCGGCATCGCCATTCAGGCACTGGAACGTCTGGGCATCACGGTCGAGGCTCGGATTGTGCAGGTAGGGCCTCACTTTGGCGTGGCTGCTGAGGAGCACGAACGGCTCATTGCCGAGGTCGCCAAGGACGGTGACACCCTGGGCGGCATCATCGAGTGTACGGTCAAAGGCGTGCCGGCTGGACTGGGCGAGCCGCTGTTCGGCAAACTCCATGCCCAGTTGGCTGCAGCAATGATGAGCATCCCGTCGGTACACGGCTTTGAATACGGTGACGGCTTTGATATGGCCACTAGGCGCGGTAGCGAGGTGATGGACGAGTTCGAGCGTCGCGAGGACGGCACCATCGGCACCGTGACTAACCACTCGGGCGGAATCCAGGGCGGCATCAGCAACGGCGAGGACATTGCGATGCGCATCGCCTTCAAACCCGTGCCCACGCTCATGCGCCCGCTTCCCGCTATCGACTGTGACGGCAATCCCGTGACATTGCAACCCCGTGGCCGTCACGACGCCTGCGTGTTGCCGCGTGCCCTGCCCATCGTCGAAGCGATGGCGGCACTCGTGATTTTAGATAACCATTTAATCAAGAAAACCAATGTGCTCTGACGATAAGAAACAGTTCTATATGGACTACTATCTCGCCGCTGGCGAGTGCAACCCCCAGGGTGAGATGCCCTTGACGCTGTTGATGACCCGCATCATCGAGGTGGCGACATTCCATGCCAACTCGTGGGGTGCAGGTTATGCCCGCCTGATACAGGACAACCAGGTGTGGGTGCTCTCACGCGTGACCATCGAGATGACCGCTTATCCCAAGGTGAACACCAACTACCGCCTCACCACCTGGATTGAGGACTATAACCGCCACTTCTCGCAGCGTAATATGCGTATCGACGATGCCCAGGGCAATCCGCTGGGCTATGTGCGCACCATCTGGATGGTCATCGACATGACCACCCGTGCCAGCGTGGATATCTCCCAGTTGGGTTATATCAGCGACAAGGTTTCCGACCTGCCGTGTCCCATCGAGCCGATGAGCCGTCTGCGTCCCATCGAGGAAGGTCATGCCGTGGACTACACCTTCGGCTATATGGATTGCGACCTCAACCGCCACGTCAATACTGTGCGGTACCTCTCCCACCTGATGAACCTGTTCGACATGGACTGCTATGACAACTACTTCATACGCCGCATGGAGATTTCCTTTATCAAGGAGAGCCATTATGGCGAGACTTGCCAGTTCGTTATCGACGACACCGATCCCATGGACTCCCACATGAGCATCACCGATGCTGATGGTGACGACCATGTGCGCGCCCGCTTCCACTGGCAGCAACGATAGTTGCGGCGAGAGGAATGATTTGGTACATGACCAAACTTGTAGCGGTAGCGAGATAACACGCTTTTTGTTTTTATTTCTGGCTTTTTTTGCTTATATTTGCAGCACCATAACCAAATTATTATGGGGCATGATATGTTCATTTAGTTATTAACCATTAATTGTTTTATGCTTATGAAAAAGTTTTACATGATTCTCGCAGCCATCGCTGCACTGTCATTGTCGGCCCAGGCCCAGTTCCTCAGTTGGGTTGAGGTGGGAGACTACTACAACGCCACTGAGTTGTACAACGGCTCTTACTTTGACATGGCACCGACCAACTTCTATATCTCTCACACCGGTGCCCAGATGATTTACACGCCCGACCTGCTGCCCGGCATGGAAGGCAAAGAGGGATTGAAAATCAAGTACCTGAATTTCAAGTTCTATTGTGAGTCCTATGAAGAGATAATCCGCAATGCGAAGGTTTATCTTCGGGAAATTGATGAAACCGAGTTTGCTACGGTCGACGGTGTGAAGCAGTTCTTCGACTTTGGCGAGCTGGTCGCTGAAGGTCGGTATGACATCGACCTGCTTGAATACTATGGCGAAGACCAGGTCCTTGCTCTGGAAATGGAAGAGCCGTTCCCCTTCACGCTTGGCAAGAGTCTGCTTGTAACCATCGTTTTAGACGCCGAAGATGATGATAACTGCACGATGGGCAGTGACTATGCACCCTTCTACACCTCGGGAATCCGTGGCAAGGCGATGACCTATACCGACAACTGGACAAGTTTTGTGGACTATGCCAGTGGTAGTGACTTCCCCGATGCATCGGCTTCACTGGGTTGCGGCACCAATGTCGAACTCCCTGTCACCGAGGTTGGTTACACCTATGATAGAATGCTCGGCGATGTCAACGGTGACGGTAATATCAGCATAAGCGACGTGACTACTCTCATCGATATGCTGGTGGGCGCCGCTACAGGCTACCCTGTAAATGCTGACATGAATGATGACGGCAGTATCTCCATTGCCGACGTGACAGAGCTCATCGACCAATTGTTGAACGGGGATTAACCGGTCACACAAAGCCAAAAATCACATTATAATTCAGAGTGACATCATTTGGCTCCTAAACACAATAATCGGCCTAACGGTCGAGAAATCAATCAAAACTTTTAAAGCTTGGCTGATTTACAGCCAAGCTTTAAAATTATATTGAACTTTTTTATCATCAGAATATAAATTTCTTTGTGTGCAGTATGGAAAAGATTGTAAGTCTTTAATTGTGACTTGATTTATTGATTAGCAACAAGTTGTGTATACGGCTGCTGTCCCTGTTGTTTGAGAGGGGTTAGTCGATGATGCTGGTGCCGTCGATGTTGGCGAACTGGTCGCGCAGGGCGGGGACCTTGTCGGCATCGGCCTCGATGGTCATGGAACACACGTTGTCGAAGGCTTGCTCAATGACCTTCAAATCACTCTTTTTCACGACTTTCATCACGTCGTTCATGCTCAGATAGGGGAAAGTGAACGACAGGCGTGCCTGCTCGTGGCACTCGAGGATTTCGCCCGCTTCGATGGCGAGTTTGGCTGCCTCGCGGTAGGCGACAATCAGTCCCGATGTGCCCAACTTGATGCCGCCGAAGTAGCGGATGACGACGATGACGATGTTGGTCAGTTCAAAGGAGTTGATTTGGCCCAGGATGGGTTTACCCGCCGTGCCGCTGGGCTCGCCGTTGTCGCTGCTCAGGTATTCGTTGCGCTCGGTGCCTATCATGTAGGCCCAGCAGCAGTGGCGCGCGTCATGGTACTCGTTGGCATAGCGCTTGATGACGGCACGGGCTTCCTCGGCGCTCGAGACGGGCTCGGCAAACGCCAGGAAACGCGACATCTTCTCGCGGTAGATGCCCTGCGAGACGCCCTTCACTGTCTTGTAGAAATCGCTCATGTTCTCTCTGTATAGAAACGCAAAACCTTGCGTCTCAATTATAAATTACCCCCTAAAATGAAGTCTAAGGCCTGAAATAGTAAAGCCTATTCACGACAAAAGTACATAAAAACTCTCACTTGTACAAATATCATTCTTTGTGTTCATCGGCTTGCTGCTCATTGCCCACTTCTGGTAAAGGAATTTTATGCCCATCATCATGTTTTAAAGTAAGTATAAAAAAGTTCAGAAAAAAACTTGTGTGCTGATTAAACCGCCCGATGTTTTTCACGTCTAAGAACGGCATGAACCCCAGGACACATGAAAGGACCATCAGTTTTTAAACAAATATATATGGAAATCAAATCTATTACACTCCAGCCCGTAAGCGGCAATCAAAACTATGTTTACAACTTAGGCGACGTACAGGCCGTCATCAGTCTGGGTCACAGAGCATCGGTCACCAACGACTACCTCCTGATGATTTTTAATGAGCGGTTGACCCTCATGGCCGACGCCCGCACGCGCAACCAGAGTGACACCTCGCCCTTGCCCGCTAACAATGTGGTCAAGCGCACGGGGTCGCTGTTGAAGGCATCGCTCCACTCCACGATGGTGTGGACTCCAGGTGACTATTTCCTCATTGTTCGCTGCGACGAGACGGGTGACCTCTGCCGCTTTGACCTCATGCTTGACCAGTGCTGCACATTTCATGTGACGGGCTGCCGAGATTGTGAGCGTTACAGCACCGAGGACATGCTCTCGGGGCAACTCTACAAGTCCAAGGCCCAGATGCTGCGCCGCTTGATGACGCGACCCGGCCTGGGGCAATTCCGCGAGTGGACCATCAGGCGAGCCCAGGAAAATGCGTTCAACGCTAAACGCACCTCACTGGGCAACGCCAAGGCCATGGCGCTCAACAGCAATATGCTGGTTGTCGCACATGGCAGTGCCACAAAGCTGGGCTGCGAGGCCATCAGCGCAATAGTCAATGCCGTTGATGTCATTGAGGGCGACTGCTCCACCTTTTTCGACAGGACGTGCGGAAACCCCTATGAGAACCTCAACTGTTACTTCAGCGAGAGGCTTCACTGCGACTACGTCAGGTCGATGGATACCGGTCGGGAAGGCGAGTTCTGCATGTTGTTCTACAACCTGTGGGCACTCAATGACAGTGACGGGCGCATCTTTATGGACAAGCTGCTCAGCTACTGGCCCGACAAGCGCTATTTTGTCGTGTTCTATGGCACGCGCCAGGAAATTGATGCCTTGATGGAGCAGTATCCCTCGTTGCGTGGCTATTTCCCGCAGTATAACCGTATCGAGGAAGAAACCCCCACTGCCGAGGAACTGATGCAGCAGTTCTTCATGGAAACCGACAACGCGCAATTGCGGCTTTCGCCGGCAGCGACCGACAAGGTCTGCCGCATCATTACCGAGGCAGGCAGCCGTGGCATTACCGCCCGATGGGACCTGAACGAGTTGCACCGCTATGTGCATGACACGCTGCTGCACGGTTATTGCCGCCACGCGGTGAGCGACCTCCAGTCGGGCTACGGCATCAAGCACACTGTCGAAGTGACGCCCGAGGACATCGACTCCGAGGCGCTGCTGCCAAAGACGACCTCCACCGACAGCCTGTTTGACGACCTCGACACGATGGTCGGCCTCGACACCATCAAGCAGCACATGACCACCATTGCCAACCGTGTGCGCTTCAATGCCGAACGCCGTCGGTTGGGACTGCCCGTGAACGAGGATGGTCCCTATCACGCAATCTTCACGGGAAATCCCGGTACTGGCAAAACCACGGTCGCCAGGATGATGGGCAAGATGTTCCACACGCTGGGACTGCTCTCCAAAGGGGATGTCATCTGTGTGGACCGTGCCAAGATGTTGGGAGAGTTCATCGGGCAGACCGAGCAAATCATGAAGCGCATCCTGGTCGAAGCCCGCGGCAACGTGCTCTTTGTCGATGAGGCCTATACCCTCTACAGGCGCGATAACGACAGGGACTATGGGCGCATCGCCGTGGAGAGCCTGCTCGGCGTCCTGTCCAGCAAGAACCCTGATATGATTATCATCTTTGCCGGATATGAGAAGGAGATGGACGCGCTATTCTCGATGAATGACGGTCTGGAAGGACGTTTCCCCTACAAGATTCACTTCGCTGATTATGATGCTGACCAACTGATGCAGATTGCTGCGAGAGTCTTGGCTCAGGAACAGTTCATCCTCACGCCCGATGCACAGTCGCTGTTGCAGCAGACTATCGCTAGTGCGGTGAGCCGTCGCGACAGCAAATTTGGCAACGCACGATGGGTCAACCAACTGGTACACAACGGCATTATCCCCGCCATGAGCGACAGGGTCATGGCATCGGTCCGCGTGTTTGACACGGCTGCTTACCAGACCATCGAACCCATCGATATCAAGAACGCCTGCAGCAAGTTCAATGCGGGAACCGAAGTGCCGACCACCCGCAACATCATCGGCTTCCGCGCCTGAAAGGTACGATTGGCTAAGACATGTCTTAGCCAATTTTGTTTTTTCTTGGCCGTTAGACCGATTAAAACCGTGTCAATTGTAGTTTTGCAGCACCTGCGCCATTGGTTTTTGCGGAAAAAACATTATCTTTGCTGATTGTATTAGCATTTCCTGTTCACGATGAATATAATAAAGGAAATAACAGAAGATTTATCACTGAATGATTAACCATTAAATATATTTAGGTTATGAAAAAGAATTACTTATTGTTACTTGCACTGTTTATGGTTGCAATGTGCGCTGGCGCGCAAGTGTCGGTGTGTGGCGTATGGCCTGATGAGCAGGGCCATTTCAACACCTCTTTCATCAAGAGCGGCACGGTCACCTGGAACGCTGCCAGCCGCACCCTCACGCTGAACAATGCCGTTGTTGAATACAGCAGCGACAATGCCTATGATGGCGTTGCGACTATTCGCGTTACTGAAGACTTGACAATCGTTGTCCAGGGTGAATGCCGAGTGACAAACACCGGTCATGTGGCTCTGGGAATGAATAGTTATAACACCAAGAATGTCACTATCAAGGGCAATGGCAGCCTGACCACTTCCAGTTCGTGGATTGACATCTTCCTAGTTGTCACTCGATTGACCATTCAGGATATCACCTTGTATTCTGCCAAAGGCATCGGCAATAATTCCGAAGGCGTAGGCGTTGGCCTTACGTTCGACAATGTGCAGGCTACAATCAGGGGTGGGGTGGGTCGCATCGGCTTGGGCATCACCTTTAAGAATTGCTCCATTACCTATCCTGTTGGTGCCTATATCGGCAAAACCGAATATGGTGCATTCATCTATGACGGCAATGGTCACATTCCGGATGAGATTAGAATCTCTCGTAATGGCAGTGGCGTGAAGGGCGATGTGAACGGTGACGGCGAGGTCACCATTGCCGATGTGAATGCCGTGGTCAGCGTCATCCTAGGCCACAGTGTTAGCGGCATGGCTGACGTCAATGGTGATGATGAGGTCACCATCGCCGACGTGAATGCAGTCATCAGCATCATCCTTAACCCAACCACGGCAGCGGGGCATGAGTATGTTGACCTGGGCCTGCCTAGCGGTACCCTGTGGGCAACGTGCAACGTGGGCGCCAACAGCCCTGAGCAGTACGGTGACTACTTCGCCTGGGGCGAGACTGCGCCCAAGGAGGTCTATACATGGACGACCTACAAGTGGTGCAACGGCACCAATAACACGCTGACGAAATATTGTACAAATAGCTCTTGCGGCTATAATGGCTTTGTTGACAACAAGACCGAGTTGGAGCCATCTGACGATGCTGCCTGTGCACATTATCCTGACGGGTGCATGCCATCGGTGGAACAGATTCAGGAACTTTGTGATTGCTGCACTTGGCAGTGGACTGAAATGAACGGCGTGAACGGCCAATTGGTCACCGGTCCCAATGGTGCCACCATGTTCTTGCCCGCCGCCGGCTACCGCTATGACAATCAGCTCAAGAACGTGGGCTCTTCATGTTACTATTGGTCGCGCACCATCTTCCCGAATTATCCCTACTACTACGCTTTTCGCTTATACTTCACTTCGGAGCTAGTGGATTGGGGCATCATTAGCCGCATGTATGGGTTTCCTGTCCGTGCGGTGCGTGTGCAGTAGAATCAGTACTGCTGCCCCTGAATGGGAAATAAAGTGAAATACTGGAAATTGTGATTAATAAAATATAACCGTTATGAAATTCTTAAGAACATTATTGCTCATGGGCTGCACAATCATGGCGCTTACCGCCACTGCCCAGCAGCCCGACCCTGTTATCGCATCAATCAATGATGCCTATCAGCAGGCCAAAGAGGCCACCAAGAAGAACAAAGGCATGGGCAACGAGATGGTGACCACAATCAATTACACCGTGCGTGGACAAGGCAAAACCACCGAGACGCTCCACTTCTTCTTCAACACTGTCGAAGGCACCTATGCGTTCGTCGAAGACCGTGACCCGCATTTCTTCTACTATCCCCTTTATTACGTGACCCGCAGTTATAATATCGGGAAAAAGAAGTACAACGAGGAATACCTGTTCGACTCCTATTCCCAGCGGCTGCTGTTTGCCTTGACGCAGGATTATGATGAACAGGGCAAACGCTTTGACCGCCGCTTCTATTTCCATGAGGGAAGCCTCTACCACCTCGCCGGGCCTGCTCCCGCTGAGTTCATGATAGACATGGTCGGCTATCAGGCCGACGAACTGAGGCACGCATTTGACTGGCTGCTTCGCAATCCTAAAGAATGAAACACCAGCACCATCGGTGACTATCCCTGTCGTGGTTGGTGAAAATATATTGGGGGTCGCCTCCAGCGACATCCTTTTGGGCATCTGCGCCCGTGGTGATGCTGACTTCCTAGCTTCGCATGAAAGCCAGCATTACCACGGGTTACCCATAGGCTCGCCCTTTGGGCGAAAACAGACTGAAATTAGGTCCTGTTTGCCATTTGACGATATAAGCATGTTCAATAAAATAAGGCATGAATATACTATTTTGCCTGCTGTTGCGTTATATATAGTGTAACATGATTAACTAATTACTTAAGAAGCCTATTATTTAGTATCATATTTAAAAAAAAATCAGACAATTATGAAGAAGATTCTGTTATTAATGGCTGTTGTATTGCCTTTCGTTTTCGTTTCATGCGGTGACGATAAAAATGAACCAGACACTCCCGATAAACACGAGTACGTTGACCTGGGTCTGCCCAGCGGAACGCTGTGGGCGACATGTAACATCGGTGCCGATAGTCCCGAGCAATATGGCGACTATTTCTCCTGGGGTGAGGTCGCACCTAAGGAGAACTATGACTGGCCTTTCTACAAGTGGGCACATTGGGAGTATGATACCATTAGCGATCATTATTATCATGTTGTGGAAGAGATATGGTATAAGTACTTTATCGAGAATTGGACAGAAAATGGTACAATCAAGGGAGATGGCAAAATGGAACTTGACCCTGAAGACGATGCCGCATACGTGAACTGGGGCTCCAAGTGGCGCATGCCGACGTTGGAACAGTTTCAGGAGCTTGTTGAGGAATGCGACTGGCAGTGGACTAAGAGGAAAGGCGTGAATGGTCAACTGGTAACCGGTCCCAATGGTAAATCCATCTTCTTTCCCGCTGCCGGTGGACGCGTAGACCATCTATTTAATGATGGCGAACATGCCTACTATTGGTCTCGCACGCTTTGTTCCCCCAACAAGCTCAATCTCGAAGAGGTCAGCCAGGGATATGCATATATCATGTCATCCAATTCGTGGCGCCATCATGTCTGGTACGATTCCCGATTCGAGGGAAACTCTGTGCGTGCCGTGCGCACCTCCCGCAAATAGAATTGATGCCGACAACTCAAGGCATCCGCAATAGAGCGATTAATAACTTGTTTTATTGTTGATGCTTCATGTCACTGACTCAAACAATTAATAGGTTGTCATCAAGAAGAAGGTATTTCTGTTAATGGCTGTTATATTGCCTTTCGTCTTTGCTTCATGTGGTGACGATAGAAATGAACCAGACAATCCCGATAATCACGAGTATGTTGACCTGGGACTGCCTAGCGGCACACTGTGGGCGACATGTAACGTCGGCGCCAACACTCCTGAGGAATACGGTTACTACTTCGCCTGGGGTGAAACCGCCCCCAAGACAGATTTTACTTCAATCACCTACAAGTGGATTAAAGGAAACGTTGGCACCTCGGGGTACACGAAGTATTGCACCGACAGTCTTCAGGGCTATAAAGGCTTTACCGACGGTAAAATCGAGTTGGAGTCCGCCGATGATGCCGCTACGGCCAATTGGGGTGCGGTTGCACGCATGCCGTCCTTGGAACAGTTTCAAGAGTTGGTGGAAAAATGCTCCTGGCAGTGGACACAGAGGAATGGCGTGTATGGTCAGTTGGGCATTGGCCCGAATGGTAACACCATCTTCTTGCCCGCCGCTGGCCTCCGCTCGCATAGCTCACTCCTTGAAGAGGGCTCTTGGTGCCTGTATTGGTCGCGCATGCTCTGCCCTGACGACAACTACTTTGCCTACAATATGGGCTGCAATTCGAGTAACATGTTCTGGAACGACCACAGGTACCGCGCCTGCGGAATCCCTGTCCGTGCTGTGCGGGCATCACAGAATTAGAGTAGCGTATTTCAACCTATACACGGTTGGTTTACTTTGACAAAAGTAAACCAACCGATTTTTTATGATATTCACCTTCAACAGGCAGCAACCCGTCCTCAAGAAAGGCTTGTCTATAAAGTTGTATCTTATCGGGAATTCAACGAAAAAATCTATAAATCAGCGGGTTAGCTACCTGATGACTTGTAGAGACGCAACATTTTGCGTCTTTACATATCTGGACAATTGATTATCAGGAGTTTATTTTTATCAATCTTACGCTGTCTTTGAGCCGCATTGTTACTGACACCCTGAGACTATAGCTTGGAAACGGGACATCCCGTTTTGATAAATCACCATAAACCAAGCGAAATTGCAGCGTTTTTGGGGAATAATAACTACCTTTGTGCTATTATTAATAACATCAATCTTTATTAGTTATGAAAAAAATATTGCTTCTCATGCTGATGATTCCGCTGCTTGCAAGTGCGCAGAATCGGCTTCGCGTTTCCGTTTTGGGTGACTCTTACTCGACTTTTCAGGGGTATATTCCTGAGGGAAACGAGACATGGTACTATACCCCGGTCGACACTTCAAGAACTGATGTGGACAATGTCACTCAGACCTGGTGGTGGCAGGTCATCAATCAGGCTGGTTGCCTCATCGAGAAGAACGACTCCTACAGCGGTGCCACGATCAGCAACCACGGCTACAACAATGAAGATTACAGCTACAGGTCGTTTGTCACCCGATTGCCGCGCCTGGGCAGCCCTGATGTGATTTTCATCTTTGGAGCCACCAACGACGACTGGGCGGGGGCTGAATTGGGCGATTATCAATATGATAATTTCATTCATGCCGACTTCTACACCTATCGTCCCTCATTGGCTTACCTGTTACAGCAGGCAAAGGAGAGGTATCCCAATGTCAGAATCTTCTTTCTCATCAATGACATGTTGGATAAAGATTTTAAGGAATCGACCAAAGTTATTTGTAACCATTACGACATTCCATATATCGAGCTAAGAGATATTGACAAGAAACTTAATCATCCCACGGTAAAAGGAATGAGGTCAATTGCACAGCAGGTCTTGATGTTTATCAACAAATAAAAAGAGTGCTGAGACGTTATGTCTGGCTAAGGCATTCCACCTCATTTCAAGGCAAATACTGCTGGACTACTTAATCAATAAACAATGGTACTCCAGATAAAACACCGCCTTGGCTGTCAAAAAAATGAAGAAAATGCGAATGTTTAGCCAAAAAATGCCTACCTTTGTTACAACTCAAATAAAAATTGCTTATTATGAAGAAAATATTATTGTTTTTACTGATGGCTTTGATGGTGAACCTCGTTTCGACGGCTACCGACTTCAAAACCTTCGAGAACGAGAAACTCAAGATTAGCTATCCTGCCGATTGGGAAGTGTCTTATTATGGTGATGACTGGATGAACGTGGCTTCGCCTGACGATGAGATCCGTTTTGATGTCACTTACAATGATTATGGCCCAACAAAGAGTCAACTGAAAGAGGCGGCAGACAATTGGGAGTACATGAAAACGAGCAACGGCCACAAGGTGGACCAGAAACTGGTTAAAGATGACTATGCGCTCGTGCGGTCGATTGAAACCGATGAGGACGACGGTACGCAAACCGTAGTCGTGTGGTTCCTGATGATTACCAAGGAGCCGGAATGTTTCTCTGGGTCAATCCAGAGCCCGATAAGCCGCGCCAACGAGGCTATCGACATCCTGGTTGAAATGCTCGCCACCCTCTCCCAGAAATAACAAAGGGTAAGATTTAATTCTACTCATAACAGTCTGACAACCAGTCTGATGTTAGCTGTTTGTGTGGAGAATTAAAAAGGGTTAATTAAGGAATAGGGTAGTGATTATCGGCATAATCGCTACCTTTGTGTGTTGAGATATAACGATAAACCAGTAAACGGGAAAGGCAACATGGATATAACTCAATCTTTCTACGATGATATGGCCACTCAATATGAAAAGCTCTTTCTTGATTGGCAATCTACAACCCAAGAGCAGGCTGTGATTTTGGACGCAATATTTAAGGAGAATGGTTTCGGCATGGAGGCCTGCATTCTGGACTGTGCCTGCGGGATTGGAACGCAGTCAATCGGGCTGGCAGCCCTGGGCTATCACGTTAGTGCATCAGATATCAGTGAAGGTGAACTGGCCGAAGCAAGAGAAAGAGCAAAGAAGAACGGTGTCCAGATTCGCTTTGAACGCGCTGATTTTCGCAACTTGTCGGAAGCGTTCCCCGAGCAGTTCGACATCGTTATTGCCATGGATAACGCTTTGCCCCACATGCTCACGAGAACCGACTTGGAAGCAGCAGTCAAGAGCATCCTGGGGCAGACCAAGGATGGCGGCATCTTCGTCGCCAGCATCCGCGACTATGATAGCCTTTTAGAGAAGAAGCCGTCATATTCTACACCTTATATCCACAAGACCGATAAGGGCCAACGGGTATCATTTCAGACGTGGGTCTGGAACGATGACAGATATCACCTCACTCAATACATCATTGATGATGAGGAAACGCTTCAGATAAGCAAGTTTGAGTGCGATTACAGAGCCACCCGCCGCGATGAGCTCACGAGCATTTTACTCGCCAACGGCTGCAGCGAGGTCGCTTGGATACCACCAGCAGATACCGGCTTTTACCAGCCCATAGTAGTCGCCAAGAAATAGCAGTATACGCCTTCCCCAATCCCCCGCAGCTGATTCACATAATTAAAAATCCATTAGTGTCCCGTTAAAAATCGACAAGACAGATGTAAGTTATTTATAGTAAGATTGTTATAAAGGTTATTCAAGCGCACGGATTTGAAATCACTTTGCAATGAATAACAAATTGGTTCTGTTACTTTTAATGCTAATTGCGCTAATTATACAAATCTCACGAATAGATTAAAATACTGGCATCAAATTAGTTAAATTGGCTACGCCGAGCTAAAGGTTCGTGAAATTCGCATTAGCCCCGCAGGGTTCAGAGGCAAATCTTTATCATTTCCTGATTTTAACGGGACACCAGTGTTCAAAATCATAAAACTCAGGACGAGTATCAGCGACTCATGCTCAAAATTCAACATGTTCTATAAATGAAGCGTTTTGGCTAAAAAAATTGCTGTATTTGTGTAACTTCTTGTACTCAAAAGTGTCTAAATAATGAGAACAACAAAAAACTAAAGTATTATGACACTTGATGAATTTTACAGTTTGAGCAAAGATGAATGCTTTGAGAGACTCAAGGCCGAGAGCCGGGCACAAGCAAAGCAGAGGCTGTGCGGTGGGGTGGTGATTACGCTCCTTATCTTAGCGGCCATTGCTTACATCGTGTTATGTAAACCTGAAGAATTTGAGTATTATACTAATTCTTTTTATATTTGTTTGTTGTCTGTTCTCGGTATTGCAGCTGTCTGGTTCGCTGTGAACAATCTTAGGTTTCTCCTGCTTGTGGACAGCCTGGATGCCCCGAAACATCTGTTGCACTGGTATGAGAAGATGATTAAGAATAACCGCAACACTTTATGCCTGTTAGTGTTAGTGCTTATAATCTCCTTTTATCCTGGGGTGGCTTACCATTTCAAATACTTTGATTTGATATGGACATTAACTGATTTGACGTTTAAGGTCGCATTGGTGGCATTATGGATATACCTGTTTTTTAAATTCGAATTATCGTGGGGATACAAGACTCGCCGTGACGAGGAAATAATCGACCGCCTGCAAGATCTCATCGACATGAAATGACCACGTCTTTTCAAGGCAAACGCGGTTGATTCACCTTTGTGGTGAATCAACCGATTATGCTCTTAAAAGACGGGAGCAGCATTAATTCTTCGAGGCTCGAACAGCACGGACGGTCAAGCCGCTGGTGCGGAGGATAGCGCCGCATTCCCTGTCACGGTCACCCCTATCACCCCAGAACATACACCTGGCGTTGGGGGCGTCGTCTAGGTTAATCGTACGTGTCCAACAGGCACCTGAAGAGCCAACTTCCTTGAGCGAACTTTTACTGCCATAGTAGTAACCGGTAGCGGGCAAGAACATGGTATTCCCATTGGGACCGGTGACCAACTGACCGTT
>JAEEGL016649439.1_pt1 | contig 18218 bp, 18 predicted proteins | sample 9134231 | NCBI WGS metagenome assembly JAEEGL01 (sample SAMN16246548, study PRJNA631951) | gut metagenome | biome: gut microbiome; feature: rumen; material: fiber-attached | host: Bos | place: Iran: Karaj | collected 2018-10 | reverse complement strand
GATTGACTTGAATAAAAATCTATACGCGAATATGTTTTCCCTCGCTTTTCTAAAAAGCGAGACAGGGGCGTGGGGGCGGTAGCCACCACATATACTTTTAAATAAGGAAGATCACAGTATGAAAAGAAAATTTATTTTACCGATATTGATATTAACCGCATTGACAGCCTGCAATAAGCCGCAGTCCGACAATACGGCCGATAATCCCGACATGGGTGTTACCGTTGTTGAAGATGTGACTTCTTCCGAGAAAGTCACGGAAGAGATCACAGAGGTAATACCCGAAGAAACAACTGCAAATTTCGTTCCGGATACAATCTATGAGCAGGGCGACAGCGTTCCCTCGACACCCGTTAAAAACATCGGCATAGACGATGCGGAGCTTTTGGCAAAAACGCATATAGGCGAAGATTTTGCGGCTGACAGTTCGGTCATTACAAAGGAAAAGGAATACGAACTTGACGACGGCGTCCCCGAATATCAATTTGAATTTGTGAAAAACGGCGTAGAATACAGCGTAGATGTCCATGCCGAAACAGGCGAGATATTGGAATACGAAACGGAGACCGCAGATTAAATAAAAAATTATGAACAAAACAAAAAATTCAAAAAAATCACAATATATTTCAATAATTCTGCTTTTTGCCGCCTTTCTTGCAATAAGCGGGTTTGTGGTATTCAGCGTGGGGCGCGCTGTAACTACACATTACAAGGAAAAGCCTTATGTTGAGATGCAGCAGAAAAATCTTGAAGCCCTTGAAAACGAAATTTCAAAAACGCAGGACAGCGACATTGTTTCGCTCAACGGCTTAGCGCCGTTTGAGTGGGACACCTTTTATGTATTTGAGCCCTACTCCGTTAATTACCAAGGTTTTTCCGACATGGTGGGCGGTGATATGACAGGGCTTGATTTTGCCGTACCTCACTTCGATACAAGCAACTGCGCCGCATTTTATAAAGACGGCAGACCCGTCTGCGGAGTATTCGGCCGCGGAAACTACCAATTTGTTTTTGATTGGGACGAGAATAATTATAATAAAGTCTTTCATCCCGAGGATGGCTGTGAGCTGCTGATACATAAATCAAATACGGCAGGCAGCATTTTTACAAGGCTTGAAATTATAGACGACAATACGGAGAATGCAAATGAGAATAGTAGTACAGAGAGTTAAATACGCCCGCTGTGTCATAGACGGCGAATGTGTGGGCGAAACAGAGCGCGGTGTGCTTGCTTTGATAGGCATAAACACGGGCGATGACATAAAAGTAATTGACAATATGCTTAAAAAGATGTCAACACTTCGCATATTTGAAGATGCAGAGGGCAAGATGAATCTTTCAACAGCCGACATCGGCGGCGGTCTTTTGCTCATCCCCAATTTTACGATATATGCCGATGCAAGAAAAGGCACAAGGCCGAGTTTTGCCATGGGCGCAAAGCCCGACGAGGCGAAAGAGATTTTTGAAACAATGGTTAAAAGGGCGAAAGAGACCCTTGATATAAAAGTTGAAAGCGGTGTTTTTCAGGCCGATATGAAGATAGAACTTCTTAACGACGGGCCTGTGACGATACTTTTGGACAGCGACAAAATTTTGTGAGGATAATATATGAGAGTAAAAGCCGTAACGGTCGGTATGCTCGGCACAAACTGCTGGATAACGGCAGACGAAGAAACGGGCGCCGCCATAATTTTCGATCCTGCGGACAATGCACCGCGAATTTTTGAGATAATACAAAAGAATGATTTCAAGCCCGAAATGATAGCCTTGACCCACTGCCACTTTGATCATTTTCTTGCGGCAGGGGAGTTAAAGGAACTTTGCGGCGGCATACCCGTTATTATCCCCGCAAAGGATAAAGTTCTTGCCGAAAACCCGACTTATAACTTATCATCGGGCATGGGCGGAAAACCCCGCACGCTTGAATTTGACAAGACCGTAGACAGCGGCGATATACTGACCTGCGGTTCTCTTAAAGCCAAGGTCATTTTTACCCCGGGTCACACCCCGGGCGGTGTGTGCTATTATTTTGAAAACGAACACGTACTTATTGCAGGCGATACCCTGTTTTTTATGAGCGTGGGCAGAAGCGATTTCCCGCTTTCGGACGGCTATATCCTGAATGAGAGCATAAAAGAAAAGCTTTTCACCCTACCCGATGATACACAGGTATTCACAGGCCACGGTAACCCCACAAGCATCGGATTTGAGAAGATGAATAATATGTATGTATATTAAAATACAAATGATCAAATAAGAAGAACCATGAACTACATTTTAAAAAACCACGACTATACGGATGACATTGTTGTAACGATAATGATGTTTTATCCCAACGAAAAATATGCGCAGATAACCGAGCCCGATGGGCGGACGGTATTGAGCGCCATAGAAAACGGCGGGGCATTTGCGGCATTTTATGACGGCGGCGAATGTCTTGCGCGGGCACAGGTAAATATCGACCCCAACAACGAGAAAAACGTCCGTTTCGGTTTACGCACGGCGGTATTCAAATGTCTTATGCAGGTACATCCGATAAAAGCCCCGTGGGGCACATTAACGGGCGTAAGACCCGCAAAACTGGTGCAAATGATGTACCGTGACGGACTGTCGGACGAGGAAGTTTATGCTTCGCTTAAAAACGACTATCTTGTAACAGACGAAAAATTTCATCTTGCAATGAAAGTTGCCAAAAGCGAACAGCGCATTGTCGAAAACGGCAGAGGCAAAATAGGTCTGTATATCGGCATACCGTTTTGCCCCACCCGCTGTCTTTACTGCTCGTTCACGTCCTATCCGCTGGACAGGTACGCGGGGAAAGTTGACCTTTACCTCGATGCACTTGAGCGCGAGATAAAATTTACCGCGGAGCTTATAAAGAACAAAGAGCTTGAAAGTATCTATATAGGCGGCGGCACACCGACTTCACTTAACGAGACACAGCTTGAAAGGCTGCTGACATTGGTTTCGGACAGTTTCAAAACGCCCGTTGAATACACGGTCGAAGCCGGCAGACCCGACACGATAAGTCTTGATAAACTGCACATTATAAAAGACCACAATGTCGGCAGGATCTCGATAAATCCGCAGACTCTCAACGACGAGACACTTGCTGCGATAGGCAGGCGGCACACAGTCGAAGATTTTTACAAGGCTTTTGAGCTTGCAAGGCAGGCGGGACATGACCACATAAACACCGATATAATACTCGGGCTTCCCGGGGAGGACGAGACCCACGTCACAAAGACAATGGACGGGCTTGAAAGGCTTTCGCCCGAAAGCATAACCGTGCATACACTTGCGGTAAAGCGTGCTTCAAGGCTTAAAGAGACCCTTGAACAGTACGAACTGACGGATTTTGACCGCATGGAAAAAATGCTTGCCGTTACCTCAAAACGCACAGAGGAAATGGGCTTGCAGCCCTACTATATGTACAGGCAGAAAAACATGGTCGGCAATTTTGAAAATGTCGGCTACTGCAAGCCAAACTGCGAATGTATCTACAATGTGCAGATAATGGAGGAGCAGCAAAGCATAATCGCCTTAGGTGCGGGAGGTTCGACCAAGACCGTGGAAAAGACCCCCGACGGCGACAGGATAGAACGCATATTCAACGTAAAAAGCGTTGATGATTATATAAACCGCATTGACGAAATGATAATGCGCAAAAAAACAGGATTGGAGAACTTTTAAAATGAGTGACAAAAAAATTCAGCCGAGAATAATGCCCGGTTTTATGGAACTTCTTCCGCCCGACCAGATATTATTCAACAAAATGAAAGACACGATAAAAGATGTATATGAAAGTTTCGGTTTTCTGCCGCTTGACACCCCTGTTCTGGAGCTGTCGGACGTACTGCTTGCAAAGGCGGGCGGCGAGACCGAAAAGCAGATATACCGCTTTACAAAGGGCGATACGGATATGGCGATGCGTTTTGACCTGACCGTGCCCCTTGCGCGTTATGTTGCACAGCACGCAGGCGAGCTGACTTTCCCGTTCAAAAGATATCAGATAAGCAAGGTATACCGCGGCGAGCGCCCGCAGAAAGGCCGTTTCCGCGAATTTTATCAGTGCGATATAGACATTATCGGCAATGACGAACTGCCGCTTATACACGATGCGGAGATACCTGCCGTCATCTACAGCATTTTTAAAAAGCTGGACTTCGGCAAGTTCACTATCCGCATCAACAACCGAAAAGTGCTTAACGGCTTTTTTGGCAGTTTGGGGCTTGACGGCAGCATTGCGGACATTCTGCGCACAATTGACAAAATAGATAAGATAGGCGCAGAAAAAGTACTTGCGGAACTTTCCGACCTTGGCATAGACAGCGCAAAGGGCGAGAAAATCCTTTCCTTTATCACGGCTTCGGGTTCTGCCGAAGAGAAGATAGCCTACCTTAAATCGCTTGGCATTGAAAACGAAATTTATACCGAGGGTGTGGACGAGCTTGAAAAAGTGAGCGGATATATGCGTATGTTCGGCATAGAGGACGACTATTTCACTATCGACCTGACTATAGCAAGAGGCCTTGACTACTACACGGGCACGGTTTACGAAACCGTACTTGACGAGTACAGAAACCTTGGCAGCGTTTGCTCCGGCGGCCGCTACGACAATCTGACAGGCTACTACACTAAGCAGAAAATGCCCGGTATCGGTATTTCTATCGGCCTTACAAGGCTTTTCTCACAGCTTCGCTCTGCAGAGATAATCAAGCCCGAATCATCAAGTGTTGTCAAGGCGCTTATCGCACCTATGGGCATTGATTTGAAGTTCCCGCTTGAAATTGCCGACAAACTGAGAAATGCGGGCATTTCGGCCGAAGTATACTATCAGGACAAGGCATTCAAGCACAAGATGAAATACGCCAACAAGACGGGTATTCCCTATGTTGTGATAATCGGTGAGGACGAGCTGAAAAACGGCGAAGTCACGGTCAAAAATATGCTTACGGGCGAACAGCAGACCGTAAAAGCAGAAGAAATAATTTCCGTAATAAAATAAGGGGGTAATTTTTATGAAGAAAATGGTAAGATCGGCTGTTTTTGCCGCACTTGCGGTCATAATGACACAAAGCTGTGTATTTGCGGACACACGCTTCAAGGACGTACCCGAAAATTCGTGGTATGCGGAATATGTAGATATTGCGGCTGATTTTGGCGTGATAAACGGCCGCACAAGCGAGCTTTTTATGCCCGATAACACTATCACGGTCGCAGAGTGTGTAAAAATGGCAGCCTGCGCCCATGCTTCAATGAATCATTACGAGATATTCGATTTTGAGGGAGACAACTGGTATGACAAATATGTGCGCTGCTGTGAGGACAACGGCATTATAGAGCCGCACGTAAAGCTTAACATGAACAAGCCCGCTACCCGTGCGGAAGTGGCTTATCTGTTCTCGCGCGTAGACTACAACGGTATGTACATAAATAATGTGCCGCTGACCGATATCCCCGATGTTGACAGCGAAACACCCTATTATCACGAAATTCTCGATATGTACAATATGGGTGCGGCAACAGGCGATAAGGATATGTATTTCCGCCCCGACAGCAGTATAAAGCGCTGTGAAGCCACCGCCATGATAACGAGAGTCATGTGCTACGATCTGAGGATAGAACTGCCCAAGGGCTGAAAATTCCGCTTGACAGCAAAAATATTTTATGTTAGAATACAAACTATGCGACGACACACGTAGTATCTTATGATACGTAAATCTGATCACGGTACAAGCATACCGCAGATTTGCATATCATAAGGGCTATGTGTGTTTTTTTATGCAAATTTTTCAATAAAAGGAAGGAAAAAATCATGCCAAGAAATCAATTTCAAAGAATGGTGTTTGCATTTATCACGGTCTTTATTACCGTTCATGCGTATGTATTTTACAGTCTGTATGTGATAAACGGCAATACACTTATGCAGGTAACTGGGGCTGACAGTGTGCTGCACGCCATAAATGCTCAGGGCGGTGTTTATATGTGCGGGACAATGGTGCCGATATGGGCGGTAGTCATTACGGAGTTTTGTCTTGCGTATCTGCTTGAAAATGTTTTGGGCAGTCCTCTGTCGTTCAAACTTGCAATAAGACTGTTCAATCCGCAGAAAAACCACCCCGTTATTTTTGAGACCGCCATTATCTGTGCGACTGTGGGGATAATGTGCCCCGCAATGAGTTTTATTGCGGCCTTTTTGTACTATCCCTACTATCAGGGCTTTAATTTGCTGACGTTACTTGCAAACTGGCTTAAACTGGTCTGCTTCAATTTCCCGTTTGCGTATTTTACACAGCTGTTTTTTATCCAGCCCACAGTACGCAGTATTTTTAAGATATTGTTCAGAAAAGATATTGAAGAACAGGCTAAGATAAATTCTAAACGTACCACACCAAAAAGTGAGGTCGAGGCTGTCGAGAACATCTATAAGCGCATAGAAGAGATAAAGAAAGAGTTAAAAGAAGAAATTGAAAGCGAATTAAAGTAACAAACAGGCGGAGAGCATAATTTCTCTCCGCCTGTTTTATGTAATGTGTATTTGTTATGGGAACTTCCAAAAATTCTTTTTTCCATAACCTGATAAATTTCCCGATAGCTCACGAAAATTTCTTCTGCGTTCTGCTTAAGGGCAAAATCCATGAATCCCCCTTATTTTACTTCTTTTCAGCGGGGAAAGGATAATTCTCGTTAAGTGCTTTTTGCAGAACCGCAGCCGCATCCGAGGCGGTCAGCGAGGGATCGCCAAGGACTTTACATCTGTTTATCTGTTCATCCGAAGCATTCATAGACTTGGGGCTTAAAACATACTGCAAAATATAGCTTGCATCCGAGGCTGTGACAGCCTTATCTCCGTCCCAATCGCCCCATACTGCATCTTCCGCTGCTGTATTGAGTGTATATACTACAGGCAAAGTTGCCGATGTGATGCTGATAGTTTTTGTTTTGGGCGTAATATATCTTACGGAGCTTATCTCGCTTACATCTATATCGACTGTCTGTGTTTTCCCGTTTATGTCAAGTTCTGCTTTTTGGTTATCAAAATCTATCATAAACGTATAAGTATATTTTTTGTTTCTTACCATATCGCCGAAGATAAGACCCGTGTCTTCGCCTTTTACCCAGATGCTGGACTCTCTGTTTGCATTTGATGCAAAGGAAACTATCTGACTTGACGTTCCGTCTTTCAGCTTGCCGTTTACTCTGAATAAATTCCACTTGCCCGAGCCTTCGCCTATCATAAGTCTGCCTTTGATATATACCACACCGCTTGTCTGCGGCTCAAAAGGTATATCCCAGACAGTTGATGCCGAAGATTTATCTACGACCGAATAATCACTTGAACTTTCGTTGTAAATAACGCAGTTTGCATCACTTACTTCGGTTGTTGACGGATCACAGGACACCACAGGCACGCCGTTTTTGATAATAACGGCATTATCGGGTATATCCACACCCGCCGCGGGAGCTTCCGCTGCATTATTGCCCGCAGGGTCTGTTTGTTTCGGGAGAGCCTTGACCATGTTTTCGTAATAGGCATCTCTTATGCCGTAAGCATCATTGCCGTCAACACCCGTCACAGATGTCGGAGCTGCCGTTGTATCGGACTGAACTTTAACAGTTCCGCCGAAAGCAATTATATTGTTTCTATATGCCGCAAGAGAGGCATTAAGTCCTGCATTTACCTCCGAATCCGTATCATCTGCCGCATTATCGAATTTATAAATAAAGTTTCCCCCGTCGCAGCGGCCCGCATTTTTTACAACATAGCCCGGTACATCCGCTGCCGCAAGTATATCCTGCGTTTTAACGCCAAGGTCTTCCTTTGTATCAAAATTGTTGTATGATGTGCCGCCCGATACAGCCACAAGCGAATCGGGAAGCTGTTCATCCCTTGTGTCCACACTGTAGCCGTCCGCCCATGTCTTATAGGACTTTGTGCCATTCGTTTCCTTTTTCACACCCTCTAAATAACGATATGTGCCGACCATAATATTGTCGTAGGCTTTTATTATACCGCCGGGGTCTCCGCTTAACGTACCGCTGCCGTTGCCCTCTGTACCCTGCTTGGAAATTATCATGGGCGCACTTACATTTCTGAAATAATTGCCCTCGGCAAAAGCAGAGCCGCCGCTTGTCATGCCGACACCATACTTTGAAACGCCGTCAAAGTAGTTGTTGTAAATATGTACGCTGCCGCCGCTTATACGCGGATGTCTGGAGTCGGAATGGTCAAACCAGTTAAGCGCAAAAGTAATGCGGTAGTCTGTGTTGTCGGCAGGTCCGCAAAGAATTGATTTGCCGTTGTCCCAAAAATGATTTTCGTTTACAAGACAATAGTCGGGCGAATATTTTATATCTATCGAGCCGTCACCCTTTGCCTGGTCTTTGTCGCTGCCCTTGCCGCCATAGAAGAAATCACAGTTATGTATCCACACATTTGTTGAATTGGAAGTTACCGTAATGCCATCCTCGTCCTTTGTAGTCATATCCTTAAAGCCAAGGTTTCTTACCTCTATACTTTTTGCCCTTGCAAAATTAAGGTTAAAATGAAGTATAGTATCCGCACCTATGCCCTCAAAGGTGATGCCGCCCTCGTCAACATTTTTCATATTGTCCTTTATATCAAGTATACGATAGCTTTCGCTGCTGCCGTCATGCAGCTGCGCATCCGTAATATCATACGGAAATCTTTCAGTGCTGTACGGCGGTGCTACCTCGCCGACAAAACGGATGATAAAGGGACGTTTTTCATAGCCTTTTTCAAACAGCTTCATTATTTCTCCAAGTCCCGTACCCATTGTCGTATTCCCTTTACTGTCGGTAACGATATCGTATGTCACGGTGTTTTTGTTTTCGTCCGTAATATATATTATCTGCGCATTGTCCTTTGGTGTGCCGTCTGCCTTGTAACCGCCGAGACCCGTACCCTTTTCATACGAGTCCGAAGAAAATGCAAAACCGTTTCTGTTATATGCTTTGACATCTATAACAGGGCTTTCAAAGCTTGATATCTCTGCGCCTTTATCGTCAAAAGCAGATATTTTCATAAGATATTTCCCCGCTTTAAGCCCTATGGCATCTGCCCTGCAATATGTAGGGTACTGTCTTATAAGCATATCGTCAAGCTTTGTATAATTCTGCGCTCCTGCCTCTTTTACATAGGCCTCATACCTTGCCGCACCGTCTGCAGGCAGCCACTCCGTATAGGCACTTTCTTTCCACCCCGCCGAAGAAGCAGTCATCTCAGCCGCATAAACAGCAGCACAGCACGATTTCCCCTCAATAAAGATATTATCCGTGTCCTTGACCACAGCGCCCGATGCAAGCATAAACACAAGCAAAGCGGCGGCCGTTCTTTTCATACAGCTTTTCATTTATTATACCTCCCCAAAAATAATTTCTCTTTACCTAATTTTAACACCAAAGATATATTTTTTCAATATAAAAAAAAGCGGAAAGCCATTTTGCTTTCCGCTGTAATAATTCATTCCGAATCTTATTGTTAAAGCTTATTTCTTATCTGTTCATTTCTTCCTGCGGGCCGTCTGATTTATGGGTCTTGATAACGCTCTCTATCTCGCCCAGACTTGCCGCGGGCATATCGCCGTAGGTAGTGTTTTTAACAGCGCTCATGGCGTTGCCGTATTCCACGCATTTCTGAGGGTCGCCGAATTTTATTGCCGCAAACAGCGCGCCCGCAACATAAGCGTCGCCGCTGCCTATACGGTCAACGACCTCGATATTCTCGTAAGGCGGTTCTTCATAGAACTTGCCGTCATAATACAGCTTGCTGCCGAAGTTGTGCTTTGTGGGGCTTACAACATCACGGCGGGTAGTTGCCACTATCTTACAGCCGTACTCATCGGAATAACTCTTCATTATTTCTTCAAGAGTACCCGTTTTCTGCATCATTTTTCTTGATGTTTCCTCGGAAACAAAAAGTATGTCGATATAGGGCAGAACCGATTTTATGGTCTCCCTTGCCTCTTCTTCGCTCCAGAGTTTTGCGCGGTAGTTTACGTCAAAACTGATAGCCGCACCCTGCTCCTTGAAACGCTTTATAAGCTCGATAACGATGCCGCGCAGCTCCTTGTTCAGCGCCATTGTGATGCCGCTTACATGGAAAACACGCGCCTTGTCGTATACGGACGGGCTTATCTCGTTAAGTTTGAGCGAGCATACCGAAGAATTTGCTCTGTCGTAAACGACCGATGATTTACGCGGATAAGCACCGCTCTCGTAGTAGTAGATGCCAAGACGCTTTTCATCGGATGTATCGTTTACGATAAAATCGTCACTTACATTGCCGTAACGTATCTTATAACGGATAAAACGGCCTATCTTGTTGTCGGGAAGTTTTGTGATGATAGCCGAGCGCACACCAAGATATGCCGCACCCGAAGCCACATTCAGCTCCGAACCGCCCGCCTTTTTCTCAAATGTCTCGCACTGACTTATCTTCTCCTTATCGGGAGGAGAAAGACGAAGCATGACCTCGCCCAAGCTGATAATATCAAACTTTTTAGGCTCCTTTGTAATAAAATCCATCATAAATATGCACCTCTCTTTATTTATTTTATGTAATATAAGTTTTTGGGGTTCAATATCAAAATACCGAGTTTACGCATACTCGCACCTCCCGAAATATTTCGAGCTTTCCCGTTTTTTTGAGCGCTCAAATTTATGCAGCAATAAATTCAGGTACAATAACAGTTAATGTTACATAAAATAACAGCGTATGTACAAGACTGAATTTAACCAAAGCGAAACTGTTTTCTATCGGCTCCTTTTCAAGCGCTCTTTTAAGCATCAGTATAAACCCGATAACCATCATCATAAAGCTTAACAAATGTGACAGCACCGTATACGAAAACAATATGTATACATAGCTGCCGAGGTCACCGAGGTCATAAGGATCAATAAACTTGAATTGTCGGTTTAAAACTGCCGCAAATAAAATGAGCAAATACAAACCGATATTTATTTTTTCGATAAATAGTTTTCCGCTGTCCATATCCCAAGCACCTCCGCCAGCGTGCCGACTGCATAGCATACCATATCGCCCCAGGAGAAACTTGTGCCTATCACAGTTCTCAAAAATGCGTTATCCCGAACGCCGAGCAGTTCCACAATGTTTATCGCCTGCAAAAATTCCGTTGCAAAGGCAAAAAGCAAAACAAAGACCGCGACGGCATAATGGTTGTTTTTGCCGCCCAAAATCGTTTGCACAAAGCAGTACACGACCCACACGACGATGACATCCCCGAGATAATTGCGGATAAAACCGCCGTGCAGCGTCAGCGCTATCAAAGTTTCAAGCGCAAACAGCGCAATAAATATCAAAAAATAATAAATCCGCCGGTTCATTATCAGTTGGGATAGCCGACTTTCTTTTTAACTTTTCTGAGGGTCTTATTGGCAATATAGCCTGCTTTTTCCGCGCCCTCTTTGATAACTTTGTCAACATAGGCCTTATCGGCGGAAATTCTCTTGAATTCCTCCTGAATGGGACGAATTTCCTCAACAACTGCATCCGCAATGGTCTTTTTAAAATCGCCGTAGCCCTTGCCCGCAAATTCAAGTGCATTTTCCTCGGGTGTTTTGCCGTTTATAGCGGAATATATACTTAAAAGGTTGCTTACACCCGGCTTGTTCTCGGGGTCGAAGCGTACCTCGGTATCGCTGTCGGTAATGGCACGTTTTATCTTGTTTGCAATAAGGTTAAGGTCGTCAAGCACAAAAATAACATTGTTGTCGTTGTCGCTTTCGGACTTGCTCATCTTTCTTGTGGGTTCCTGAAGACCCATGATCCTTGCGCCTACCTTTGCTATATAAGCGTCGGGCACTTTGAATACGTCCCCGTAGATATTGTTGAAACGCTCCGCAAGGTCGCGTGTTATTTCAAGATGCTGGCGCTGGTCTTCGCCTACGGGCACCATATCGGCCTGATATAAAAGAATATCGGCAGCCATAAGTGCGGGATAAGTGAAAAGACCCGCATTTATATTATCCGCGTGCTTTGCCGATTTGTCCTTGAACTGGGTCATGCGGCTGAGTTCGCCCATGTATGTAAAGCAATTCAGTATCCACGCAAGCTCCGCATGAGCGGCAACGTCGGACTGCACATACAGAATATTTTTCTCCGGGTCAATGCCCAATGCCATAAACAAAATTATAAGATTTCTTGTGCGCTGACGAAGCTCTGTCGGGTTTTGTCTTACGGTCAATGCGTGCATATTTGCAATGCCGTAAATGCAGTTATATTCGTCCTGTAAGTTTTTCCAGTTTTTCAATGCGCCGAGGTAGTTGCCGAGTGACGGTATGCCCGAAGGCTGCATTGCGGAATAAATTACTTTCTTGTTCTCGTCCATTTTTAACTCTCCTGTTTTATCCTCTTAAACTTGCCACAATAACGGCTTTTATGGTGTGCATACGGTTTTCGGCCTCGTCAAAAACGATAGAGTTTTTGCTCTCGAATACCTCGTCCGTAACTTCCATTTCATCAATATGAAATTTTTTGCTTATTTCCTTGCCTATTGTGGTCTTTAAATCATGGAATGCGGGCAGGCAGTGCATAAATAAAGCCTGTTCGCCTGCAATATCCATTGCTTTTTTATTTACCTGGTAGGGCGAAAGCTCCTTTATGCGGCTTGCCCATACCTCGTCGGGCTCGCCCATGGAGACCCACACATCGGTATATATTACATCTGCGCCCTTGATATCCTCGATATCCTCCGTAAGGGTTATCTTAGCGCCCGTTTCCTTTGCAATTTCAAGGCACTTGTCCACAAGTTCCTTGTTGGGGTGATACTTTTTGGGTGCGCAGGCAACAAAATCCATACCCATTTTTGCGGATGCTATCATAAGGCTGTTGCCCATGTTGTAGCGCGCATCGCCCATGTATACCAGTTTGATGCCCTTTAAATGTCCCTTATGCTCGATAATTGTAAGCATATCGGCAAGCACCTGTGTCGGGTGATATTCGTTTGTAAGGCCGTTCCATACGGGTACGCCCGCGTGTTTTGCCAGTTCTTCAACTATTTCCTGACCGAAGCCGCGGTATTCGATACCGTCAAACATCCTGCCAAGCACTCTTGCGGTGTCCGCAATACTTTCTTTTTTGCCTATCTGTGAGCCGAGAGGATCGAGATAAGTAACGCCCATACCCAGATCGTAGGCCGCAACCTCAAAAGAACAGCGTGTGCGCGTACTGGTCTTTTCAAATATAAGGGCGATATTTTTGCCGCGGAACATATCGTGCAGCTCGCCCGCCTTTTTCTTTGCTTTCAGTTCTGCCGCAAGGTCGAGCAGATACTGTATCTCCTCGGGCGTAAAGTCCAGAAGTGTAAGCAGATTTCTGTTTTTTAAATTTATACTCATAATTTCTCCTTCTATATATCAATATTTATAAAAATATATTTTATATCAACTTTTGCCAAAAATCAAGTCCTTACAAGCCAAGCCTGTACACTACGGTAAGGACATAGACCAGACCTGCGCAAAACGCAGCCGAAAACACGGGCCATGCAATGCAGGACATGACATTGTAAACATCAAACACCTTGCCGTGTTTTTTATTCAGCCAAAGTGTGCACATCTTTTTGCTGCGGTAAAAAAAGATGTCAAAAAGACCCTCGGCAGGGAATACCGACCGATACTCCGTTCCGTCAACTTCATATACCGCCACTTTAAATACAATATTTTCGCCGAACAGCTGTGTATCTTCGCGTTCTTCCTCCACACGGATAAATCGGCCTTTTCTGCGCTTTGAAAGCAGCAGCCCTGCCGTCATATAACAAAAATATAAATTCAAAGCCAGCGCTATCAGAATAAAAATCGAAAGCACCGCAAATACAAGAAAAAATATCCTGCGTGTAAGTATAGACAAAAATACCGCTATGATTATATAAATAATAACAAAATCCATTATATTTCCTCAATTATGCAAGCTTAAGCACATTAAGAAGCAGCATCCAGCTCATACCGTAGTAGGTGACAACGGCAACAAGGTCGTTTATTGTTGTGATAAGCGGACCCGAAGCTACCGCAGGGTCGATTTTTATTTTTTTGAAGAACAGGGGTATAAGCGTACCCACCGCACTTGAAATAAGCATCGCAAGCAGCAGGGAAATGCCTATACAGCCCGACACCGCAAACGAGAACAGCGGCTCGCGGTGTTTTATCAGCATAATATAAAGCCCAAGCAGCAAAAACGACAGACTGCCAAGCAAAAATCCGTTGCACAATCCGACACGCATTTCCTTGACAACAAGGCCTGCTTTCTGCTTGAATTCAAGGTTTTCATCCATTAAAACGCGGATAGTAACAGCCAGCGACTGTGTGCCGACATTACCCGCCATATCAAGTATAAGCGACTGAAACGCCATTATAATTGTAAGCTGAGCTATCACCTGCTCAAATATGCCCACAACGCTTGAGACCATCATGCCAAGCACCAAAAGCACCAAAAGCCAGGGCAGGCGCTTTTTCATACTTTCGCCAAGCGGCTCCTTAAGGTCTTCCTCTGCGGTAAGACCCGCGAACATGGCGTAGTCCTCGCCCATTTCGTCATCCACTACTTCAATAAGGTTTTTGGATGTGATAACGCCGAGAAATTTATTGCTGTTATCAAGTACGGGGATAGAATCCTCGGAATATTCTTTAAGTTCTTCCAGACAGTCATCTATGGTTTCATGCGCGTATACATAAGGGAAAGATGTTACTATAAGTTCGTCCAGACTGCTTGTACTGCGCGCAGTTATAAGGTCTTTAAGGTCTATCGCACCGAAAAAAGACCCATTTTCATCAACCACAAAAAGTGTCGCAATATTGTCATTATCTTCCGCCTGACGTATAAGTTCACTCATAGCGCCTTTTATTGTCAGATTTTCGCGGATAACGATACAATTTGTAGTCATATGGCTGCCTATCTCATCCTCATCAAAAGATGCGATAAGGCGAATCTCTGCCTTGACATCGGGTTTAAGAATATCAATTATAAGCGCGCGTTTTTCCTTTTCTATCTCGTGCAGAACATTTGCCGCCGTATCCGTTTCAAGCTGTGACACGACAGCCGCGGCTTTGGTCACATCCATTTCGTCAAGGTAAGCGCCCGCCGTTTCCTCGTCAAGGTATTCAAAGGCTTCTGCAAGCATTTCACCCTTAAGTACACGGTACATTTTTTTGCGCTCCTGCGGTGTCAGTTCTTCCATCACCTGCGCAATATCATTGCCGTGGTAATCCTCTAATTTTTCCTGTATGGCGCGCGGCGAAAAATTACCGCGTATTACCGCCGCTATCTCTTTTTCGTAGTCGGGTCTTGAAGCTGTTTCAACAGCATCGGGTGCAGCCATTGTTTTTTCCTGCATTTCCATTTTGCATCATCCCCCTTTTTATATTTGGCAGGTGAAGCAAAATATCCCACTATTTGTGTGTAAAAGCCGGCACGACCGCCGCAGTACCCACACATAATCGATAATTTGCTTCCGCTCGCCCGTCAGGCCCGCAACTGTCACTATTTGCCACTTTTACTCACCTCTCTTTAAAAAAAATATTTCATTGTTATTTTATCATATCCGCCTTTTAAAGTCAAGAAGCGAACAGGAGGCAGCACTCAAAAAAGAGAAACCTCAAAACGAAAGTACATATTGATTTTACCGACATAATATGATATAATTTTAATAATTATAATAACCTATTCAAAGGAGATACAACAATGAGTGAATTATTGCAGGGTTTAAAACGCAGCTGCTACTGCGGTGAAGTAAACGAAAGTATGGTGGGCAGCGAAGTCACACTTATGGGCTGGGTATCCAACCGCCGTGTGTTCAGCCATTTTTCATTTATACTTTTACGCGACCGCACAGGCATAGTGCAGGTATTTGTAGATCAGGACAAAAACAGCGAGGACATACTTGAAAAGGACAAGTCCTTAGGCAAGGAATATGTTATCGCCGTAAAGGGCAAGGTCTGCGAGCGTACACCCGAAAACATAAACGACAAAATGAAAACGGGCAAGGTGGAGATAGCCGTTGAGGAGCTGTACATCCTTAATGAAAGCGACCAGCCGCCTTTCCATGTTGAGGAGCGAGTAAACGTAAGCACGGAGCTTCGCCTTAAATACCGCTACCTTGACCTGCGCCGCCCCAATGTGGCACAGAACCTTATCGTGCGTCACAACGTATGCCGCATAGTAAGAAACTTCCTCTCCGACGAGGGATTTATCGAGATAGAGACACCTATGCTCACCAAATCCACACCCGAGGGCGCAAGAGACTACCTTGTACCCAGCCGTGTGCATCCTGGCAATTTCTATGCACTTCCCCAAAGCCCTCAGCTGTTCAAACAGCTTTTAATGGTATCGGGCTTTGACCGATATTTCCAGATAGCAAAGTGTTTCCGTGACGAGGACCTGCGTGCAGACCGTCAGCCCGAGTTCACGCAGATAGATATGGAGCTTTCATTCGTTGAGGAAGAGGACGTAATGGAAGTAAACGAAAGACTTATCAAAACGGTATTCAAGGAGATAAAAGGCCTTGATATAGAAACGCCTTTTATGCGTATGCCCTGGATAGAGGCTATGGAGCGTTTCGGTTCGGACAAGCCCGATATCCGTTTTGGCATGGAGCTTAAAAATATAACAGATATAGTAAACGGAAGCGAGTTCGGCGTATTCCAGAACGCGATAGATGCGGGCGGAAGTGTGCGCGGTATCTGTGCCGACGGTCTCGGTTCACTGCCCAGAAAGCAGATAGATGCACTTGTTGAGGTCGCAAAGACCTACGGCGCAAAGGGTCTTGCATGGATAGTTGTAAACGAGGACGGCTTCAAGACCACTATTTCCAAATTCTTTGACAATGACAAACTTACGGAAATTGCAGATAAATTCGGCGCAAAGGCAGGCGACCTTATCCTTATCTGTGCCGACAAGGACAAAGTTGTATTTGATGCACTCGGTGCTCTTCGTCTTGACTGTGCAAAGCGTCTTGACCTGCTTAACCCCGACGAATACAAGTTCTTGTGGGTAACGGAGTTCCCGATGCTTGAATTTGACGAGGAAGAACAGAGATACGTCGCTGTTCATCATCCTTTCACCGCACCTATGGACGAGGATCTTCAGTATATTGAGTCCGATCCCGGCAGAGTGCGTGCAAAGGCTTATGATATGGTTCTTAACGGCTGCGAGCTTGGCGGCGGCAGCATAAGAATACACAGCCGCGACATTCAGTCGCAGATGTTCAAGCTTCTCGGTTTTACCCCCGAGGATGCACAGGAGCGTTTCGGCTTCCTGCTTGATGCGTTCAAATACGGCGCGCCGCCTCACGGTGGTCTTGCATTCGGTCTTGACAGACTTATAATGCTGCTTAACGGCGCAGAAAGCATCCGTGACGTTATCGCATTCCCGAAGGTAAAAGACGCAAGCTGTCTGCTTACCGATGCCCCGAATATCGTTGAAGAAAAGCAGCTTGAAGAGCTTGGTATCGAGATAAAAGTTGTTTCGGAGGACGAAGAAAAGGGGGAATAATATGAAAGACCCTAACAAAAAAATGAGCCTTTATATGGGCGTTACACTCAGCTTTTTCCTGTCGCTTACGGGTTTGCTGGGTGCGCGGCAGTTTACCCTGCCCGCCTTTATTTCAAACTATATCATCAGCTTTGTTATAAGTATGATAATAGGCTTTTTTGTACCGATGAAAAAAGTAACTGACAGTCTGGGGGCAAAGTTCAATATTCCGCCCCGCACTATGAAAGCGCGTGTGTTTGACAGCCTTGTATCGGATATCATATATACCCCGATAATAACGCTGTGTATGGTAACAATGGCATATTTTCAGGCAACTAAGCACGGCGCAAGACTGTTCTTTCCCGCTATGTTGGGTAAATCACTTGTAATAAGCATGATAGTGGGATTTCTGCTGATATTTATTTTTATGCCGCTGTTTTTGAAAATAGCGCTTAAAAACGTTCCCAAAGAATAAAAAAATAAGGCTGCCGCAGTTTCGCGTCAGCCTTTTAGTTTGACTTTAAAGATGACAAATTGTTGTTTGACGGGGATATAATGGCATACGAAGTCGGGCTTTTAAGAAAGCCCTCTACCCCTCAGTCGCAGCAAGCTGCGCCAGCTCCCCTTGCAGTGGAGCTTGTGTCGGAGCGCAGGTTTCTTGAATGCTTGTGGGGAAAGATTCTCGGCTTTCGACAGCGTTGTGACTGCGGGG
>JAEEGL012274726.1_pt1 | contig 18218 bp, 11 predicted proteins | sample 9134231 | NCBI WGS metagenome assembly JAEEGL01 (sample SAMN16246548, study PRJNA631951) | gut metagenome | biome: gut microbiome; feature: rumen; material: fiber-attached | host: Bos | place: Iran: Karaj | collected 2018-10 | reverse complement strand
GCCGTGATGCGAGCCTCCTCCTGCTTGAAATAGCCGTCGGCCTGCAGATAGTCGAACACGGCAGGCACGAACCCTGGCCAGTCGCTGCGGCCGTCGATCTGCCCCGAGTAGCCCACCAGGAAGCCCAGTTCCGCCGACGCGCCCTCCTGTTGCCGAGGTTCCACCACGAGCACGCCGAACATCTTCCCTTCCGACTGCCCCTCCATCAGTCGGCCGATGTCGGGCATGGCCAGCTCTGCCGCTTCCTGGCAGAGCGGATGTGGCGAGTAGTCGAAGGGATCGTTCATGGTCAGTTCCTCGTGCTGCCGTGGCGGCAAGCGTCGTAGAATGCTGCTGTCGGCGTCGTTCATGTGCGTTTGATGTTGTTTCGTTTCTTCCTTTGCTCGGCAATGATGTGCAGCGCCTGCGAGACATACTTCTTCACCGTATTGGGCGAGATGCCCATTTCGTCGGCCACCTGCCGGTATTGCTTCCTATCCACGTAGCAGGCGGTGAATATCTGGCGCGTGTAGTCAGGCAGCGCATCGACCACGCTGCGCACGATCTGCTCGCGCTCCATCAGCTCCGCCAGCTGCGATGCCTGCTCGTAGCCCTCGGTCAGCAGGGCATAGAGTTCGGCATGACGCCTGCGGGTGGCATCGCGCCTCAGGTGGTCGATGCACTTGTTGCGCACGGTCTTGTAGAGGAAGGCACGCTGCGACTCGGGTGCTATGTCGTGGAAGTTGGCCCACGCGTCTTCGAAAGCGGCACTGAGCACGTCCTCGCAGTCGGCTTCACGCGGCAGGAATCGCCGTGCAAAGGCGAAGAGCTCGCTATAGTGCCGCCGGAACAGTTGCTCGAAGTTGCTCTGTGGTTTCATCTGTTGGTTACATATTTGGGGCAAAATTAAAAAAAAATGGGGAAAACAGAGAAAAAACATACCCGAAAAGTTTACAAAAACGTTTTACGTATATAGTATTAAGGAATATTATTAACCCAAAAACCGAATGCTTATGGACAAAAGACGATGGACAACATTGTTGCTCCTGCTCTGCCTGACGGTGCTACCGGCACTGGCACAAGGGGGCAGCGTGACAATCAGTTGTCAGAACGAACCTTTGCAGAAAGCACTGCGCCGACTGGAGAAGGTAAGTAGGCAGAAAATCATGTTTACCTACGAGGACGTAGAGAACTACAGCGTCACCGGACAGGTGAAGGATGCCCCGTTCGAGCGTGCACTGCAGATGATGCTGGCTGGCAAACCGCTCGACTACAAGGTAGACGGAACGCTGGTTACCATCAGCCGCACGCAACAGCAGTCTGCGAACATGGAGTGCCGCGGCGAGGCTCTCGGCAAGAAGCTGGAAGAACTGCTGAAGTAGGCGTTCCCACGTTTTTTGCCCCATAAGGGAATAGCAACCGAGATGCGAGGTGCGAGCGTTCTGCTGGCATCTCGCATCTTAATGATGCGGGCCTTGCAGGCCGATTCTATGCCATCTGCTATACCATTCCCTTAAAAAATGAAAGTTCAGAAGAAAAGATTTGGTGCTTTGTCGTTTTTTCCCTACCTTTGCAGCGCAAATCGAACAACCGCCATGCACAAGACAAGCAGTGCAGCCTACGAATCGCACAAGTTTTTGAATATTAAGGAGATCGATCATTATCGCCCGTAGTATTCGCCAAGCCGACCTGATGCAGGCCGACCGCATAGGCCTTTCATGCCCCCCGACATTCGTCAAAAAAAACAAGCCAATGCCGCTGCCCCCGAAGCAGGGCATCGCGACGTGTCGGCGCAACACATGCATCCTAATAACAAATACATAAACAACAAAAAACCAACTACTATGGAATTACCATTCGCTGAAGCGTGGAAGATAAAAATGGTCGAACCGCTTCGCAAAAGTACCCGCGCAGAGAGAGAACAATGGCTGCGCGAAGCCCACTACAACGTGTTCATGCTGAAGGCCGAGCAGGTTTACATAGACTGCCTGACCGACTCAGGTACCGGTGCCATGAGCGACCGACAGTGGTCGGCCATGATGCTGGGCGACGAGAGCTATGCCGGTGCCACGTCGTTCTACATGTTTGAAGAGGTGGTGCAGCGCATCTTCGGCTTCAAATATGTCATCCCCACTCACCAGGGACGTGCTGCCGAGAACGTGCTGTTCTCCTATCTGGTGAAGGAGGGCAACGTGGTACCTGGCAATGCCCACTTCGACACCACGAAAGGCCACATTGAATATCGCAAGGCCCGCGCCATCGACGTAACCATCGACGAGGCCAAGGACACGCAGCTGGAGCTGCCGTTCAAGGGCAACGTCTCGCTGGAGAAACTGGAGAAGGTGCTCAGCGAGAACGAGGGCAACGTGCCCTTCATGGTGCTTACCGTGACGAACAACACCGTGGGCGGCCAGCCCGTGTCGATGAAGAACATCCGCGAAACCTGTGAACTGTGCCACCGATACGGCGTGCCCGTGGTGATGGACTCGGCCCGCTTTGCCGAGAACGCCTACTTCATCAAGACGCGCGAGGAAGGCTATGCCGACAAGACCATCAAGGAGATTGCCCGCGAGATGTACTCGTACGTCGACGCGATGACCATGTCGGCCAAGAAAGACGGACTGGTCAACATGGGCGGCTTCATCGCCACCAACCGCGAGGATTGGTATGAGGGCGCCAAGCAGTTCTGCATCCCCTTCGAGGGCTTCCTGACCTACGGCGGACTGAACGGCCGCGACCTGAACGCACTGGCCGTAGGACTGGACGAGAACACTGAGTTCCCGATGCTGGAGACACGCATCCATCAGGTGCAGTACCTCGCCAAGAAACTCGACGAGTACGGCATCCCCTATCAGCGCCCCGTGGGTGGCCACGCCCTGTTCATCGATGCCGACAAGGTGCTTTGCAACGTGCCGAAGGAGGAATTCCCGGCACAAACGCTGACCTGCGAACTCTACCTTGAAGCTGGCATCCGCGGCTGTGAGATTGGTTACATCCTGGCCGACCGCGACCCCGTGACGCGCGAGAACCGCTTCGGCGGACTCGACCTGCTGCGCCTCTGCATCGCACGCCGCGTCTATACCGACAACCACATGAACGTCATTGCTGCAGCCCTGAAGAACGTCTACGACCGCCGCAACGAAATCACGCGCGGCGTGGCCATCGAGTGGGAAGCACCCCTCATGCGCCACTTCACCGTGCAGCTCCGCCGCCTCGGCTGATGCATCCGAACCCCAAAAACCACGCTTTTGGAGTTTCTGCAGCATCGCTTTTGAGCTCTGAAGCATCGTTGTTAGATTATCTGCAGCATCGCTTTTTGAGCTTGAAGCATTGTTGTTAGATTATCTGTAGCATCGCTTTTGAACCCTGTAGCACTGCTTTCTGCCATCGGAACCTATCCTTTCCACAGCAGAAGGCAGTGCTTTTTTTGTGCGCGCATTAAACCCTGCGCACGCGCACGCGTCATAATAGTAAGTTATGAACCGGTTTATATTTTTCGTGTTGCTATTGTTTCAGGCAATAGCAGCTTCAGCACAAGGAACTATCAAAGGCAGAGTACTAGACAAACAGACTAACGAACCATTGGGATACGTGGCTGTGAAGGTGCTCCGCCAGGGTACTGACAACCTCATTCAAGGCACCGTCACCGACGAAGACGGCCGTTTCCATATCGAAGGACTTCCTAACGGCAATTTCACCGTGCAACTCTCGTTCGTGGGCTACAGGCCGCATGAGCGCAACGTGCAGATTACTGACCAGAAGCGCCACCACAACCTGCCAGCCCTGCACATGACGGAAGAGGCGCGTACGCTGCGCGAGGTGACGGTCACGGGCCAGCGCTCGTCGATGAAGCTTGAGGTAGACCGAAAGTCGTTCGACGTGTCGCAGCTGGTAACCAATGCCGGACAATCGGCCTCTGAGGCGCTAGAAAACATCCCCTCGGTGGAGGTGGACAACGACGGCAACGTGTCGCTGCGCGGCAACACGAGCGTCGAGGTGTGGATCAACGGCAAGGCGAGCGGACTCACTGCCGACAACCGTGCCCAGATTCTGCAGCAACTGCCTGCTGAGAGTATAGAACGCATAGAGGTCATCGACAATCCTTCGGCCAAATTCTCGGCTGAAGGCTCGGCCGGCATCATCAACATTGTACTCAAGAAAGACCTGAAGCCCGGTTATTATGGCTCTGTGCAGGTGGGCACGAACACGCGCGGCGGTGCGAACACCAGTTTCAACATCAACTACAATTCGCCGCTCGTCGATGCCTATGCCAACATTGGCTTTCGACACCGCGAAGGCAAGGGACGCAGCGAGAGCGAACAGCTGTTCACCAAGACAAATCAATATCAGTGGTACCGAGGCGTGAACTCCAACCACGGCAACAACCTCTTCAGCCGTGCCGGCGTAACCCTGCACGCCACCAAGAAGGACGACTTCTCACTCTCGGGCATGCTCATGAAAGGCCGGAACAAGAACTACGGACTCACACCCTACCACTACGGCTCGCTCGACGGCACCGAGGGACTCTCGCCCGAGACCTTCGACGGCTTCGACTTCACGTCCCTGCAGCCCAACTCCATGATGACTCGCCAAACGCGTTCGCGTGGCGACATGAATATGCTCTACGGCGAATTCAACTACCGCCACTCCTTCACCGATCGCCACTATCTGGACTTCGTCGTTGACTTCCACCGATGGAAGTCCGACAACGACAATTTCTATCAGGACTCCACTGTCTACTACGCCACAACTCCATCGCAGCCCACACAGTACAACTATCAGAGCCGTCCCATGCACATGAACAACCGGACGTGGGAAGTGAAGCTCGACTACGAGAACCCCATCTCCGAGAACTTCCAGCTGCAGGCAGGCTATCAGGCTCGCTTCTCGCACGAGAACACACCACAGGAGTCGTTCGTCGACGACCAATACTGGGACGGACGTGCCGCCAAGGAGGACAAACTCTACTTCAATCGCTTCATTTACGATATGGACGTACACGCTCTCTACGCCACCGCCACCATGAAATTCGGACGCTTCGGCGTGATGGGAGGCCTGCGTGGCGAATATTGGCGCGTTGATACCGAGAGCTACACGTGGGAGCAAGAGCACAAAACCAGCGCATCGTCTTCCCTCCCTGCCGGGGGTGGTCAAGATGGTGCCCCCACGCCCTTCAAGAAGGACTACTTCCAACTCTTCCCCTCGGTGTTCCTCTCCTATCAGATCACCGACAACGACCAGCTGCAGCTGAACTATACGCGTCGCCTACGCCGTCCTTGGGGCGGACAACTCAACTCCTTTCGCGACACACGCGATGCCACGACGGTCTCGTTCGGCAACCCTGAGCTGACGCCCGAGTTCAGTAACTCCTTCTCGCTGAACTACCTGAAGACGTGGACCGAACATTCCATGATGCTTTCGGCCTACTATCGCCCCACCAGCGACGTCATGCAGCGCATCAACTGGCAGAACCCCGCCGACAGACTGTTCTACTCCACCACGAAGAACGTGGCCAAGAGCCTCTCATCAGGCCTCGAACTCACGGTGAAGAACAAGCTCTTCCGCTTCCTGGACCTCACTACCTCTGCCAATGCCTACTACTACAAGCTCAACGGCTTCAGCTACGTCATAGACGGGCAGACCATCAACGGCGAAAAGCAGTCGCGTTTCACGTGGAATGCACGCATGATTGCAGCGTTCATCCTGCCCTACGACCTCTCTATCCAGCTCACTGGCAACTATCGTTCGCGCCAGGTCATCACTCAAGGATACCGCAAACCTGCCTATGGACTTGACTTCGGACTGCGCAAACACTTCTTCGACAAGAAGCTGATGCTGGCCATTACGTGCCGCGACGTGCTCGATTCGCGCCGCTGGGAGAACATCACTGAGAGCGAAACCTTCATGCGCCACCAGCTGAACCGGCGCCGTTCGCGCACCGTGAACTTCACGCTGACCTATAACTTCGGCAACATGAAACCCAGTCTGAAGGAAGATTCCGAAGACCAACGCAACAATCAAGACTCGCAAAACGAACCTTCCCGCAACTTCGGTGGCGGGGATGAATAACTACATATCACCCCAAACTAAAAACTCCTAAAACCTAACTAACATGAAACTCAAGTACCTATTAACGTCCCTCGCACTGCTCATGTCGGTAGCGACGGCAAACGCACAAACGGAGGTTACCGAAATTTACCTCCAGAATGCTGACTTCAGCAACTCAACCATGGTCGATGATGCACCCTTCGGCTGGGCTCTCGACCTGACCAGTACTGGTGTCCAGTCGAAAATGAGTGCCGTTAGCAAAGGTAGTGGGCTCATTCCAGGCGGGCAATACCACTGGCAACTGTCGCAATCGAGTGGTTCCATCACCGGACGCGCCCATCAGGTAGTGACCAACGTCACGCCGGGACGCTACAAAGTGACCGCTGCCGTGTACGGAATCTTCAACGGCACCGTGGACCTGTTCCTCAACGACGCCACGACAGCCGTTACCACAAGGAAGGGACTGGTTTACGAGGTAGAAGCTCTCGTTCCCGATGGCAACCTTGACCTGGGACTCGAATTGAAGACCTACGGCACTTCGACCATCGACTTCGACGACTTCCATCTCTATCAGTCGGAACTCACACCCGACGACTACAACACCATTCTGGAGTCGCTCCACAACCTGTGTGTGGCCGACACGACTCGCGACGACCGCCAGCGTTGGTACAATCGCGACGAGATGGCGACTGCCTTTAATGCCTACGATGCCGCCGTGGCCGATGCTTCAAAGATTGAAGCGGCCATCCCACTGCTTCAGCAGGCTCACACAAACTTCCTGGCTATCACCAATGCCTATAACAAACTGATGGTTGAGGTTGCCAAACTCAACGAGTTGGTCAGCGGCAGCCCCTTCGCAGGGTGCGATTCGGTGGCCTCTGTACTCGCCATGGCCAACCTCTACTACACGCTCGACGAAGACCACTATGAGTGGGTGGTCAGCGCACTCGACTGGGTGGCACAGACGCGCGAGGCCTATGGCTGGTTTGGCAAGCTGGTGCAGGCCATCTCGGTAGCTCGAAACCAACTCCTCGCCACCGACTACGAGGGGAAGGATGCCCTGAGGACGGCCATCAGCAATGCCAACGACGCCAAGTCCACATCGATGGATCCCGTTGTCCTGCACGGTATGCTCGAAGCACTGCAGCAGGCTCAAGCTACTTATCTGGCCAACCGCCCCAGTGAATGGATAACCATCCAGAACGGACTGCTCTGGAAGACCAACACCGGCTCTACCGTTCAGGCTCACGCTCCAGGCTTCGTCCGTGTGGGCGACATCTGGTACATGTGCGGCGAGGATCGTTCGCGTTCGTGGAATCCCGACGTCAACTTGTACTCCTCAACCGACCTGGTCAATTGGAAATACGAACGGAAGATTATCACAAACCGTGTCACCACGCCAGAATTGGGACGCACTCGCATGATTGAACGACCCAAACTGCTCTACAACGAACAGACTGGCAAGTACCTCGTATGGTGCCACTACGAGGCCAGCGACTACAGCGCCTCTGAGGCAGCGTGTTTCGAGTGCGACTCGGTGAATGGCGACTACCATTACATCTGGAGCGGACGACCACTGGGCGTGAAGTCGCGCGACTGCAACGTCTATCAGGATCCTGATGGAACGGCTTACTTCGTCTCAACCACTGAGGAAAACCAGCACCTCGGCCTGTTCCGCCTGTCGGCCGACTATCACGAGGCCGTCGAACACACCAAGCTCTTCGGCGGAATGCAGCGCGAGGCGCCTGCCATCATCAAGATTGCCGAACGCTACTTCATGTTCAACTCGGCTTGCTCGGGATGGGATCCCAACCAGTGTAAGATGGCTTACACCAACGATTTGACTAAGAACTGGACAAGTCTCTCCAACGTGGGCAACCCAATTGCCTTCGATACACAGGCGGCAGCTATCCTCGAGATCAAGGGAACGAAGACGACCACCTACCTCTATGTGGGTGACCGCTGGCAAGATCCTGATTTGCCCAACACAAAGACCATCATCTTCCCCATCATGTTCAATGGTACGCGCTGCGACTTCCGCTACCACGAGCGCTTCGACATCAACTTCGTGACGGGCGAATGGCGCGAGACGCCTGTCGACACCATCTTCGCCAGCAAGAAGGACTGGAGCATCGTCGACTTCAGCAGCGAAGAGACCGCCAGCAGCAAGCATCCTGCCACGCATGCCATCGATGGCAACACAGCAACTATATGGCACACGCAGTATAGCTCACCGGCTGCTGAGCCTCCTCACCACATCACGGTCGACATGGGCAACACTTTGTGGCTGCAAGGCTTCCTCGCCACGCCACGCCTCGACACCAGTTCGTCCAACGGACTCATCCGCAAGTACCAGTTCCTGACAAGTCTCGACGGCGAGGAGTGGACCACCGTCTCGCAAGGCACATGGCTTCCCTACTGCACCGTTGTCAGTTTCACGCCAACTGAGTGCCGCTACCTCCGCCTCGTCAGCACCGAGGGCGACTATGCTACCGTGGCTGAACTCGACGTGGTGCTCGACCCGCGTTCGGTGGAGGCCAATGGCATCGAGAATCCTATGGTGGACAACGCCAACTCGACCGAAATCGTCAGCCGTAGCTTCTACACCATCGACGGACGCCTCATCGGGCATGGCCAGCAACCCGCCAGAACCGCCTCTGCCGCAGGCCTCATCATCGAAAAGGCCATCCATGCCGACGGCTCTGTCACCGTCAACAAGCGCATCAGCCGGTAATCTGTGTTCATAAGCATCTGTTGACTTAAGTTTCGGAAGTCTATTATTCATTTCCGAACTACTTTCTTAAAACGTTGAGGCCGCTAGCCAACCATATTAAGCATTGCTCTGTAGCTTACAGGGCAATGCTTTTTTGTTCATGTACCGTTGGTTTATTGTTCTCGTACCAATGCTTTCTCGTCTAAAGAGCTTTGCTTTTGAGGCCATAACCCATTGAGTTGTCGCATATAATCCAATGCTTTTATACCTCTAAAGCATAGCTCTATACCCCTACAAAGCATCTTTCTATACCCTCTAAAGCATGGCTTCATATTGTACAAAGCATGCTTTGTTTGGTGGTAAATTCCATCCATAGGAGATGAATTGGCCACGATTAGTTTTCGCCGTTTTTGTGTTTTCCGATGTATAAAGGCCAAGAAACGGCACAAAAAAATAGGTACGCCACGAAAAACGTACACGTACCTATTATAATAAGGGAGAAACCTTGCTTACTTCAGCTTGGTGTAGCCATAGGCAGCATCCTCGCCGAGCTCTTCCTCGATGCGGATGAGCTGGTTGTACTTGGCCATACGGTCGGTGCGGCTGAGCGAACCGGTCTTAATCTGGCCCGAGTTGGTAGCCACGGCGATGTCAGCGATTGTTGTGTCCTCGGTCTCGCCAGAGCGGTGAGAAGTAACGGTGGTGTAACCGTGACGGTGAGCCATCTCGATGGCCTCGAGGGTCTCGGTGAGCGAACCAATCTGGTTAACCTTGATCAGGATTGAGTTACCAGCACCCATCTTGATACCCTTCTCGAGGAACTTGGTGTTGGTGACGAACAGGTCGTCGCCGACGAGCTGGCAGCGGTCGCCAATGCGAGCGGTCAGCTTCACCCCGTTCTCCCAGTCGTGCTCGTCGAGGCCGGCCTCGATAGAGTCGATAGGATACTTCGTGATGAGCTCCTCAAGGTAAGCAATCTGCTCCTCAGCAGAGAGCTTCTTGCCATTGGGATCCTTCTTTGCACCGTTCTTCAGCTGGCGATAGTCGTAGAACCACTCACCATTCTCCTGCACAGCGAACTCAGAAGCAGCGCAGTCCATGGCAATCTTCACGTCCTTACCCGGCTCGTAGCCAGCCTTCTTGATAGCCTCAACGATGGTGTCGAGAGCGTCCTCGATTCCATCGAAGTTAGGAGCGTAGCCACCCTCATCGCCTACAGCAGTCGAAAGGCCACGGGCCTTCAGCAACTTGGCAAGGTTGTGGAACACCTCAGCACCCATGCGGATGGCTTCCTTCTCGCAGCAAGCACCTACCGGGCGAATCATGAACTCCTGGAAGGCAATGGGAGCTGCCGAGTGGGCACCACCATTGACGATGTTCATCATAGGAACGGGCAGCGTGTAAGCGTTAGCACCGCCGATGTAACGATAGAGGGGCACGTTCAGAGCCTTGGCAGCAGCCTGAGCGCAAGCCAGCGATACGCCGAGGATGGCGTTGGCACCGAGCTTCGACTTGGTGGGAGTGCCGTCGAGAGCCAACATCTTGTGGTCGAGAGCACGCTGACCGAACACGCAGTCACCCTTCAGGGCGGGAGCAATCACGGTGTTCACGTTCTCAACTGCCTTCAGGACACCCTTGCCCAGATAGCGACCCTTGTCGCCATCACGGAGTTCGAGGGCTTCGTTCTCGCCAGTCGATGCGCCAGAGGGCACAGCTGCGCGACCCATCACGCCATTTTCCAACGTCACTTCTACCTCTACGGTAGGATTACCTCTTGAGTCGAGGATTTCTCTTGCATGAATTTTTTCGATTTTCATAAAAATACTTATTTATAAAACGATACTAAAGATTTCAGCTGCAAAGTTACAAAAAAGTTTAGAGTTTACAATTCAAACGGGGAAGATTTTATTTTTTTTGCAAAAAAATTTGTCCGTTTCAAAAATAATACCTACCTTTGCCCCAAGAAAACGCTACTGACACAGTATCAACTGGATACAAACTGAATTTGAGAGGTTCCGACATCGCAAGCTGTCGGGATTCTTATTTTTTGTTGTGTTTGGTAGTTTTCACCTGAAATAGAATAACATAAAAACAAAATAAAAAGAAAGGAAAAATCATTATGGCATATATGTCAAAAGAGGGCTACGACAACCTCGTAGCCGAACTTCACAGGCTGGAAGCCATCGAACGTCCCAAGGCGTCGGCAGCCATTGCCGAGGCCCGCGACAAGGGTGACTTGAGCGAAAACAGCGAGTATGAAGCTGCCAAAGAGGCACAGGCTCATCTGGAAGACAAGATCAACCAGATGAAGCGTACCATTGCCGAGGCTAAGATTGTGGACACGTCGCGACTGAGCTCCGACGCTGTGCAGATTCTCTCGAAGGTGGAACTCACCAACCTCGTCACCAATCAGAAGATGCAGTACACCATCGTGAGCGAGCAGGAAGCCAACCTGCGCGAGGGAAAGATTTCCATTACCACTCCCATTGCACAGGGACTGCTCAACAAAAAGGTTGGCGACACGGCCGAGATCAAGGTTCCACGCGGTACTATCAAGCTCCGCATCGACAGCATCGCTATTTAATTCGCCACTCAATAACCCCAAACCATCTGTGACATCCGTTTAATCCGTGTCATTTGTGGTTAAAATCATAAACAACATGACCATCTTCAGCAAAATCGCCGCAGGCGAAATCCCCAGCTACAAGTGTGCAGAAAGCGACAAATTCTATGCTTTCCTCGACATCAATCCTCTGGCTAAAGGTCACACCCTCGTGATTCCGCGTCAGGAAGTAGACTACATCTTCGACATGGACGATGATCTTTTGGCCGAGTTCCAAGTCTTTGCCAAGCGCGTTGCCACAGCCTTGAAAGCTGCATGCCCTTGCCGCAAGGTTGCACAAGTGGTACTTGGACTTGAGGTCCCTCATGCCCACATCCACCTCATCCCCATGCAGAGCGAGGCCGACGTCGACTTCCGCAAACCTAAACTGGAAGTTACTCCCGAAGAGCAGGCAGAAATTGCTGCCAAGATCTTCGCCGAGTTTCAGAAACTATAAATTAGAGGGGGCTTGAAAGGCCCCCTCTAATAGTATTATAGACGTTAAACGCTAAATGCCAAACTAAACAAAATCATCCCCTTTCTTCATCTTCACTTCGTTCACATATTTGCGAACCAAGGCCGAAGAATCCTCTTTCTTGCAAATCAACAGCACGTTGTCCTTCTCGGCAACGATGTAGCCGTCGAGACCGTTCAGTACCGCCAAGCGCCCCTTCGGCAACTTGATCACGTTGTTGCGGCAGTCTTCAAGTATCACGTCGCTATCAATTACAACATTGTCGTCCTCCGTATTCTGCATGGCCTCGTAGATGCTATGCCACGTACCCAAGTCGGCCCAACCGAAGTCGCATTTCATCACGTACACATTCTGCGAACGTTCCAATATGCTGTGGTCGATGCTCATGTTGGGATAGATGGGGAAATTCTGACGGACAAACTCAGTTTCTTCCTCTATCGTCGCATTCGGATTCATCGAGTCCAGACGGCGGAACACCGAGGGAAGCAACTCCATGAAACTCTTCTGCAAGAAACGGGCGTGCGACATGAAAAGACCCGTGTTCCAATAGAATTCCCCACTGTCGATGAACAGTCGTGCAAACTCACGCGATGGCTTTTCCGTAAACGACTGAACGTGGAACAAATGGTCGTTGACGGCCTCTCCCAACTGTACATAGCCATAGCCAGGTTCTGGACGGGTAGGCTTAACGCCAAGCGTCAGCAGGCCATCGTTATGCGTTACGAACTCAAGACCTTCGCGAAGGTTCTCACGAAACGCATCTTCATCGTGCACATCTTGGTCAGATGGCGACACGATCAGGTTGGCATCCGGACATATCATCAGCACGCGGTGGCACGCCCATGCCACACTCGGTGCCGTATTGCGATGGATAGGCTCTGCCATCAGGTGCACTTCGTCAAGCTCCGGAAGCTGCTCACGCACCAAGTGGGCATACACCTCGTTCGTATTCACGAAGATATTCTCACGGGGCAACACGCGCGCAAAACGGTCGTACGTCTGCTGCAACTGCGTTCTGCCCGTACCGAAGAAGTCAATGAACTGCTTTGGATATTCCTCACGGCTACATGGCCAAAGCCTGCGGCCCTTGCCACCTGCCAATATCACACAAAAATCTTTGCACGCTATGCTCATGCTATTGTCTTTAAGGGAAGTATATAAAGTGCTACTTTATCTATTTTCATGATTGTTTCAACTATATAACGCATACGTCAAATAATTATTACATTTCCCCTTCGAAAAGTTGCTGCAATTAAGTTTTTTCGCCAAAAGTTTGGGAGTTTGAGAAAAAACATGTAACTTTGCACCCGATTTAGAATCAACACCTACCAAAAAGGCTGTCGAACAGTAACAGGATCATCGCAAAGCATGCACATCCTCAGCTACATCAGGCAGTCTGCATCCAATGCCCAGATGGCGGAATCGGTAGACGCGTTGGTCTCAAACACCAATGCCGCAAGGCGTGCCGGTTCGACCCCGGCTCTGGGTACTTAAAGCACCTTGTAAGTCATTAATTTACAAGGTGCTTTCTTTTCAACGAAGTTAAAAGGTGTTATTTTTTTGCAACAAAACCCTACTTTTTCTATCTTTGTAACCTATTTTTTCTTCTTTAATATAAATATATGAAATCAACAAAAATTGAAATAGTCTCACGGTCTATTGCATACTTATTGCTGCCTCTGGCAATTCTTTCAAGTTGCCATAGAAATATTAATACGAAAAAGTATAATGGTCAAATGCTGAGTAGATACATGACAGTATTTAGCAACAGATCATATGTTACCTACAAAAACAAGAAAGTTGGGTGGAATGACACATTGGCAATTTTTGTTGATAATCAGGGTCAGGCGGTTTTGGTTAACGATATCCCAGTAAACGAAAGTGTGCCAGATAGTGGGAATATTAGTTATGTTCCTAATTATAAAGAAGAGTATGAGTATAATTATGATGCAGATGGTCATCTGATAAGTGCAACAACATCATGGACTGATAGACCAAATTACAAATTTATTTGGAAAGACAATATTGTTACTGATGTTTTTGTCACAGACGACTATTATGGAAATTCGATGCATGAACACATATTATATGATATGAGCGTCAATTCTCCTCGCTCAGGAATAGCTTTGTTTATTGATCTTTTTGATACAAAGATATTGATAGCAAAGTATCTTACGGGGGAAATAGGAGGGTATGTTCCATCACATCCGATAGCCAAGATATACGTTTATAATGATAAATACAAGAACGACACGCTGACCTTTACAAATATAGTTGATAAGAATAATCGTCTTTCAGCTTATATTGCAAAATCTCATAACATAAATGTTAGCAGGCATTTTGATTTCCATGATTAGGATAGCTAACCTTCAATAATAATTAAGTGTTGTGTTTATGGTTTTCCAGAAACAAGCGATTAGTAAGAAACTACTGACATACAATCGTTTCCCTGTTGCCAAATATATCAAGGATTAATAGAACGTTTCTGCATTTTTTGTACTATCTTTGCAGCAGAAAATCATACAACGTAAAAAGGGAAAATAGTAAAAAAGCTAAAAACTAAAAAACAACTATTAAATATGCAAGGATTTAGCAAGAGTTTTCTGTATTTCATCTGTGCCGTTTCAGCCATGGGCGGCTTGCTTTTCGGCTACGACTGGGTAGTCATTGGCGGTGCAAAACCGTTCTATGAGCTCTACTTTAACATAACCGACTCGCCCATTCTGCAAGGTGTTGCCATGACAACAGCCCTGATAGGATGTTTGTTCGGTGCCATGGTAGCAGGTGCAGCAGCCGATAAGTATGGCCGTAAGCCCCTGCTGATGGTGGCGGCGGTGCTGTTCACGGTGTCAGCGGTTGCCACAGGACTTTTCAACGATTTCATGTTGTTCAACATAGCCCGTTTCGTTGGTGGTGTGGGCATTGGCGTGGCCTCGGCACTCTCACCTATGTACATTGCAGAGGTGAGTCCTGCCGATATTCGTGGCCGAATGGTGAGCTTAAACCAGATGACCATTGTGTTGGGCATCCTATCGGCACAAATTGTGAACATGCTATTGGCTCGCGACACCACGGTGAGCGAAAATCTGGTGTGGGACATCGAGTGGGGCTGGCGCTGGATGTTTTGGGCTGAGACGCTGCCTGCCGCCTCGTTTCTTGTGATGAGTTTCTTCATTCCAGAGAGTCCAGTGTTCCTGAGGTTGAAGGCTGCGACAATGCCGCAACATCGGGTAAAGGTGGCTGGGGCAAAGGCAGACGGCGAGAAGACCACGCTGAAGGCAGAAGGAAAGGAGGCTGGGCTACGCGAATTGCTGCAACATAAATACGGTAAGGTACTGCTTTTGGGCCTCGTAATTGCTGTGTTTCAGCAGTGGTGCGGTACGAACGTCATCTTCAACTATGCTCAGGAAATCTTCGTGAGTGCGGGTTTCGATGTTGACGGAATGTTCATCAATATCGTCATCACAGGCATTGCCAACGTCGTATTCACGTTCGTTGCCCTCTACACCATTGAGAAGTGGGGACGTCGCACGCTGATGCTGTTGGGTGCAGGAGGTCTCGGCCTGATTTACCTGACACTTGGCACCTGCTACTTCATGGGGCTGACTGGCGTACTGATGGTGGCGCTCGTGGTAACGGCCATCTCTGTCTATGCCATGACACTCGGTCCTGTGACGTGGACATTGTTGGCCGAGATTTTTCCCCATCGCGTACGAGGCATTGCCATGGCAACCTGCACATTTGCCCTCTGGGTTGGATGCTGTACACTGACGTTCTCGTTCCCCTCAATGAACGCGGCACTGGGCTCCAGCGGCACGTTCTGGATTTACTCAGCCATCTGCATGTGTGCCTTTGTGTTCCTTTGGCGCAATTGTCCCGAGACCAAGGGCAAGTCACTGGAAGAATTAGAGAAAGAATTGGTCGTTGAATAAACTACAATAATACTGGAAAAAATGGTAAAAGCCTGGAGAGATTTGGTGACAATACCTACCTACGAGGTGGGAAAGCCGGAGAAAAACCCGATGTTTCTGGAGAAACGAGTCTATCAGGGATCGAGTGGCGTGGTCTATCCCTACCCCGTCATCGAGACCATCAGCGACGAAAAGGTGGACAAAGACTATCTGGCCATTTGGCTGGAAAACGAGTATATCAAGGTGATGGTGCTGCCTGAGCTGGGCGGACGTGTGCAGATGGCATACGACAAGATAGCAAAGCGCCACTTCGTGTACTACAACCACGTCGTCAAACCTGCCCTTGTAGGACTTGCGGGCCCGTGGATCAGTGGCGGCATCGAGTTCAACTGGCCTCAACATCATCGCCCTTCGACCTTCATGCCCGTTGACACCTGCATCGAAGAGGAGTCCGACGGCTCGGTAACGGTATGGGTTAGCGAGATGGAAAAGATGTTCCACCAGAAAGGAATGGCAGGTTTTACTTTGCGTCCTGGCTGTGCCTATCTGGAAATCAAGGGCCGACTCTATAACCGTACGGACGTTCCGCAGACCTTTTTGTGGTGGGCTAACCCTGCCGTCGAGGTGAACGATGAGTACCAAAGCGTGTTTCCACCCGACATCAACGCCGTGTTCGACCATGGAAAACGCGCCGTCAGCAGTTTCCCCATCGCTACAGGTACCTATTATAAGATGGACTACTCGGCAGGCGTAGACATCTCGAACTACAAGAACATCTACGTTCCGACAAGCTACATGGGTGTAAACTCGCGCTTCAACTTCGAAGGAGGCTACGAGAACGACACGAAGGCGGGTATGCTGCATGTGGCTTCTCACCATTATTCGCCTGGCAAGAAGCAATGGACGTGGGGCAACGGCGACTTCGGACGGGCGTGGGACCGCAACCTGACGGATGAGGCAACACCTGAAGAGATGGAGAAGTGGGGCATCGACCGTGAGGGTTTCCGCCCCTACATCGAACTGATGGCAGGTGTCTACACCGAAAACCAACCCGACTTTTCGTGGCTAATGCCTTACGAAGAGAAAGAGTTCACGCAATACTTCATGCCCTATCGCGAACTGGGCGTGGTAAAGGAGGCTTCGAAAGACCTGGTTTTCAACATCATACCCAGCCCTTCAAAAGGAGAAGAGAATATGGTCACCTTCAAGGTGTTTGCCACTTCGAAGCAGGAAGTCAGCGTTGTCCTTCGCAATGACAATGGCGAGGTTTACTATCGGAAAGAAATGACACTCTCGCCAGAGACGGTTCTGGTGGAAACTGTTGACGTGAAAGGCGCGAAGTTCAATGAACTGGCCTTCGAAATCGTGAAGACGTTTGTCTATGGACAACGCACCGTCTTGCAGTGGCATGCCGAGGCCGACGAAATCCGTCCCATCCCCGATTCTGCCGAAGCCGCCTTGCTGCCCGAGCAGATAAAGACCAACGAGCAACTCTTCCTGACGGGTCAGCACTTGGAACAGTATCGCCACGCCACATGGTCGGCCACCGACTACTATGAGGAGGCCCTGCGCCGCGACCCCGACGACATCCGCTGTCTGAATGCACTCGGTCTGTGGTACATCCGCAAGGGACGTTTCGCCCTGGCAGAGAAATATCTGCGCAAGGCGGTCCGGCTCTCGCAGAAACGCAATCCCAATCCTTACGATGGAGAACCCATCTACAACCTCGCAGTCGCACTGAAATACCAGAGAAAGGAGACTGAGGCCTACGAACTCTTCTGGAAAGCCACCTGGAACAAGGCGTGGGCAGATGCAGGCTACTTCGAAGCTGCGAAGATAAGCACCATACAGGGCCGCTATGAGGATGCACTCGACGAGGTGAACCGCTGTCTGAACAACAACTGGCACAACCACAAGGCTCGCGCATTGAAGACTGCCATCCTGCGCAAACTGGGAAAGGCCGGCAATGCCTTGGCTTTGATTGACGAATCACTGGTATGCGACCTGTTTAACTATGGTTGCCGCCACGAACAGTACCTCTTGCTGAAATTATCGGATGGGAATGCCGCTGAAAAGGCACTCAACGAGATGAAGGAGATGATGCGTCGTTCAGCACAAAACTATGATGAACTGGCGCTCGACTATGTTGGCGCAGGCCTGATTGAAGAGGCCAAGGCTATCTGGCAGATAGCCATTGAAGAGGGTGCCACCACGCCGATGACCTACTACTGCCTCTTCGCATTCTGCAGTGATGACGAAGCCTTGGAGAAAGCCGAGCAAGCGGACCCTGCCTACTGCTTCCCCAATCGTCTGGAGGATGTCATTGCCCTCGAAACGGCAAAGAGCCGTGCTGCTCAAATCGTAAACCGTCAATCGGCAAATTGTAAATACAGCAAGGCTCCTTACTACTTGGGATGCCTGTATTATGCCGCACGCCAGTACGACTTGGCCATTGAGAACTGGGAATTGTCGGCCCGACTCGACCCACAG
>JAEEGL010834389.1_pt1 | contig 18218 bp, 25 predicted proteins | sample 9134231 | NCBI WGS metagenome assembly JAEEGL01 (sample SAMN16246548, study PRJNA631951) | gut metagenome | biome: gut microbiome; feature: rumen; material: fiber-attached | host: Bos | place: Iran: Karaj | collected 2018-10 | reverse complement strand
CTTCCATTACTGCTGTGTTACATTCGTTTTTGTTGATTTCAAACTTAATCATCTCTTTTATCTCCTTTTGCACATATAATTATTATAGCGAAACATATGATAAACACTAAACCTAAAATGCCACTACGCTTAAACCCATCACTCACTGATATTACACCACTATAAGATTGACATAGTGTAATTATCATAAAGAAAACAGTTAATGTCGCTATTAACAAGAAAAACGTTGCAATTATATCTCGCATAACTACCTCCGTTATTGGTTTCATGTTATTTTTGTTTCACTATATTTAGTTTATCACAATCACTATATTTTGTCAAAGGTTTTTTACATTAATGGTGATAAACTCTTAAAATAGTCTTCGGTCATATCGTTTATGTCCTTTGCCACGTTTAAATCCCATCTGTATTCGTATATCATTTTATTCTTCACGTTCCGTTTTATACGGTCTCTTGCTTTAAGTCCGGCTTCGTCCATATCGGTTGCAAGTATCAGCTCACGACAAGGTAATTCTCTCAACTGTTTAAACTGTAAATCATTTCCCAGACCATTTAATGCTACTGCATACTTACCATATACCCAACAAGTCAAAGCATCAAACATACCTTCGCATACTATGACTGATTTAGGAAATTCAGTCAGTTGTTGATAGAGTTCAAAAAGACCGTATAAAGGTTTTTCAACTCCCGCAGGGTAATTATAAAACTTCTTTTTAACATTTCGCCTAGCAATAAAAAGAGTGTTACCACTAATATCCCTAACAGGAAAAGTAATGCTATCAGTACTATGGTCATAACCCAAGTCAAAAGTATCGATAATATCATCAGTCATTCCTCTTTTATATAAATATTCATGTGTGTATCGATAAGCGTCGAGTTCATCTTCGGTCACATATTGTTGGTGTGGTATATTTTTATGTCGGTCAAAATTTAAGTCAAGCGCTGGTCGTTCGCTGACTTCAGCTGATACAAAGTTTTTTATCAACCATTTACTTCCGAATGCCCCCATATCGTTTTTACCGAAACACAAGGAAATCATTTCCTGTATCGAGCCAACCCAACCACAAGCAAAACAATGACAAGTACCGTCTTTTTCTAATATACCAAGTGACGGTCTTTTTTCTTGACCGTCTTTATGAAAAGGGCAGCATACCATTACGTTGCCCGGAGTTTTTATAGTCTTGTAAAACCGATATATACCATTGCTTGCTAACTGACTTTTCAGTTCCTCGATAATAGTGGTTATATCAGCCATTATCACTGTATTGTTTGCAGTTATCAAAATACCACCTTCTTTTCCTTATTATCTTTCTTTTTAACATTTTTCGGCTTCTCTTCTGTGTGTTCAACAGGCGGTTCGGTTTCCGTATTTTCAACATACGTATATTCTCCTGTGTCAATATCGGCTAAATATTCAAGTTTAGTACCTGTTTTATAGTCACGATTCTTCTTTACCACGATTGTCAGGTATTCATCTTTATGTCGTACTGACAATACCTTGGTTGCGTTATGTGATATGCCATCACTGTCCCTTATATCTTCAAGTTCGGGTGTTTCCTTATCAACACCGCCCCTGTTCGACTGCACTACTACGATTATGGGTATACCCAATGTGCATGATAACTGCATTAAATCTTCGCTTATGTTTGTCAGTGAAGTTGTCTTATTATCACCTTTCTTGTATCTTTCATCTGACAGATAGGTTATACCGTCAATAAACAGTATGTAGAATTTGTTTGATTGGACAAAGTTCTTGAGTTTCGTCACCGTGATATTGTTAGAAAAATCTCTTGGTGTCGATACAAAAAACTTGCTTGTCGATGAACTTAAATTGTCCAGGTATGTGTTGTATTCTGCAACTGAATACGACTTTATATCACCTCGGTTTAATGTGGTGTTTGATATATGTCCGTTTATAGTATCGAACCTGTAACCGATTTTTGTTGCTGACATTTCGGGTGATATGTATCCCGGTGTTTTACCGATTTGCCAAGCATGTTGTGCCATTTTTATTATAACCCACGACTTACAGTTTCCTGTTCGTGCAAACACAACACCAAACTCTTCACCGCATTGCCAACCACCTATCGCATCGTCAAGTTCCTCAAAACCTGTTGGTATAAACCATTTGTCTTTATGAAGTCCTTTATCTTCAAATACTTTCACACGTTCTTTTGAATGTATTATGTCTTCAGTCGGTATGCTATAATTCGGAGTTAATGTTTGTAATTCACTTTGAAGATATTTTGCTGCGTCATTCGAATCACCTTTAAGTAATTCTGCCGCCTTTTTTATTACAGGAACAGTTTGTGCGTACAAATGCTCTTCACGTATCGTATCAACTAAATACCTGTCCGTTTCAGTTACTTCAACTAACTCTATTGTCGGTTTTCCTTCATCATCGCAAAAATGACTTAGAAAAGTTTCTTTGTCTGGTACGTTGTGATACTTTTCGTAATGGTCTCGTATATATGTGAATTCTTCGATATATGTTGGGAAGTAATCTTCGGTCAAATAATTATCAGTGATGATAGAATAATCATGTGACAAGAGTACTTTTGATATTATTTGCAGTTCTACCACCTGTTGTCACCGCCCTTCAGTTCGATTCTATAACCACTGTTTATTCTACTTGCAAGTTTACTGCCAACATACTCACTCAATTTGTTGGGCTGTATATTGCCATTGAATATGTTTGCTTTACCTTGCACGACACGGTGGTCTATAAATGCAAGCAACATATTAAAGTCATAATCGGACATTTTACCGCACGCTATATCATCCCATATGACTAAATCAACATTGAACACCTGTTCACGTAATTCAGCAAACTCTTCAGTCGGTTTTGATATTTCGGCTTTACATCGGTACAAAAACTCCGATACAGGCATGAACACACCACGCTCTTTAAAACCATTGCCTTGCCATACGTCATTGAAGTACTGCAACATGAGTTTTATAGACCATGTTGTTTTGCCATTACCACATACGTTGCTATACAAATACAAGTTATCACCATTGGCAACAAACTGTTTTATATTGTCACGTATGCCGGCTAACTGTTCATATGCCTGCTCGTCACATTGTTCGGGGATAAGTTTGTTTATGCCCCATTTCTTTTCTGGTATGTTACTATGCTCTAACATGTATTTGGTAACGCAGTACCTTTTACATATTTTAGAACACTCATCAGTACATACCTCTTTGTACATGCAGTTTTCTATTTTCATACTAATACTCCTTTAAAGTACCGTCTTTATTTTTCAACTTTTCCCCCGCCACATATTGTGGTGCTTTATTGGTATCAGGAACATACGTTTGTTTTGTGTAGTTGTTTACAGGGAAAAACCCTATATATCCTTTAACGATTGATTGCTGAACAACATCACCATAATGTCCGTCAGTACATATCGTATCAAGTTTTTCTAACATGCCTTTAAATTGGTTTGCGTACAGTGGTTTACCTTCATGTTGTGATTTCTCTAATAACAAGTTAAGATACTGTACTAACAAATCGACAAGTCTAGAATCATTTGTAAAGTCATGTATCATATCTAAACACTTTTGATACAAATTTTTCTTTTTTACGTTTCGGGGATTGTTTTCAGATTCGGTTTCGGCTAATGTATTATCTTTAGATAATACATTTTTATTTTTTATATTATTATATATATTACTTGTTACGCATTTTGACGAGTCTGCCTCGTCAATTTGATTAGGCATACATATGTTCGATACTTTCAGTACACGGGTTCGACCGTCAAAAGATACTTGCTCAATCAAGTGCAAGTCCATTAAATGTTTTATAGCACGTGTTACAGTCGCAACGCTACATTGACAAAATTCAGCTAAATATTCATTGCTTGCATAACAGTGTGTTTCGGTGTCTAAACTACTTATTTCGGTAAATATACATTTTTCAATGGCAGATAACTCAGGGTTTAACCATATTTCTCTTGGTATCCATACACCTTTAAAATCACGTTGTTCCATGACTACTCCTTTTGATAAAAAATACCCAACCACAATGTAGTTACGGGCTACAATATGGTTGGGTACAATCCCCAATCAATATTCAGTTGACCTTAACCAGCCACCCGTAATAACTGATTGAGGAAAAGTGTTTAATCACTTATGAATGAATTATAACACAAGTTATTCAAAATTGCAAAGGTTATTTTTTCGGTTTTGTAAGTTCCTGTACACAGTCGTTAACCTGTAAGTTAACTTCTTCATTTACTTCCGCCCATAACTTGTCCTTAGCATCGATGTATTCCTGTTCAGTAAATTCCTCGGGACACTGCTTTTCGATAGTGGCTTCAAACGTGAAGTATGAATCCTTGATTTTTACAGAGGCACGTGATGTAAATCTCATAACCGTAGTTTTAAAATCAGCCATGATTATTCTCCTTTCTTCTTTTTGATTTCAGTTACAGTAAGTCTTTGCTGTGTTTTCACAACCTGACAATCGGTTAACGCACTTGCGTCTATCTCTTTGTTGTAAATCGCATTTTCAAGAGCGTTCATGTCTACAACTTCGACTGTTCTAATAACCGACTTCGCAATATCGCCCATGTCTTTTAATTTCATGAGCAGTTTGGCTTCATCGAAAGACTTTGTTTCGATGTTTGAAAGTTTAGCAGTAAACTTGCCTGTCGATACTTCATACGACATGTTTTTAGACATACGCTCTTTTATGTCCTTGCTATAAGTATCGCACTCCTTTTTAAGTGCATCGGACTGTTCTTTTGTTTCAGCGAACAAATCAATCAACAAGTCTAAATCCATTACTTTTTCACCTCCTTATTTTTCTGATATTTACGAGTGGTATAATGATTGGGATTAGAGTAAACACCATATATACCATTACGTCCCATGATAATGTTTGACTGATATTCTTTAAGTGCATCAGCCATTTCCTGTGTCCACATTTTTGGTCTGCCTTTAACGTTGGTCAAACGCTCGGGAACAGGAAGATATGGTTTGTCAATCAAACCATCTTTCAACTGCTTTTTCTCCAAATCATACCAATGAAGCAGTGTCCAACTTGATATATTCAGGTATTCACAGATTTCGTGTATATTGTATTTTTTTGTGTTAGTCATATAAATTACCATTCCTTTCATAAAAATGCAGAGCTGGTCAAGAGGCTAATGCTCGCTTGTACTTCGCTCGTTATTAACTTATTAAGTAATTGAAAATCTCTGTCTTATTACCGACAATCTTACCGTCAATGATAGCGTCACTGAATACACCTTTCTTGTAAACAAGTTCATGTATTCTTTCATCAACCGTACCTTTTGTCAATAAGTTGTAAATCGTGATATTGCTCTTTTGACCGATACGATGTGCTCTATCAACTGCTTGGTCATATAATGCTTGGTTCCACGGCTCATCAACAAATATCACAACTGTTGCTGCTGTCAGTGTAAGTCCGGTTCCCATCGCACCGATAGTTCCTATAAGTACATTTATAGTAGTTTTATTCTGAAAAGTATCAACTATCAACTGTCTTTGGTTATCAGGAGTTTCACCTGTTATTTGTGAAACTTTTATACCCATTTTGTCAAACCTTGCACTAATTTCATCTGTCATTTGAGTCCAATTGCTAAATATAACAACTTTTTGACAGTTTGACAATGCTTCCTCTGTTAAATCAACCATTCGGTCTAACTTTGCACTTTCGGTAACTTCAGATATGATGCCGGGATACCCTGTTGTTTGTCTTAATCGAATCAATGCTGATAAAGGATTATTCAAATCAATGTCACCATTCGCTAATGCGGTTTTGATACCGGACTTTACTTCTTTGTAAAGTATCGCCTGTTTACCGTCCATCTCAACATATTCGTCAACATACGTTTTTTCGGGCAAGTCAAGTACATCTTCTTTAAGTCTTCGCAACATGATTTCACGAACCTGTGCGGTCAACTGTTCCATGTTTTTATACCCGACTATTTCATAACCACCATAACCACCCATTACACAATAATGTTGCTTGAATGAATAAAAAGCATGACTTTCATACCCTAACCATTTCAGTATCACATATAAGTCTAACGGACTGTTCATCAGTGGTGTTCCTGTCATACCGATACGACATTCAGGCAAACATTTGAAAAATCCCTTTGTTTGTTGTGCTTGCGGGTTTTTCATTTTGTGCATTTCATCGGCAACACACATATTGATTATGCCTTCACGACATAATTTCTGAACTGTATCAGCAAATTCGGTATCTCTGAAACTTTCAACATTTGTTATTAAAAAGTAAGGTGCATATCGACCGTCCTCAACAAACAAACTTTTCAAGTGTTCAACCTTGTCTTTTGTACTACCGATTTTTACCTCACCGTTCTTCAACTGTTTTTGACCGATTATCCAACACCCTTCGTTTGAATGTGTCTGAATTTCATTAACCCAATTCCACTTCAAGGTGTTAACACCACAAACGATAAGACAATGCTTATAATCGTATGCGATTTTACGAGCAACCGCAATGTCGATTGCTTGTTTGGTTTTTCCCAAACCTTGTTCGTCACCTAAAAACCAACGTGAATGATTAAGTCCATATTCAACACCTTCTATCTGATGTTCATATGGTTTTGTTTTAAACTCAAATCCTTTAGGTACTTTCAGTTCTTTGTTTTCATTCAGTACACTTAAATCTCCTTCGATTTTGATTGAGTAGTTTTTCATGTTCTGAATAAACTGATTAACTCTGTTCAACGGTATTTCCCAACAAGTAGTTTCGGGGATATAATACCGAAAAGGATATGAGCGAATTTCATTCAGTATAAACTCGTCATAAGGGAAAGAAACAAACGCACTTTTTTCTTCAGTTTTGAGTTTGTTACTCTCTTTAATCTCAATTCGTATCATTAGTTCTCCTTTCGAATTTAATATTACTTTTTAATATTTGTATATATATTATCATGTAAACAATAATTTGTCAATAGTTTTTTGAGGAAAAAAATGCACTTTCGGTAAAATTTCTCAACTGAAACCCTACTGAAAGTGCATTTTATATATATAATAAGTAAAAGGATGAAAAATCAATCGTCAATCGCTACGGGAAGTTCACTAACTTGTTTCAAAACTTTATCAGCCCAACCGTCACCATCTAATGCCTTGTACGCATTATACGAGGCTAAAAAGGCTTCATAATCTTCTTTTGATATACTGCCTTTGTTTATTGCGTCTTTTCCGTCACGTTTCAACGTAGACAGCAGTATAAGTCTTAAACCGATTTCAAGTTTTAGTGTGTTTTCTTTCTTCTTCTGCTTGTTTGCATTTATTGTTGAAACAATAGTAGCAAGAACACCAGAAAGTAATCCGGAACTAATTATCGCAATAATTATGTCCTTCATAATATTCACCCCTGTTCTTCTATTATGTAAACCATATCGTAGTTAGTGAATTCTTTGTTTAGCATATACTGTGTAGCTAAAGCCAATTCATCGGTAACATCAGATACAAGTTCCTTCACCATTATTGTATCAGAAATTTCGCTAATGTCAAGTAATTCTGAATACATATTTTCATACAATACCTTAGTTTCTTTTTCCCAATCAACCCACGTTCTCAAACCATCTCGAACCGCATTCCTTACAGTGTCACCATCCAAATCCTTTTTACTGTGATTATACCAATTTTCGGGTATTACTTTTGGTATTTCGATATGCTCATCACGTATCAGTTTACAATGGTTTTTCATATAATATTCAGAAAGTTTATGGTATGTTTCACTTTCTTCTAAATACCGATGATATTGAAATTTTGCGTAGGCGGGCAAATTTAAAAATGAATAGTATTCAGATAATTTAAGATGTATCATCATGCCTTCAACCATGTGTGAACCTAATTTGCTATATATCTCATCAACTGTCATGATATCCTCCTAACAAAAATGGGGGCTAAATGCCCCCATTAAATCAAGTTGTGGTTGTTCCACTAACGGGAGGGAAAGGTCCTGCACCGTATGACCAACTACTCGGGAATCTAAGTACACCGCAAGTTGCCTGTGCCAACTGTAACTGATTAACCTGTGCCTGTAATGCTTCAATCTTGTTTGCGTCCATCTTTGACAGGATTTTCTGTTCAAGTTGTGCCATCTGCATTGAAGTGTCGTACTTGCTTTCCTGAATGAGCATCTTTGTTGAGCAACAACATTCATTCTGATTTGCGAGTGCGTTTGCCTGACCTACTGCAAGTGCAGCAATGTCTCTCTGAAGTTCACCATACTTGTCCTGCACTGCATTGAGTGTGTCGTGGAAATTCTGATTTGTTGCTGCTACTGACTGAGCTGTACCCGCTGTAACTGCGTTGAGAATATCACGTGTCTGTGCCTGTAAATTCTGGTTATCGAAACCACGGTTTACATCTGCCTGAATTGCATTTGTGTTTCCGTTGTTACCCCAACCACCGCCGAAGCCACCGTTTGCGAGGATAAGCAGTGCAAATATCCACATAAAAGCATTGCCATCACCGAAACCGTTGTTGCTGAGCATAGCAACATCACTTGCGGAAAGTCCGCTTCCTTCCATTGCCATAAGTTTGTCCTCCTATAATTTTTGTAGGTGAGAGATTACCCTAAGGGTAACCTGTTTATAAAATATCAGTCAGCTAGCATAACTGATTATTTTAACATATTCAGTATGGTGTTAGGGTCAACACCTCTCTGTTTAGCAGTTTCATAAAATAATTCTCGAGGATGTTTGTTAGACATTTTTATCAAGTCAAGTGTCTTTTTTACATCGGGATTATTTTGTGCCATATTCATTAGTAACTGCTGAGGGTTACGTGTGTTTTTGACCGTATTAATAAACGAGGTTAGATTGTTTGGTTGAGGATTTAGTTGTTGATACAGGTTCGTCATTGGTTGGCCCTCCTAACATTTCGTTTAATAATGCCTGCAGTTCTGATTTTTTGACATACTCGTCTAAATTTGTTTTCGTTACATTTTCAGTAACTTCTTCAAACTTGAATGTTCTCAATGAACACATACCGACATTGTCCGCTAATTTGATATAAAATATCCCTTCATTTTCGTTATCGAGAAGTATCACATTTTCACTTGGCTGTAACTGAAAACCATTAGCACCATTGCGTCCTGAAACCCAATTAATTGTTCGCAATGGTTTAGGTTGCTGATAATATGGATTATATGGATTTTCAAACATAATCGTTCCCTCCTTGTTGTGTTTATTATACAACAAAAAGGAAACCACAACTTACGTGATTTCCTTCAAGAAAATTTATGAAAAGAACAACAAAGGTGTTAACAACCTTTCAAAAAACTGTTAGTTTTTTGCATTATCATCCCAACCTTCAACATCGTTTTCAGTAATTGCTGCCGTGCAAAATAACAGTTTTGAAACAAGAGTTTTACCGTCACCAAATTTAAACCTTGGAATATTACCTCTTTCGTCAGTACGGTAATCTTCAACCACATAGAATTTACCCCTTACTGATATTTTGTCCTCAATTTCTAACCACTCTTTTGTGGTATGTATTTCAGGTGCATACGGACATTTATTAAAATCGCACATATTATACCTCCCAACCCGATACTCTGAATATTTTAGCCCTTATTTTTCTCATTAACGCTGAAACTTTTGAAGGCGACATTTTTAACTCGTCACATATTTGAGTATTGGTTTTATCTTTTGCTTTCATTTCAAAACACTGCATTTCTTCATCCGTAAAATTGCACAGTTTTCGGAAACTGTCCAACTCTGGAACAGTAAAGTCTTTAAGCTTCATTAGCCCTCCCAAATAAAGCCAAGTTTCTCAGCTGTCTTTTTACCGATTGTACCTGTCTTATCATTAAGACCGTTATCATGTTTGAAGTTTTTACTTGCAATCTCTGTATTCTTACCAAAAATGCCATCAACGATTCCGGGATTATAACCATGAGCTATAAGTAATTGCTGAGCCTCTCTTACATCTTCACCACGCATGTTGGGCTCCTCAAGTTTTAATTCTCTTTTCAGTACAGGCTTTTTAGGTTCAACAACATACCAATCAGGACGCGTAGCATATTTCCATTTGCGGTTTGCGATAACAGTTTCAACAACGCCCTCATCATGATTCTTGCTTTCAATGGCTGATGTTTCACTGACTGCATATCCTATATGCCACTTGTTATCATCTGTACCGTCAAAAAGATAATCACCATTTCGCACTTCAGACAGTGGTATTTCTTTCCCATGCTTTTTAGTGAATTTATAAAGTGCATCAGCTGTCATATCCCCGTCAATGATTCCGTTTTCAAGTAAGAATTTGACTGCTAAACCACCGCAATCCTCACCACGTATATCAAATATATTCACGCCCTGTAAAAGTCGCTTATTGAGTAGCGTGAGTATTCGCTGAGTATTGGTAAAGGCTTCTTTTTCAGTATGGTTAATCATTTCCATGTTCTTTATTCTCGGAAGCTGATTTACAAATAATTCACCGTTACCACTGTACACATACAGGTCGATATTAACACGGGAGAAAAGGTAGTTGTCCCAATCTTTAAGATATATTTTCGTCATGCTCTGTCTCCTTTTCTTTCTTTCCCGACTGAGTGCCAAAATAGAATGAAACTACCATTAGGAACACCTGCAGGAAATCCTGTCCGCTGATAGTTCCCTTGATTGAAAGATACGCAAACACAGCCGTCAGTACAAATGTTACGATTGACTTAACGTCCACTAACTTAGCGATTCTTTTTAAAATCGTCATCATCATTACCTCCTTTCAATATTGCTAAAAACATAGCTACTGTGACAACATAAAGTAAACCACATACTACATATTTCATACTTCCTCCTTTTTCAAATTTCCGAGGGTGGATATTTCGCCAGCCCTCGGTATAAACCCATGAGGGTTTCAACACTCTTTATTAGATATATTAATGCCTGTCGCTAAACCACATATAAAGCCTATTAAAATCAGCCCTAAAATACTAAATATATCCATAATACTCCTTCTACGATAAAATCACTCACACCCACCACAACAACCTTCGTTTAACGAATCTTCATTTTCAAATATCTGACGAATCTCATCAGCATATTTACGGAATTTTTCAGGTAATCTGTTTGAGAAATCTTCTCTTAAATATATGCCGTCTGACCAAAAAATCTTATACATATTATTTGAAGATAGACCAAAAGTAGCAGTTTCATTATCAATTTCTAACGTCAAATTACCCAAACAATATGTAGGGTAAGACCCGTCATATGATATGAATTTAACGTGATTATCTGACATTAATCATCACCTTCCAATGTTTGCCCTGTCTTAATCACATACCCCACATGACCTTCGGGACACTCTAATTCTTTCAGCAAGACTTCCTGTGGGAAAACTGCTATCCATCTTTTATAGCACTTGAGGCATATCACCTCGCATGTTTCCCACTTTTCCGTCTTTGCGTGTTTCCAGTTATGATTCTCCATTATATTTCAATAGTGTAGGTAAAAGCATAAGCCTCATTAACGCCAATAGTAACAGGTGTTTCAAGTACTGAACGAGCAATCATAGTTCCACAGTTGTTTGTAGAACCCGTACTCCAATGATAAACGCCGATTCCTATCTCTCTTACAGTGATAGGGGCCTCTGTGTTATTTCGCACGGTAGCAGAATATGTAATTATATTTTTTGTTCCACCCGAATAAACAACTGACCCACTAACGAATGAAAGTGTTTCTATTGGCGTTTCAAGAAACGTATCTTCAAAGGTAGGCTCTGTAGTTCCCGTTCCTAATGCCATAAAAGAGAAATATGAATAATTGTATGGCGATGTAACTGGTGGAACAAGTCTTAAATTTACCATACTACTTGCTTGAGTTATAAGAACCGTCGACGGACAAGTGTCACTGCCGTTTTTCCACGCATACCAATCATTACTGAAAGTTCCATTTCCAATAAAAACCCCACTAAATCCTCTTGTTAACATAGATTACCCCTCCACCTTTCTCACTGTAATAGTTTCTTTAAAATACAGACTGCCATCTTTCTGTTCTTTAAGTTCGGTCAACTTTTCCTTACCCTGCGATTCCTTCTGCTGTGTATGTGCCGAAGGTTTCGGACTTTCATTCTGTGCCATAATTTTCCTCCTTTATACTCTTGTAACTTCAATTACTTCCTTAAAATCACTATCCTTTACACCTTGCGATGTTGTGATTCGCATCTTAAAGATTCCATCTTTCTTGCCTGTAGTAATGCTCTTAGGTTCACTGTCTGCTTTATTACCAACACTATCTTCAACAAAGATAACAAAGTAGTATTTGGTTAACTGCTCTAAACCACTTACAACAACACCACCGCTTGAAGGTGACAGGTCGATAATCTTGTCACCGTCTGTTTTATTCTTGGGTATTTTATTTTTCTTTGCTACTAACTTAACTGATGTATAAGCTGTATCTGTAAGGTCAGGTATTGTGTATTTTACTGCTACTTTCGTAGGGTCTCCGTCTACTATTGGCTGTAAACTTGTTATTATATCACCGACATTACCCGTATTAGGGGCATTACTGAAATATGATGATGTAGCGTCATTTACGGCATTTCCATCATTTATGTTATCTGGCTTTATTTGCATTAGCGATAAAATCCCATTTTTACCGCTAATCGCCGGAACACTTGACCATGTATAAGTTATTAAAGGCTGGTCATTAATTTGTATATTTGTAACAAATGACGGTAAATAAATCAAAAGCGGTAAATTTGACGCCGTGTAATATCCAAAAGCGTTATAAAAATTACTGTTCCAATTTATCTGATTTCCGTTAATATTACCGCTATAATTCGGTGTTAATCCGCTACTACCTTGTAAACGAATACCTCTTAAATCGGGGCGAGTGATGCCAGAATTTGTGCGGAAGCCTCCAAAATCATCATATCCGCCTACACGCCCATATTCGCTATTGGCATCTATTAAAAAAGCGTCTGTAGTTTCACTTGAAACAGATAAACCGATTATAGTATAAGCGTCAACTGTTATATTTGTCGGTATCAATATAAAGCCATTATTATTTGCATTTGCACTTTGTACCATTGTCAAACAGTCTTGACCGCTGATAGTTCTTGACGTCCAAGTGCCATTAAGACAATTTATCGAATAGCTGTCCGATAATTTCGCAAAATCAATAGCAATTGCCACAAAATCAACTCCTTTCTATAAAACCGTTATTTTACAGTCCAGCACTTAACCATGTATAAATCAAGCCCATCTGTTCCTCTGTCGGTTCTTCTTGATTATAGCTGTATGTATCATCACCATTATCATAAACAAGTGACGGCTTTGCCAACTGCTGGTCATTATCAATCAAGAATCCCACACTTATCTTGCTTGCATCACTTACACTTGTGCCAACTGCGGAATTGAATGTGTAAATAACTGTTGAACCTGTATAAAGAGTGAATACAATATGGCTATTATCAACTTTAGCAGTAAGTTTATTGCTATCGCCAGACCAAAGGATTGTAGTTTCACTTCCGTCCCAAGTGCCAATCGTTCCAAGTCCCAATTCAGTTATCTCAGGAGCAAGTATCAGGCTTTGTGTATTAACTGAAACAACCTTTGTGAATCTATAACGCTTTATGATGTGTTCGGGGTCACTGTCATCAATAATACTGTACGGGAAAATTCCGTAATAGTATTTCTTGTTGACTTCAATCGTATTATCAACAAACGCATCTTCCAAATACTCATCACGTGTAGTGCTATCAACAAGAATTTCACAATCGTCCCAAGGGTGTACGGGAACATGACTGTCACTTCTTACAACGATTGTTCCTGCCCATGTCTGTGGCTCGGGCTTATAGTTTGTAATATCTGACGGGTCTTTCCACTTTAATTCAACATGATGATTGCCAAGCTCTTTAACATACTTGACAGATACATTACTCGGTTCAAGTAAAAATCTTATGCCCGTGTTTCTGCAATACTTGATAAACTTGGTAGCGGAATCGTCAACTACTTCACCTGTGCCGTCTGAAGTATCAACCGAATTGTTATCGCTATCGCCTTTATGCCAATTACTGTTTTTGTTTATTTTATACTTGGGTTGTTTGCGGTCACCTTTTGCTGACATTGTGTCCTTGAAACCGTTAACACCAGAAAAATGTCTTTCAAGTATGTACGTATAAAATATTTCGTATCCTGATATACCGCCTTCGTCGTTATAAATCGCACGCTCAATATCTATCCTGTCACCGACTTCATATGTAAGGTTACCGATACATTTCGTATCAAACGGATAGTACCAAAGATGTGTCATAACATCACGTGCATTTTGAAGAGCATCTTTAATAGCATCGTCAAAACCGTTTCGGTTTGAGGTATTAGAAAATACAAAGTTATCAACAATATTGTAAATGCTGGGATGTTCATACGCTGACGAACCCATCCTTGCGATTTCCATATTGTTTTTGTCAATCGCTCTAACATAACCGATACCCCAAACATGGTAATCAGGATAAGTTAAAGGAGGTATACGCAAGTTTTCACCAAACACTTTTACCGCCTGCGTATCATATGATTCTAACTGTTTATACCGTATGATACCCTGACGGTCAACATGAGCAAAAACACCGTTAACCTCTAATAATCCCTGCATGAAAAAACCGAAAGTAATAGTATCACTTTCAATTCCCTGCTCTACCTCAAAATCATCGTTAGTTAAATCAACATCTTCTTGTATAAGTGTATAACCGTAATTACCGCCGGGTATACCGAGATATTGAGTGGTTTTAGGTGTGGTCAACCATGTAAACAGACTGTCACGTAATTCCTTCACAGTCGGCAAAGTGTTGTTTTTATATACTGCTGAATACCATTTTGATATGTCAAAATCTCGTAAGTCATTCAGCACATCGTATGAATTTACTTCACGTTTTGACCTGTCTGCACCGTACTTATCTTCTTTTACAATGAATGTACCGACACGGAAAATATTAGAACTGTTACCATTGAAGTAAATATAAACTGCAACTTCTTCATCTGTCAAGTCCGGAACATCTTCGCCATCGTCATAATGATACATTGTAAACCATAACCGAGATGCTTCAAGTAAACCGAAAGTCAAGTTATCTTCTGAACATAAACTTTCTTCCAAGTCAAACTTTTCCTGCGGTATATCAACTTCGGTTATAACATATCGAGCACCTGTTATTGTAGGAGCAGACATAGCGACACCTGTAACTGTGGCGTCGCTATTAACTATCACTATATGGCTACTTTCATGTTCATAAAAGTAATCTGAATATATATAATCAACCATATGTTCAACTCCTTAATAACCGATAAACTCCAAAACAAAACTTTCATATATGATTGTTGAGTTATTCTCTATACGCCTGATAACCAACTCAAGGTCGGGAATATAAAACTTTTCAGAAACATATTGGTCGTATTCAGGTATGTACACAGATAACTCAATTTTCTTTTCTTTTGCAATAACATACCGACTACGCAAATTAGACATAAGCGTGTTTAAATCGGTATTACTTAACGGTCTGACATTGATTGTGCAGTGTGGAACTTTATGTGACAGGGCGTTTCGTATCAAACGCCCTGCACTATTTCTCGTGCTATCAAAGTCAATGACCGAATAAGTCATCTTGTATGTTTTTTCAATCACCCAATGTAACGGTATGATATAATCATTGCCTTGATGATTAGGGTCGATTGCTTTAATAAGATAACCATTGTATGCCATAACTTAATTATAACACTCCTTTCATCAAATTTCAACCAAATGCTGGATTTCCTGTACGGTCTTTGAAAATTTTAGCCTGTGCCTTTACTGACTTGAATATACCACCCTCATCAGGTATTGCATCAAGTGTGCCTGTAAGTTTAATATTGCTCAACGCATTGTTAAGTAATTCAGCAAACTCTTTCTTAGTCATGCCAGCTACTGTTGTGTTATTAGTGGCAGTTGATGCTGAAACAGGCACGGTCATACCGTTTACAATGTCTGGTATGTTTACGTTAGCCATATCAATTTGCGGTACGATTGTGAGTGTCGGTGTAAGTTTCACTGTATCGAATGTTGAAACCAAAGCGTTGACCACTTCGCTTGCAGCAGCAATGATTGCTGATATACCGTTTCGTAAACCGTCAACCAAACCTTCAACTGCTCCTGCCGCTACCTCATCACGCATTACCTTGGACGGTGAGTTGATTTTAAGTGAATCTTTAGCACCCTGTGTCAGTCCGTCACCCATCTCACCACCACCTACAACAAGGTCATGTTTGTTTTCAGGTGTAAGTGTTGTTAAACCGCTAACCGTACTGTTACGAACTTCATCCGCACCTTCGGTTGCTTGTGTTTCGAGCGTATCAAGTAAAGCCATGCCTCCGAATTTTTTGAACATATCATGCTGGTTTTTATATTTTACTTTATCAGCATCACTTAAACTGTTATAAAACTGCTCTTCAGCTTCTTTTGTGGAAGCATTATACAAACCTAATATCAACGCTCTCTTTGAAACATTGGTAACATCGGTCTTCCAATCTTCAATGGCTTTCAGTGTTTTCTTTCTATGGGCTTCGATTACTCCGTAAAGTCCGGTCTTCGATGTATCATCACCTAAACTTGTATTGAAACCGACAACCATTGCATTGGCAAGCTGTACCATTGCCTCTTTATATGATATTTTACCGTCAGCTAACTTTGTTTTAATGGTATCTAAAGTTTTCTGAACATCAGTCGGCAACGAACCTGTAGGCAAACCTGAAAATGCGTTGTTGATTACTCCATACAACCGCATCATATCTTCGTTTGTAACAGCCTTGCCTTCGGTTAGTTTAGTATCAATCGCATCTAAAGCGTCTTTAATATCCTTATTCCAAACTATATCGGTGCCTTTAAATGCAGTGTTAAGTATTTCTGTTAAATCATTAACAGCCAACTTTATGTCTTTATTTTTGATTGCATCAGTAACTTCTGCAATCGCAACGCTGTAACCATCGATAGTATTGGTCGCATCTTCCATCACTGCATCTAACTTATCAATTTTTTTACGGATTACATCCTGTGCGTTTATATAATCCCATAAATTGTTAAGGGCATCATCGTCTGTCCACTTAAATTCGATTTCCTTAAAGTTAACGCCGTCAATACCAAGGCTCTTACCAAAGTCAAGGTCACCCCGCTCGATAGCCTTATTTATTTCTTCCCTTATAATTTTTTCAGCTTCTTCGCGGTCAGCGGCAAGTCCCTGTTTAATATAGTTATCAAGTAATAAGTTATAATGACCACCCTTACCCTCGTACTGTGTATTTTTAAGTGCCCAATCACTTATTTCTTTAAGCTGTTCAAGCATCGAATCGATAATCGAATCAGCATTTTGTTTATATATCTCGGCATATGTCTCTAACTGTTTTTCGGCTTCTTTTTTCGATACATCAGCTTCAACTAATGCTTTGTAAGTTTCCTTCTGACTTTCTTCCAATGCTTCCAAAGTCATTAACTCGCGTGTCTTATCGATAACTAACTGAATAGCATCAGCTGTACCCGTATACGCACCTGTAACATCGTCAATATATTTACGCATATCGGTAAATTTAGTTCCGAGTTCTTCGCCGTATAACTGAACAAGTTCTTTATCCTTTTCAGTCAAGTTATCATAGTTTGCAGATAACTCAGCCCATTTTTCCGCCATCTCTTCATAATAAGCTAAGTCACCTTCGATTTCATTAATCCTTGCCTGATAATTTACATGAAGGTTTAAAAGCACATCAATATTCTCGTCAATTTCATGTACCCAATCAACATGCTCTAATTCCTTTTCAAGGTCTTCTTTTGCTTTTTTAAGTTTTTCCTCATCAGTCGGTGCAACTAAAATTTGACCGATTGTTGATACTAAGAAACCAACCGCAGTTGTTAAAATAAATCCTTCAGGACCGAATGCTATTCCCAAACTCTTTGCTACCATTGATATACCAAACGCATAAGTTAATCCTGAGATAAGATTGTTTGCGGCATTACCGATAGACATTATATCGACTTCACCTGCACGTGCGTCTTCAATATTATCTACAATCATATGTAAGCTGGTAATGATTGAAATAACACCGACCGCACCTTCAAAGGCTTTCATGGCAGCATCACTGCCTTTCCAATCTTTAACCGATTTGGTAAAGCTCTTTGTTAAACTGTCACTTAATCCTACCCATTTAGCCATTTTAAATGCTGCAACTATTGCTGCTATTATCT
>JAEEGL016586797.1_pt1 | contig 18219 bp, 13 predicted proteins | sample 9134231 | NCBI WGS metagenome assembly JAEEGL01 (sample SAMN16246548, study PRJNA631951) | gut metagenome | biome: gut microbiome; feature: rumen; material: fiber-attached | host: Bos | place: Iran: Karaj | collected 2018-10 | reverse complement strand
TGTGCGTTCGACAACCAATGCCGAATAGTCACGTCCCATCACGACGATGCCGCCACGCTGGTGCTCAGCCTTGGCAGCCAGGCGTACCTTGGCAGTGACCGTGAAGTTTTCGGCAGGTAGTTTCTGCAGGAGTAGGTTTGGTACGGCCCAGAGATTGGGAACCTTTTCATCCAACAGTTGGGACGATTTCGGGAGTTTCCAGGTGAACAGCCTGAAGTGACCATCGGCTGTGGGCATGCCAAAGTATTGGTCGTAATCAGCCTGCCATTGCCATTGCAGGCCCAATGTGGTCTCATTGAACTCGTCACTCTCCTGAGGAGTGACCACGGGCGATGGCGATGAAGTCTTTGGCTTGCGATATGTGAGCACGGGTTCACCATTTTTGCCCATGATAGGCCATCCGCTGCTCCAGTCAACAGGCTGCAAATGAACGACACGTCCATAGGGACCTTTGTCCTGGAAGTGCATGAACCAGTCCTCGCCTTGAGCAGTGTGCACCCAACCACCCTGATGGGGGCCGTTGATGTTGGTCTTTCCCTGTCGCAATACAGTCTTGCTCTCGTATGGACCATAAGGACTCTTCGAGCGCATGGCCAGTTGCCAACCCGTCTCGACGCCCCCTGCAGGGCACATGATCCAATACCAGCCGTCGCGCTTGTAAAACTTCGGTCCTTCGGCCGTGTAGTCGCGGTTGCCACCATCGAAGACGATGACGGGATTTCCAATCGGTCGTGTGCCGTCGGCACTGAGTTCGCGTACGGTGAGCACTGAGTTGAAACCGGCACGCGAGTTGGCCCATCCATTAACGAGGTAGCAACGGCCGTCGTCGTCCCACAAAGGGCAGGTGTCGATCATTCCTTTTCCGGGGATCACGCAGACAGGTTCCTCCCATGGACCGGCTGGATTCTTGGCCTTAATCATCATTACGCCACGGTCAGGGTCACCCCAGTAGATGTAGTATTCACTCTGGTGATAGCGTAGGCTTGGTGCCCACACTCCGTTTCCATGCTGAGGCATTGTCTCGCCGGGGAACTGCCGGTGCAAGGCGTATCCTATGATGGTCCAATTGACCATGTCGCGCGAATGGAGGATGGGAAGACCTGGCATACATTGGAACGATGAAGCCGTCAGATAATAGTCTTCGCCCACGCAGATGACGTCAGGATCGCTATAGTCGGCATTCAAGACAGGATTGGTGTATGTGCCATCGCCATTGTCGGGGCACCACACCTCTGAACGAACCTGTGCCAACAGGGTTGCCGAAAGGGGCATCATCAACAAAAGAACTGCCCATCGACTGAAAAGGTTATGTTGGAAGCGTCTGCTCATTTTTGCCTTATTGTTAGTTTCTTTCTGTCCTATACTCAGAGTTTCACGCTGACAGGCTTTCCATCGTAAGCCACGACGACGCCTTCAGGGTTCTCAAGGTTCAAGGGTTGAGGCTTGTCGCCAGTGATAAGTACCACACAGAAGCGACGTTTCTGCAACATTCCTGGGAAGGATCCCTGCCGTTTGCCGAAGCTGACGGTACGCGTTGCATCGTCGTAATTGATCTGTATGGTCGCAAACTTGCCCTGTTCATAGTTGTAGTTGGTGCCTTCATCTTCGTAGAGTTGGAACTCGCCGTTGCTACCACTATATATATATAGGTTGATAAGCTCTGCGGGCTTTTCGTCGCTCCACTCCATCTCTGGACCGAACGGAATGATGGCGCCTTCGCGCACGAAGACTGGGATGCGCTCATAGGGTGCATCCACCACAAGACGTTGTCCTCCGTCAATGTGTTCGCCCGAGTAGAGGTCGTACCAACCAGTCTGTTTCGGGAAGTAAACCGAACGATTACGAGCCTTATAGTAGCCCACGGGGCAGGCCATCAGTGCAGGTCCGAGCATCCATTGGTTGCCGATGTCCTCCACACGACGGTCACCGTTGAAGTCCATCACGAGTGCTCGCATGAGGGTATAGTCCTTGAAATGAGCCCATCCGGCCAACGAATAGAGGTAGGGCATGAGCCGATAGCGCAGTTTGTCGTAGTAAACGAACGACTGATAGGCAGGGTGATCATCGGGCGCGATGTTCCATATCTCTCGCAACGGCCACTGACCGTGTGCACGGAACAATGGGATGAAGGCGCCGAACTGGTTCCAGCGGGTCTGCAACTCACGCCATTCTTTCAGGTCTTCGTTCTCCTGACCGGTCTGGTCAAAGAGTTGTTGGGCAGCCACATAGCGTTTCTCCACGCAGAAACCACCTTGATCCATTCCCCAGAACGGAACGCCCGACATGGAGTAGTTCAATCCTGCCGTCATCTGTGCACGCATGTCCTCCCAGCGAGTACCGATGTCGCCACTCCACGTGGCAGTTGAATAGCGCTGTTCGCCAGCAAATCCGCTGCGGGTGAGCAAGAACACGCGTGGTTCATTCTTCTTACCTTTCCAGACAGAGCGCTGACCGTTGTAGATGGCATCGGCGTTCACGGTACTGTAGGCGTTGAAGTATTCGGTCGACGTGCCTAGGGCAGTGGGACCACTGAGAGCCTTGCGATACCACATCGGTGTGCAGTCGCGGACGTTAGGTTCTGAGGCATCCATCCACCAGGCGTCGATGAGAGTTGAGAGTTTAGAGTTGAGGGTTGAGAGCTTTGTCCCCTTGAGGGCAAGTCCCGAGTAGAGATTCTCGTCTATCTGTCGCCAGAACATTTTGCGTGCGCCAGCGTCGTAGGCATCGTAGAACGAGCCGCGGAACCCCAGCCAGTCGTGGATGTCGTCTTTCACGGCCTGATGGTACATCCATCCGTTCTTGTCTAACTCCTTGTAGTTGTCGACGCTATCGTAGAACTTTGGCCAGACACTGATCATGAACCGGCCATGCATCTTGTGGACGTCGGAAAGCATCTGTTGCGGGTTGGGATAGCGTTCCGCCTCGAAGGTGTGGTCGCCCCATGAGTCGAGTTTCCAGTAGTTCCAGTCCTGCACGATGTTGTCAACAGGGATGTGACGACGGCGGAATTCACCCAGCGTCTCCACGATTTCCTGCTGCGTCTTGTAGCGTTCGCGACTCTGCCAGAAGCCCAATGCCCACTTCGGATAGAGCGATGCACGGCCTGTCAGCGTGCGATAGCCAGAGATAACGTCGTCCAGACAATTTCCGGCAATGAAGTAGTAGTCCATGTCACGTGCCATTTCGCACCAGATGGTCAGGCTTTGGCGGTCGTACACGTTGCGTGGCTCGGCCACACGCAGTCCACAATACGACTCGCCGCCGTCGGGCTGCCATTCAATGCGCAGATGTACGCGCCGTCCCGGTCTGAGTGGTACTTCAAACTTGTATGCATTGGGGTTCCAAGCCGTGCGCCATCGCTCGCTCACCACTTCCTTTCCATCGATGTAAACCTTGATATAGCCGGCGTAATAGAGGATGAACTGGTAGGGTGTTGGAGCCCACTCCACATCGTCGGGGCTTACCCCAGCGGGGGGAGTGAATGCTTTGGCTTCGGGTTCAATGTAGCCTTCGTAGACAACGTTGGCCCCGTCGAGGTTGAAGCCCTGCGGCAGGTTCTTGATACCGCCGTTATCGGTGCGGCAGGCAATCTCTGAAGTGGCGGGATAGCCGTATTCGTAGTAGATACTGTCCTCATCGCGTACGAGTTTCTTGCCATCCTTATCTATATAGGTGCCCGTCAGGTGTCCTTCCTTGCCGTGTTTGTCGTACAGTTTGAAGGCGCGGTTCAGCTGCAGGTATTCCTTTGGGTTGCCAAAGCGGCAGTAGGAGTAGGCATCCCACAACAGTCCGTAGTTCTTCGTGGAAAGTACGAAGGGAATTGATACTTTCGTGTTGTACTGAAACAGATCTTCGTTCTTGCCACGCATATTGAACTCTTCGCTCTGGTGCTGGCCCAGGCCGTAGAACGACTCGCTGCCCAGTGGCGAGAAGAACTTCATCTGCCATTGCAGGCCATGCTTCATCTCCTCGGTGATGGCAGGTCCGCCCTTCAACCCGTACTCCCTTTCGGGCACTGTGAAGTCCCAGAACTGCTTACCTGGCTCCTCGCCTGGGCGATCACGGGCTTCCTGCAGCAGCGGCTTGCCATTCCCGTCGGTAAACTCAATGCGACCGCTGTTCATCCACACCTTTGCACGGACGTTCTTTGCCTTCACGATGATGTGATCAGGGACTACCAAACACTCAGACTCTGAGGCATCAAACTGCTTCACCTCCACCGAGCCCTTATAGGGCTGCTGTGGCACAATCATCAGGCTCTTCGGCTTCTGCGGCAATTCATCTTTCGACGTGGCTCGCACGCGAATGATGTTGTCGTTGACCACTTCCAGCTTGATCACCCGTGCCTGTCCGCCACGCGGATGAATGGTCACAGAGTTGCCAGCTTGTTCATAACTACCAGTAGTCTGGCTGAAGCCTGCCAGCCAACAGCCCATCATAGCCACTATCAGGATGCCTTTTCGTTTCATAGTCATCATGTTATTGCCAATTGATTGTTTCAAGTTTTTTTGTTTTCAGATGCAAAGGTACAAATAATTTTTGTAACTTTGCACACATGAACGAAGAAATATTCCGTACGATAGTGCCTCTGCCCAAAGCCCCTTTCTGCATTGTGCCTGCTGAACGCGTGCTTTGTATCGGCTCATGCTTTGCCGATGAGATGGCGCGCCGCTTCCAAGACGATCACTTCCCGACGATTGCCAATCCCTTTGGCGTGATGTACAATCCTGCCAGCATTCTCCATACAATCGAAAAGTTAAGGTCTAATCTCGATCAGCTTCAACTGAAGGAGGCAGGTCGGCAGCAGGATGTGCCCTTCACCACCTTTGAGAAGGCAGATGTGGCGCTTCTCACCCTCGGAACCAACCACGTTTACATAGAAAAAGCTACGGGCGAGATTGTGGATAACTGCCAGAAACGTCCGCAACAGCTCTTTGATGAGCGTTGCCTGAGTGTCGACGAATGTGCTGACTACCTGCGTCGAAGCATCGCATTGCTACGGGATTGGAACCCAGAGATGAAGATCGTCCTCACGGTAAGCCCCATTCGCTATCGGAAATACGGTTATCACGAAAGCCAACTCTCAAAGGCTACGCTGCTGATGGCGGTGGAGAAGGTAAAGCCCACCTCTAACCTCTCCCTAAGGGAGGGGGACATGAATGCCAATTCACCGGCAGAGTCAAAACAGGCACCCCTTCCTTGGGGAGTGGTAGGGGGTGGGTTGTTCTATTTCCCTTCTTACGAGATTCTTCTCGACGAATTGCGCGACTATCGTTTCTATGCGACCGATATGTTGCACCCGTCTGAGCAGGCTGTCGACTACATCTACCGCCGTTTCCAGGAGTGTTGCTTCTCGGATGAGGCTCGTCTGTACGTTGAAGAGTGGCGTCCTATCCGCGAGGCGCTTGCCCATCGGCCGTTTAATCCCGATTCGCCCGACTACCAAGCCTTCAAGGAAAAGACCAGGCAACAGTTGGAAGTGTTCAATCGAAGGTGGCTTTCTTGCCTCTAAACCATAGCCTTTTTACTCCTAAACCACTGCATTTTTACACGTAAAGCTATGCTTTGCCGTCTGCAGGTCATAGGTCCAAGGGGAACAAAGTACAGGCCAGTGTGAAACAAATCATAGCTGTGAGTATCGTTTAGTCATGATAAAAACAAAGAAAAACGGCCTTTTGGGGCCGTTTCTTTGTTATTTAGTGTCAAATTGGAAGCTGAATCCATCAGTACGATGCCATGCACGCGATGCCCTTAGCCAACACGAGGTCGCGTATACGGTTGAGTTGTTCGTGCGAAGCCTTGCGTAGATAGCTCACTGGCGTCTCGCGGTCGATGGTATAGATCATCACCTGACTTGGCGCGATGCGCTTCACAGCCTCCAGCCAAGGCAGAACGTACTCGTCGGTAGTATTATCAATGTCGCCCGACGCCGACGTGAGGAACATGGTCTGCACGATGACGTGACCATGGAACGTGCATAGCTGTTCAACGACCTTCTCTGCATCGTAGGAACGACTGACAGGGCGGTCGATAAGGCGAATGAAATCCATGTTGACGGTATCCAGTTTCTGGATGTTGTTGTCCACCTGCATGAGCGCTTCCACAACATCCGGTCGATGGAGTTGCGTGGCATTGCTCAGAACGCTTACCTTGGCGTTCGGGCAAAGACGGTTGCGCAGGCTGATGGTGTCGTTCATGATGTCGGCAAACATTGGATGTGCAGTCGGTTCACCATTGCCGGCAAACGTCAACACGTCGGGTTGTAGTCCGCTTGCTGCCATCTCGCGCAGTTTTGCTTCCAGTGCCACAGCCACTTGCTCACGTGTAGGACGGGGCAGGGTAGGTCGGCGTTCGGCATTGAGCCCGCACTCGCAGTAAATGCAGTCGAATGTACACACTTTTCCGTCGGCTGGCATCAGGTTAATGCCAAGCGAGATGCCCAGTCGGCGACTATGAACAGGCCCGAAAATGGGGCTCGGGTAAATAATTGTACTCATAACGCGTGCAAAATTACAAAATAAATCTTAATTTATTTGGAATTGGCTCGATAATGTTGTAATTTTGCAGGGAATTTGGCATGTTGCGCCCTCATGGTAGGTTGTGATGTGTCACTATTTGCTACGATAAGATGTCAAAAAAACATAAAAGGAATAAGCGTGGCAGTCGCTATGGACTGCAGAATGTCACGCTGTGCATCAGCACGGCCTTGGTTCTGATTTTGCTAGGTCTGGTCATTATGGCCGGACTGACGGGTCGTAACCTGTCGTTACAGGTGAAGGAAAACCTGCGAGTGACGATGATGCTTGGTCAGGACATGACAGACAACGAGGCCAGTCAACTCTGTAAGAAACTTCAAGGCCGGCAGTACATCCGCCGGATGGAGTATGTCAGCAAGGAACAGGCACTGAAAGCTGCCGCAAAGGAACTGGGTAGCGACCCCACGGAGTTCGTTGGCAACAACCCGTTCACAGCTTCTATCGATCTGACGCTTGTAGGCGACTATGCCAACAACGACTCCCTGCGCTGGATAGCAAAGGAATTGAAGGCTATTCCCAAGGTTACGGAGATCAGCTATCAGAAGGATCTTGTGGAGGTAGTCAACAAAAACCTCGCAAAGATATCTGCAGTGCTGTTGGTACTTGCCGTGTTGCTCACGTTCGTCTCGTTTTCACTGATTAACAATACCGTACGATTGGGCATCTATGCGCGCCGCTTTAGCATCCACACCATGAAGCTTGTAGGTGCCTCGTGGGGCTTCATCCGCTGGCCGTTCGTGCGCAAAGGCATCCTGTTGGGTTTCTTGGCGGCCATCATTGCATGTATTGTCCTAGCCGGAATGGTATATGCCCTCTATCGATATGAGCCCGAAATCATCACTGTACTTACGTGGCGCGAACTGCTCATCACGGGTGTTGCCGTTCTTCTGCTGGGACTGCTCATCACGGGCATCTGTTCGGGCGTCTCGGTCAACAAGTTCCTGCGCATGAAGGCTGGAGAACTTTACAAGATTTGAGTAAACCAGGGTGCAAAACTGACAGTGGTACAATAGGAATATAGAACACAGAAAATAATTAAATAGAAAAGATGGATAAAAAGAATTTCGCATTCGACAAGGTCAACTTCATCCTGTTGGCTGTATCTATGGTAGTAGTCATCATTGGATTTGTGCTGATGAGTGGCGGTGGTTCAACCGAAGAGGCTTACGACCCCAGCATTTTCAGCCCGATGCGCATTAAGGTGGCTCCTGTAGTGTGCCTGATTGGATTCCTGTCAATGGTCTATGCCATCATTCGTAAACCCAAAGACAACTAAATGGACTGGCTACAAACAGTGATCATTGCCATCGTTGAGGGCCTCACAGAGTTTCTGCCCGTGTCGTCGACAGGCCACATGATCATCACCCAGAACCTTCTGGGCATCGAACAGGGCGATCCGTTCGTCCATGCATTCACTTTCATCATCCAGTTTGGCGCTATCCTCTCCGTCGTATGCCTCTATTGGAAGCAGTTCTTCCAGTTTGACCATACGCCGGCACCCGAGGGAAGCAGCACCTTTGCACGTCTGAAACACAAGTACCGCTTCTATTGGTTGCTGTTTGTAGGCGTACTGCCTGCCGTGATCATAGGTTTGCTGGCAAAGAAGTCTGGATTGCTCGACTGGTTGCTTGACAGTGTGGAGGTAGTGGCTGTGATGCTCGTCGTGGGTGGAGTGTTCATGCTTTTCTGTGACCGACTCTTCAACAAAGGAACCGATGCCAATCAGGTCAATGAGCGCAGAGCTTTCAACATCGGCCTGTATCAGTGCATATCGGTCATCCCCGGTGTGTCGCGTTCTATGGCCACCATCGTGGGCGGTATGACTCAAGGGCTCACGCGCAAACGTGCTGCTGAGTTCTCATTCTTCCTTGCTGTACCGACGATGGCCGGTGCTACGCTGCTAGACCTGCTCGATCTGCTGAAGGAAGATGCCGTATGGGCCACCTCACACAACATCTGCATGCTCATTTTGGGCTGTGTTGTCGCCTTTGTAGTGGCACTTTTGGCCATGAAATGGTTCGTCGGATTCCTGACGAAGTATGGCTTTAAGGCCTTCGGTTATTATCGCATCGTCGTAGGGGGCATCATCATCGCGCTCCTGCTGACAGGTCACTCTTTAGCAATGGTCGACTGATGGACTTCGTAGAGGGTGAAATCATAGCAATCGACAAGCCCTATCGCATGTCGAGTTTCGGTGCTCTTGCCCATGTGCGCTATGTCATCTCGAAACATGTGGGTGTGAAGCGCGTGAAGACGGGACATGCCGGCACGTTAGATCCTTTGGCCACCGGAGTGCTCATTCTCTGCACAGGGAAGATGACCAAGCAGATAGAACGATTGCAAGGAGAGACGAAGGAATACACGGCTACGTTGCAACTCGGTGCCACAACACCCAGCTACGACCGTGAACACACCGTGGATCGCACCTTCCCGACACGCCATATCACGAGGGAACTCATCGACGAAGTGCTGCCTCAGTTTGTCGGAAACGTCATGCAGGTGCCGCCAGCATTCAGTGCCGTCCATGTGGATGGACATCGGGCCTACAAACTTCGACGAAAGAGCGACGAGGTGGAACAACAGATGCAGGCCAAGCCAGTCCGCATCGACGAGATAGAGGTTCTCGACTTCGATTGGGAGCAGATGCTTCTCAGTCTGCGCGTTGTCTGTGGTAAAGGCACTTACATCCGTTCGCTGGCACGCGACATTGGGCGCGCACTTGGCAGCGGAGCATTCCTGACAGCCCTTCGGCGCACTCGTGTCGGTGATATCCGTGTAGAGGATTGCATCGACTTCGACCACATAAAAGAGTGGATTGAAAAGGCTGAATCAGAAGTTGAGAATTAGAAGTTAGGAGTAAATAAAAACGAATATATAGTTAATGAAGTTATCACAATTTAAGTTCAAACTGCCCGAAGAACTCATCGCGCTTTATCCGCACAGTATCTACCGCGAGTTCGAAAACGACGAAGGCGAGAAGGAGACCTTTCGTTTCACTCGTCGTGACGAATGTCGGCTGATGGTGCTTCACCGCAAGTCGCAGACCATCGACCTTTATCGTCGTGATGAAGAGGGTAACCCTATCGAGGGTGAGTATCTTGACTTCCGTAATGTGCTCGACTACTTCGACGAAGGCGACACCTTTATCTTTAATGACACGAAGGTGTTCCCAGCACGCCTCTATGGCACCAAGGAGAAGACCGATGCCAAGATAGAAGTGTTCCTGTTGCGCGAGCTCAATGAGGAGATGCGCTTGTGGGACGTACTGGTGGAGCCTGCACGAAAGATCCGCATTGGCAACAAGTTGTTCTTTGACGACACAAGCACGATGGTTGCTGAAGTCATTGACAACACTACAAGCCGCGGACGCACGCTGCGATTCCTTTATGACTGTCCGCACGACGAGTTCAAACGCGAGCTTTTTGCATTGGGTGAGTCCCCGCTGCCACGTTATGTGATCGACCGACGCGAGGTACATCATGCTGATCAGCAGGACATGGAAGACTTCCAGTGCATCTTTGCTAAGAATGAAGGTGCCGTCACGGCACCGGCATCGGGCCTTCACTTCAGTCGCGAGCTGATGAAACGCATGGAGATACGCGGGCTGAACTTCGCCTTTATTACCTTGCATTGCAGTCTTGGGGTGTTCCACGACATTGAGGTGGAGGACCTTACCAAGCACAAGATGGACTCTGAACAGATGATTGTCGGGGCAGAAGCATGTAAGATTGTCAACGAAGCTAAGCAGGGCGGACACCATATCTGTGCTGTTGGCACCAGCGTTGTCAAGGCAACGGAAACCGCTGTGGGTACAGATGGAATGCTGAAGGAGTACGATGGATGGACCAACAAGTTCATCTTCCCTCCCTACGACTTTGGTTTGGCTGATTCAATGGTGGCCAATTTCTACCATCCGTTGTCGCCATTGCTCATGGAAACGGCAGCCTTTGGCGGCTATGAACTGGTCATGGAAGCCTACGATCTGGCCGTTAAGCACGGTTATAAGTTCGGATGCTTTGGCGATGCCATGCTGATAGTCAACGATTAGTCGTGCGTTCATGGCAGGTATGGAAGAAATGGAAGCAGAAAGTCTTCACATAGTTTATTTAAGTCTTGGAAGCAATCTTGGTAATCGCCGGCAGAACATCCGGCGAGCCATTGTAATGATTGGCGATTTGATAGGTTCTGTCGATCGCCAGTCAACTTTGCTTGAGACCGAGCCATGGGGCTTCTCTTCCGAACACAAGTTTCTCAATGCCTGCGTGAAGGTGCTCACACATCTCTCACCACGCGAGGTGCTGCAACAGGCTCATATCATTGAGCACAGGCTCGGACGCGTAAGGAAACTACCCGACGAACCCTCGGCCAACGACAGTGACGACAGCAGCAATACCGTAACTGACGATGTGCAACGAGCCTATGCCGACCGACCTATCGACATCGACATCCTGCTTTACGACGACCTTATAGTCCGAGAACCCGACCTGACAATCCCTCATCCGCTCATGCTCGAGCGCGATTTTGTGATGATTCCCCTTCGAGAGATCATCGACGACGAAGACGTCCTGCCTATACACCCTTGTTAATCGTTTGCGACAAACACTATGTTGAACCGACTATATCTTACCATTTACACCCTTATCTGTTCGCTTGTGGGACTGGCTCAGCAAGAGCCGGTCTTCAACAAGTTGTTTGTGCCTGATCAGAAGGTTCATGATTTCGGGACGATTCAGGAGAAGGATGGCCCTGTCAGCCATGTGTTCCTGCTCACGAACAAGGGTTCCAAGCCTTTGGCCATCAGCGATGTGTCGGTGTGGTGTGGTTGTACTACGACAGAGTTTTCAAAAGAACCCATCCGACCCGGACAGACAGGACGTGTCAAAGTAACCTTCAACCCCAGCTATCGGCCTGGCAAGTTTAGCAAGGAAGTAGTTGTGCTCACCGAGGACGGTAGCAGCTATGTGCGCCTTTGGGTGAAAGGAACGGTGGTCGGCATGCAACATCCTGTCACCGACGACCATCCATATAGCTTCGGCGAAGGTCTCTATATGAACCTCCAGGTGCTTCCTTTCCGTGCTCTGAGGCGTGGCGAACAGCAGACCATCGAACTTCGTTTGGCCAACGATAGCCCTCGTTCCATGACCATCGACTTCCTTCGTCAACCTAACAACCGAGTGCTTCAGATGCCCGAACGCATCACGTTGAAGCCTGGCGAGCGCCGATCTGTCAATGTCAGCTACAAAGCTGTGCGCGAACATCGGTATAAGTGCCACATCGACATTGTGCCACGTGTCAACGGGAAGGCGCTAAAGCCCCTACGGGTGACGTGGCTTCCGGTGCCTAAGTCATAGACTCGCGAACATTATATATAATATTAACATCACTAACAATAATACCAACTAACTTAAAAATTAATTATTTATGAATCAAAAAGGAATGATGAGACTCTTCCTGTTGGCAGCTTTAGCCGTTGCTTCGACAGGTGTTTCAGCCAGCTCAACTGTGCAGAACACCTTGGCAACAGCTCAGCAGCAGACGAAGGGTCATGTCAAGGGCCGGGTGCTCGACAAGGACGGTGAGCCGATCATTGGCGCTACCGTCACAGTGAAGGGCACTGGGCAGAACGCAGTTACCGACATCGACGGAAACTTCACGATTGAAGCTCCCGAAGGTGCTACGGTAGTGGTCTCTTACATTGGCTTCCAGAACCAAGAGTTCAAGGCTAACGGTAACGAAGTCGTCGTGACGATGAACGACGATAGCACCAACCTGAACGAAGTCGTCGTGACGGCTCTGGGTATCAAGAAGGAAGCTAAATCGCTGTCCTACAACGTTCAGCAACTCAACAGCGATGCTGTGATGACCGTGCAGGATGCTAACTTCGTAAACTCGCTCAGTGGTAAGATGGCAGGTGTGCAGATCAATGCTGCTGCATCGGGCATTGGTGGTGCTTCGCGTGTCGTCATGCGTGGTGCCAAGTCCATTGACGGAAACAACAACGTGCTTTATGTCATCGACGGTATTCCCGTTGTGAATGCACAGACAGGTCTCGATGAGAATGCCCTTGCCTATAGTGGTAACGGACAGACCGGTGATGCCACAGCTATGCTCAACCCTGACGATATCGAGAGCATTTCGGCTCTGACAGGTCCTTCGGCTGCCGCCCTTTATGGTTCGACTGCTTCAAATGGTGTCATCCTGATCACCACGAAGAAAGGTGCTGCCGGCAGGACAAACATTACCTATAGTGGTAGCTTCCAGTTCTCCAACCCTCTCATGCTTCCCGAGTTCCAGAACACTTATGGACAGAGCGAGGCAGGAAGCTACTACAGCTGGGGCGACAAGCTGACGACACCCTCAAGCTACGATCCCGCCGACTTCTTCCGCACGGGTACTAACTTTACTAATTCCGTATCCCTCTCAACGGGTAACGAGCGCAACCAGACATATGCCTCCATCGGTGCTACCAATGCAGGTGGTATCATCCACAACAACGACTTCGACCGCTACAACCTCTCAGTGCGCAATACCACAAAGATGTTTGGCGACAAGGTAACCCTTGACCTCAGCTACATGATGTCGAGCGTGAAGGAGAACAACATGATCTCACAAGGTCAGTATTTCAACCCGTTGGTTCCCCTCTATCTGTTCCCTGCAGGTGCCGACTGGAATGCAGTGACCTATTACGAGCGTTACAATGCCGACCGCAACTTTGCCACACAGTTCTGGCCCTACGGTCGTCAGGCCATGTCGATGCAGAACCCCTATTGGATCACTGAGCACGACAACTTTACCAACCATAAGTTCCGCAACACGTTCACAGCTTCACTGAAGTATGACATCACTAACTGGCTGTCGCTGACTGGTCGTGTGAAGTACGACAACAACGACGTGAAGAACGAGTCGAAGTACGATGCCGGCACCGACCTGCAGTTTGCTTCGAAGTACGGTCACTATGGCTACACTCATCGCCAGTACACACAGTATTTTGCTGAAGCCTTTGCTACGGTCAACAAGTACTGGAACGAGAACACTTGGAGCCTTACCGCTATCCTCGGTACGAGCTACGACAAGCAGCAGGAACGTTTTGCCGGCTTCGATGGTCATCTTTCGACAGCTGCCAACATCTTCTCGCTTCGCAATGTCGTTGCCGGTGGCGCCACGAAGTACGACCAGGGCCTCATGCCCTTCAAGAAACTGGGTGTCTATGGTAGCACACAGGTGGGCTATAAGAGCATGGTCTACCTTGATCTTACTGCCCGTAACGACTGGTCGTCGAAGATGGCCAAGGCCGAGGACTCCTATTTCTATTGGTCGGCTGGTCTGTCTGGCATTTGGACAGACATATTCCCCCAGATCAAGTCAAACGATGGACTCAACTACTTGAAGACCCGCATCTCTTATGCTGAGGTAGGTAACGACCCCGTTGAGCCTTTTATCACAATACCTTACTACACGCTGACGGCTGCTGGCATCAGCACCACCACAAGCATGCCCAATCCCGACCTGAAGGCCGAGCGCACGAAGTCATGGGAGGCAGGTCTCGACCTGGTGCTCTTCCGTAACAAACTGCGTGTGAATGCAACGATCTATCATTCGCGCACTTACAACCAGTTCTTCAACATCTCGCTGCCTGCATCTTCTGGTTACACCAACACCATCGTCAATGGTGGACGTGTGGACAACAAGGGTATTGAGTTGGCAGCACGCTTCTCGCAGCCTCTTGGTCCTGTGAAATGGGAGACATACCTCAACTGGACACTCAACAAGAACGAGATCAAGGAACTGCTCCACGACTGGCAGAACCCCATCGATGGCAACATCTACTCGCTCACCGAGCTCGACAAGGGCGGTCTGAGTGGTTACAAGACCAAACTCGTTGAAGGCGGAACGCTTTCCGACATCTATGTCAACACGCTGGCAGTGGGTGAGCACGGCGAATACTATGTCGATCCGCAGACTCATGCCCTTCGTACCGATGCCAACAACTACGTGAAGGCCGGTCAGGCTGCTCCTCGCTACAACCTCGCTTGGGGTAACAACTTCTCGTGGAAGGGTTTGACCCTCGGCTTCCAGTTCGCACTCCGTGCCGGTGGTATCGTTGTCTCGCAGACACAGGCCATCATGGATGCCTTCGGTGCCTCTAAGGCTTCGGCCGATGCACGTGATGCCGGTGGCGTCATGATCAATGGCAAGCCCATCAAGGCTTCCGACTACTACCAGACCGTTGCCAGCGATAGCCACATCATTGGTTCGCAGTACGTTTACAGCGCAACTAACCTGCGTTTGTCGGAGCTCTCGCTCGGTTATGACATTCCTGTCCAGAAGTGGCAGAGCGTCATCAAGGGTGTCAATCTCTCGTTTGTTGCTCACAACCTCTGGATGCTTTATTGCAAGGCTCCCTTCGATCCCGAAGTCACAGCCAGCACTGGCACTTATGCACAGGGTCTCGACTACTTCATGCAGCCCAGCCTGCGCACGATGGGATTCTCTGTTAAACTCAGATTCTAACCTATGAAAGGAGATATCAAGATGAAAAAGAATATTTTAAGATATACACTATTTGGTTTCCTCGCTCTCAGCCTCACAACGGCTTGCACCGACGACTTCGAGAGCCTGAACACCAACAAGCACGCTGCTACCGATGCCGATATGGAGAAGGATGGTAAAGCCGTAGGCTCATTCTTCACGCAGATGATCAACCGTACTACGGTGATGAAGATCGGTGGCGATCAGGACGATGAGTTCGCATCGACGGGTGCCTACCAGCATCAGATCGGTATCAGTGCCGACAGCTATTCTGGCTACATCGGTCACACGGCCGGTTGGGCTCGTGGCCGCTACAACGGAACTTACAATTTCTCTAAGGGCGACGAGTGGGGCAACGCCATGTTCAAGATGGGTATGGTGCAGATCATGCCTGCATGGGCCCAGATGCACACAAAGGCACTGGAGCAGAACCAGCCGCAGGTTGCAGCACTGGCCGACGTCGTGAAGGTGTTTGCCATGCATCGCGTGGCCGATCATTATGGTCCCATCCCTTATGTTGACTACAAGCTGGGTGCCATTGGCCAGGCTTACGATGCACTTGACAAGGTCTATGCCAAGTTCTTCCAGGAGCTTGACAACGCCATTGATGTGCTCACTCCTTATGCTCTCGCAGGTAATAACATCCTTGGCGACTACGATCCCATCTATGGTGGCGACATCAACAAGTGGACCAAGCTTGCCAACACCCTGCGTCTGCGTCTGGCCCTGCGTGTTGTCTATGCCGACGAGTCGCTTGCACGTCAGGAGGCTGAGAAGTCAGCCAACTCGCCTGTGGGATTCATTGACGCTGCTGACGGCCGTGCACAGTACAACGGTCTGCCCAATGCTGCAGCCGTGAACCCCATCTGGCAGCAGGCCTACGAGTGGAACGAGAACCGCATGAGTGCTCCTATGGACTCCTACCTCAATGGTTACAACGATCCTCGCATCAGCGTTTACTTCGTGGCTGCCGGCGATGGCAAGTACCACGGTGTGCGTCAGGGCGTGTTTGCCGATGGTGCCAATCAGAGTGCTTACATTGGCGAAAAGATATCTAATGTCAACCTGAGCGAGAACTCACCAGTGCTTTATATGGCTGCTGCCGAATCCTTCTTCCTTCGTGCCGAGGCTGCTCTGCGTGGATGGAACATGGGCGGAACGGCTCAGAGTTTCTATGAGGCTGGTATCCGCATGTCAATGCAGGAGAATGGCATCACAAGTGGTGTCGATAACTATGTGAACAACCGCAGTCGCCGTCCTGCAGCCTTCAACGACAATGCCGGTGGCGACAGCGCACCTGCTCCCAGCACCATCACAGTGGCATGGAATACCAATGACAACGCTTTCGAGGAGAACCTCGAGCGCATCATTGTCCAGAAATGGATTGCCAGTTGGGGCAACTCTTGCGAGGCTTGGTCGGAATTCCGCCGCACGGGCTATCCCAAGATGTTCCCTGTGAAGCTCAACTATAGCGACGGTGCCGTGTCAAGCGAGTTGCAGATTCGTCGTTTGCCTTATCCTGGCACCGAGTACAACACCAACCGTGCTGCCGTCAGTGCTGCTGCCCAGCTGCTGGGTGGTCCCGATAACTGCGGCACTCGACTCTGGTGGGACAAGAACCCTAACTTCTAACCAGCTACAGGTTCCGTTTCAGTACCGTATGTTGCTGACAGCAACCCCATAACAAAACATAACAAAGTAACAATATGAAACTAAAGAATATATTCGCCACCTGCCTCGCCTGCTGCGCCATCAGTGCAGCACTCACCAGTTGCGACACAGAGGTGGAGAACGAAACTATACAGCATCTATATAAATACGACGCACAGTATTTTGAAAATCTCCGTGCGTGGAAGAAGACTCCGCACGAGGTCTCCTATGTCTACTATGCAGCCTGGGCTCCGCTTGAGGGACAGGAAGGCTACAAGGATCCCGCATCGTGGGGCGAGCGTATCAAAGGTCTGCCCGACAGCCTCGACATCGTCAACCTCTGGATGGGCATCCCTACTCCCGAGACTCATCCCGTGGCCTATGAGGACATGGTCTATGCACAGGATGTGCTTGGCACCCGCTTTGTCTTCCACGGCGATGCCAGCCACCACGGACACACCTTCTACGATCGTGTGTGGAACGAGGCAACGCGTCAGTTCGACTATGTTTATGATGCACAGGGCAACCACGTAGTCATCACCGAGCATTCCGGCAATCGCGAGCAACTCGAGTCCTATGCCCGCTGGGCTGTTGACACGGTGGTGAAGTGCCGCCTTGATGGTGTCGACTTCGACTACGAGGGTTGGAACAGTGCCGATATGCAGATTGTTGCCGAAGAGTGCAACAAGTACTTCGGCCCCAAAGGCCCATGGCCTGAGAAGCTTTTCATCATCGACTGGTTCGGTGGAGCTCCTGATGGCTGCGACGACTACTGCGACTACTTCGTTCGTCAGGCCTATACCTGGCAGATCGGCTTCAATACCGGCACAGGTGGACGTCCACAGGAGAAGACCATCTATTGCGACAGCTTCGGTGGCGAGGCCGGTGAGGCTGGTCCGCGTGGTGCACAGGTTTGCGACTATGCCCGCTGGGAGCCTGCCACAGGTCACAAGGGCGGTTGTGGCGCTTACTACGTCGACTTCAACTACAAGGATCCTTCTGGTATCCCCTACGGCGAGTTCCGCAAGGCCATCCAGATCATGAATCCCGCCATCCACAAGTAATCTCAATTGTCAAGTATGTTGCTATTCTATAGCAACCCTCAAACAAACAAAAAAGCAATAACAATGAAAACAAGAATATTATCAATGGCAACGGTAGGAGCCCTCGCTGCAGCATCGCTCCTGCTTTCTGCTTGCCGTGGCGACGGTGGCTTCGACTACGACCACTCGGCACTCTATGTGTCGGGCACAGAGGAGAGCCCCGTGGTGAAGTTTGTGGTCGAGGACACGCCCGCAAGCTATGCCGTCACAGTGCAGTCAACCGAGAAGGTGGCTGCCAACGTCAACCTCACGATGGCTGTCGACCCCTCGAAGGTGGCCGAATACAATGCTATCAACAAGACTGCTTACTTCCCCATTCCTGAGGGAGCTGTCGAACTGGAGAATCCTCAGATCACCATTACCGAGGGCAACGCCATCTCTTCGGCTGCCACGGTGAAGGT